>Ga0153950_1000236_pt1 | contig 23855 bp, 19 predicted proteins | sample TSNJ034MetaG_FD_104737 | JGI IMG/M metagenome (GOLD analysis project Ga0153950, IMG submission 104737) | Attine ant fungus gardens microbial communities from New Jersey, USA - TSNJ034 MetaG | ecosystem: Host-associated > Fungi > Mycelium > Unclassified | place: USA: New Jersey, Wharton State...
ATTTCGAGTGCGACCCCTTCACCACTTGGGTACTCCTCCGAATATTAAATTATCTGAAATGCCCCGGATAGAACTCGGATAGAACTGCTTAAAAATCTATCTTAACTCGAACTCCGAGGGCATGGGAAACGGCTTAAATACAAGGTTTTCAACTACATGGCTACCATTTTCCTCACTACATTTCGAGATGGCTCGCCGCAACTGTTTCATTTAGAAGTGCTTTCATTGATTGTGACCCCGGGAGCGCGTTCTGCCGCATCCGCACGGTACGACTGAAATACTTAATTATTTTAACAGAATCGCGATGGTTCGTCAACCTCAAATCGATCGCGGCCACGGAAATCAATTTTTGGAAAAGCCAAGAGCGGTCAATAAATAGAGAGGGCCAAGCAATCGAGTATTATTTCTGAAAGAGGACGTTTAATCTCTTTGGGTCTAATTCCCCGCCCCTTGGGGCGTTCGTTCCCTCGTATCCCCATAATACCCCGCCGCAAGCGGCGGGGAAATTTATTATTGTTCTTCCCATTAAAGAGTTTAATGCTGTTAAGCGCGATTTTACGGATGATATTAAGGTTTTGCTGTACATTTTTATCTTCTGACCGACAGAAATCCTCACCGAAATGAACGTCCAGCAGCCAGTGCATTGTTTCGACAGACCATTCCAAGCGCGCATGTTTCAGCAATTCTTCAGCGGTCAATTCGCGGCTCGAAATGTAGTAATGCCATTCGTTTGTAATCCCTTTCTTACCGGTAAACCGCGTGTTCACAGCCCCGATATAGACCAAGCTCTCCCATTCTTTCCTGCCGCTAAGCCACTCTACGTCATCAGTAGAGTATGCCATTCTCCGCTCAACCCTGTCCCTATTCTTTTCACAGGTCTCATATGTATCCATTGATTTGCGCAAATGCTCGTCCCTAATATAGTCTTCAATATCCTTTTTCAGCGCTGACTGATTATCCTTAACGCTCAGTAAATAATCCGCTTTCCCCTTAACAATCGCCTTTGCCGTATCCTTTTGGCAGTTTAAAGCATCAGCTACGACAATGCAGCCCTCAATATCCAGTATACCCATAAGCTTTAATAACATGGTATGCTGCTAATATCAAAATATTTTGCCCAAAACTCTGTCGTTCGGCTGTTTGCCGCCCACTGATGTATCTGGCTGACGTTTTTTAACCCGCACATTGAACCCAAGATTACTATCTACAGCGTCTCCCCCACGCTGTAGAAACGTCGTCATGCAATGAGCCTTGGTTGCCTTTCAGCGCAAGCACATAATCCGCCCGTTTCTGACAAATCTTTTTAACGATCAATATTTTGAGTATGCTCATAGCAAATTTTCTCATGATATTCATGTTTTGAGCAGATGTTTTATCCTTGGACTCAAGACCACGCGCGCATGCTTCAGCAATTGTTTGGCGCTCAATTTTTGATTCTCCTGCATCGCGGCTTTTTAGTGCCCCTTTGACCAGTGGCGTTTTCTGGCTGCGCTATTCCGCTTCGCTTTTCTGTGGATCCGCTGGTTTGTGAGGCATGAGCAGAAACACATAAAGCACAATGCCGAAAAGTGGTATGAACGCGGCGATCTGGTATATCGCCGTAAACCCTATGTATTCACTCAAGCCGCCAAACGCGGACCCCAGAGCGACACCCGCATCGAAAAACGCTGTGAATGCACCGAACGCCGTTCCCCGTGTGGCCTTGGCGTTTTTGACCATGACAATGCTGGTCAGCGTTGGATAGCTCATGCCGTACCCGTAGCCGTACACAACCGCAGTGACAAGCAGGAACGGCAGGCTGTCGCACATTGAAATCATGCCCACGGCTACGGCAAGCGCGATCAGCGAGCTGAGCACACGCGCATTTTCAGAAAGAGCGCGCTTGCCCATAACCACGCGCACCACCACCACCATGGCGGTGTTCAGGGTAAAGAACAGGTTGAACTGCCCGATCCCGCGCTCCTTGGCGAAGAGCGGCAGCATCGTCATGATGGCGCCAAAAGTGAACGTGACCGACAAAAGCACAAGCGACGGCACCCACACCGTGCGCTGTGTGAAGACCTTGAGCATAGAGGTGCCCTTTTCGCCGTCCGAAAGCTTGGGCTGCATGGACTTGAGGCGGAAGCTGCAGACGAGCGAGGCAATTCCCAGCAAAACAGTGGCAAACACTGCCCCCGCGATATTTGTTTTCTCGTAGATCATACTGCCAAATGTGGGGGCGATGCCCTTAGCAATAATCAATGCAATGCTGTGGATGCCGATGGCTTGGCTGATCAGGTGCTCCTGCACCGAGGCGGTCACCACCAACCCCGAGGATGTGGTGAACATGCCCACCGTAAACCCGTAAAGTGCCTGTGCAAGGCCCACGAGCAGAAAGGACGGGGCAAGAAAGCAAAGGGGCGTGAGAAAAAATACAACAATGGAAAGGCGCATGAGCTTGACAGGGTCTCGGCGGTCACTCAGCTTTCCCGAAATCGGCCGCAGGATCAGAGAGACCGCGGAAAATATCCCCATAACCAGTCCGATCTGAAAGTTGTTGCCTCCCATGGATTTCATGTACAAGGGCAGCACGGGCATCATGGCATAATAGGTGCTGATGAACAGTACAACACAGATCAATGAGAACATAAAATGGGAATTGAACAACTTGCTTTGCTTTTCCTGCATGACGGAACTCCTCTCGGCGTCGTCGGGCGTGTTGGGGGTTTAAGAGCGCTGGACTATGGCTGTACCAAGGGTTGGCAATTTTTATTATACAGCCATTTCTGATGCCAGTCAAGCGGCGCATGGCCGGTTAAAGCGGATTTTCCGTTGACTTAGACGCAGATATAGGGTAAAATTATATTGGACTATGGCTGTACCAACTCAAGGAGGAGCTGAGGAACAACTCATGAAATTCAAACCGCTGGTGTCGCCCTCGCTTTCTGAAATGTTTGTCGAGGAGCTGGAGAGCATGATCCTTTCGGGTGAGCTGTCCGTCGGTGATAAGCTGCCGACCGAGCGTGAGCTGGCACAGGCAATGCAGGTCAGCCGCGCGGTAATCAACGGCGGGACCTCCGAGCTGGCCAACATCGGCTTCCTGGAGGTGATTCCCCGCAAGGGCATCTATGTGGCGGACTACAAAAGCAAGGGAAAAATCGATGTCCTGCAGGTCATGCTGGAGCACAGGGGCGGGGTGCCTGACCCCGCTATGCTGGAGTCGGTGCTGCACTTCCGTGAGACCTGCGAGCGGGATATGGCGCGCCTTGCCGCTGTAAACAGAAAGCCGGAGCACCTGGCGCAGATGCGAAAGCACCTTGCAAGCCTGCGGCATCCCGCGGCGGCCACGGACCGCGCGGAGCATGCGTTCGAGCTGTGCCGCGCGCTGGCCATCGCGTCCGGAAGCATGGTATACCCGCTTGTGCACCAATCCTTTCAGCCCATCTACCTGCCCATGCTGGAAACCCTTTACACGCAGGAACAGAATGCGCAAACCGAACTTCTGGAGGCATTGGTATCCGCGGTGGAGCGGCAGGACCAGGATGCCGCGGAGGATGTTGTCCGCCAGGTCATCGCCTACACAAAGGCCGTGCTCGCACGCTGCTGCGAGGCGAGGTGAAACGGCCGAGGCCCGTATCCGCGAATGCCGGGCCGCGCGCAAGCGCAGCCATTTGCAAAGGTGCCGTCGCTTGCTCTCCCCCTTGCGAAAGGCTGCACAAAAGAACCCCGAGATTCGATTTTGAATTGGATCTCGGGGGTTTTTAGCAGCTCTGCTCAGCGGTTTTCATTTTTTCGGATTTTTAGAGCATATCATTTGTACATTTTGCCATCAGCAAGTTTAAATGCAACATCCTTATGATACAGGGCTAAAGCAATCTTGGACAGACAAAAATTAGCCAAGATTGTAACTTATTATTCATAATTTTTAACAAATATATGTAATAAACCTATTGACAAATCACAAATGTATTTGGTATTTTAAGGTATAGACTTCGCAAGGATTTAGTTCAACATAATTTAACACAAATTGTAACGAACATTCCTGCTGGCTCTTGACAATCAACACCCTAGTGCTTTATACTATGGGCATAAGCAGCAAAGGCGCTGTGGGTGTAATGCCCCACAGCGCCTTTTTGTTTTGAGGTTTGTATTTTTTGCAGGCAGGCAGCCGGGCAGGGTTACGCGCGATCGACTGCAAACAAGGCGTGTACATCCAAAACATAGAATTTGTTTCGGCTGCGTATTATTGTTATGGAGGTGACATCGTCTTACTACAGCAATTGGTTTGATAAGGGGGGTTATATGGGATTATTTTAGCTGGTGCACTGGTATGCTGCGAATCAATAAGCAAAGATTTCCTAAAACAGGAAAATGTGTGTTTTTCAATTCAAGTGCTCATCTGTGATGAGTATGCAATTGGTAGCAGTATTCTTTTGAGGAGGGATCGATTTGGACAACACACCCCAGAGCATTTTATCGGTAAAAGACCTGAGTACGTCTTTTTTTCTGCGGGATGGTGAGGTCAAGGCGGTGGATGGCATATCATTCCACATCAACAAGGGCGAGGTTCTGGCCCTTGTGGGGGAAAGCGGCAGCGGTAAAACCGTGACAGCGCTTTCCATCCTGCGCCTGATTGTGTGGCCCCCCGGCAAGACCATTTCGGGTTCGGTGGTTTTGGACGGACAAAATCTGTTTGAGCTCCCGATGTCCGAGATGAGGAACGTGCGCGGCTCCGGGATCGCCATGATCCTGCAGGAGCCCATGTCGTCGCTGAACCCGTCCATGACCATCGGCGCGCAGATCATGGAAGCCGTTGAGATCAACCAGGGTCTCAAGGGACAAGAAGCAAAGCAAAAGGCCATTGAGATGCTGAACGTTGTGCGCATTCCGTCTCCAGAAAAGCGGTTTTACAACTACCCCCACGAATTGTCCGGCGGAATGAAGCAACGCATCATGATCGCGATTGCCCTGTCCTGCCAGCCCAAGGTGCTGATTGCCGACGAACCCACCTGCTCCCTGGATGTGACCATTCAGGCGCAGGTGCTGGATCTTATGAAGCAGCTGCGCAAGGAAATCGACATGACGATCATGTTCATCACGTCTGACCTGGGCATTGTGGCGGAGATGGCCGACCGCGTGGCGATTATGTACGCCGGCCAGCTCATCGAGATTACCGACGTGTTTACACTGTTTGAAAACCCTGCCCACCCCTACACAAAGGGGATCGTGGGCTCGATCCACGATATGAAGCGGGGCGGCGCGTTGAACATTATCCCGGGGGACCCGCCCAACCTGATGCATCTGCCGTCCGGGTGCAAGTTCCACCCGCGGTGTGAGCATCGTCAGGAAATCTGCAAGACGCAGGAGCCCGCCTACACGAACCTGGCCGGCGACGGCGCGCATTGGATCCGCTGTCATTTCCCGCTCGGCCGGCAGCAAGAAGCGGAGAAAGGGGATCAGCACGATGGGAATGGGTAAATACATCCTGCAAAGACTGGCTTTTACGGTTGTGGTCATCCTCGGCGTTTCGATTATGATCTTTTTGATTACACATGTCATCGGCGATCCGGTGGCTGTGATGCTGCCGCTGCAGGCAAGCGAGGAGCAGCGTGTCGCACTGACCGCGCAGCTGGGCCTAGACAAGCCCATACTGGAGCAGCTCGGCATTTTTCTCAGTGACGCGGCCCGCCTGGATTTTGGCATTTCGTGGTGGCAGCGCGTGCCGTGTATTGATGTTGTGATGGAAAAAATGCCGGCAACCCTGCTGCTGGTGACACTGGCCTGTCTCATTGCGGTTGTGGTGGCCATTCCGCTGGGAATCGCCGCCGCGTACAAGCCAGGCTCGCTGATCGATAGACTTCTGACAGGGGGATCGCTTTTGGGCATCTCGCTGCCGCCTTTCTGGATCGGCCTGATGCTGATGCTGGTGTTTGCCGTGGGCCTGGGATGGCTGCCGACCTCGGGCATCGGGTCGTGGAGGCATGTCGTGCTGCCGGCTGTGACACTCGCTTTCAACCCGGCCGGACATCTGGCGCAGATTGTGCGCTTTGAGATGATACAGCAGCTCGCTTCAAACTACGTGCTCACAGCGAGATCCAAGGGCGTGAAAGAGATTGTGATTCTGTTCCGGCACGCGCTGAAGAACATCATGACTTCCGCGATCACCATGCTCGGCTCCGACTACGCGAAGCTGGTGGGCGGCCTTTGCGCAACGGTGGAGGTCGTGTTCGGCTGGCCAGGCTTCGGGCACCTGGTGACAGACACCATACATAATCTGGATTTCCCGCTGCTGCAAACCGAGGTTTTCTTCGTCGCGGTGTTCGTCTGCCTGTTGAATCTGTTGATTGATATCCTATACGCGTTCTTTGATCCGCGTATACGGTATTAGAAAGGGGCGGTGAATAATGGCGAATAAACCAGATCGCAAGAAAAGGTACAGCCTCATGGTGCGTTTTCGGCACAACAAGGTCGCGTTTGTTTCCCTGATCATCCTGATTTTGATTTTCATTGTCACAATTTTCGCACCGGTCTTCACCTCCTATTCGCCCACGAGCGGCACGCTTTCGCAGCGCCTGCAGGCGCCGTCCTTTACCGCGCCGTCCGAGGGCGCCTCCCCCCATTATCTTGGCACCGACCAGCAGGGGCGGGATGTGCTGAGCCGGCTGATTTATGGCGCGCGCGTGTCACTGAAAGTGGGCTTCGTCGTGGCCATCGTCGGCGCTTTGATCGGGATTACGGTGGGCATGCTGGCCGGATATTTCGGCGGCTGGACCGACATGATCATCATGCGCCTGGTGGATATCCAGGCCTCCTCGCCGACGCTGCTGATCGCCCTGACCTTCGTCATGGTGCTGGGTCCGGGTGAGCGCAACCTGATCATCGCACTGCTGATCAACAGCTGGACGTTGTTTTGCCGCATGGCGCGCAGCCAGGTGCTGATTATACGCGGGTCGGCTATGGTGGAATCCGGCCATGCCATCGGCGCCGGAAACAAGCGCATCGTGTTCAGGCACATCATGCCCAACATCATCTCGCCGCTGATCACAACTTTCGTGATGGAGCTGGCCCACTTCATCAACGCCGAGGCAAACCTGAGCTTTCTCGGATTCGGTGTGCAGCCGCCCACCTCCTCGTGGGGGCTTATGATTGGCGAGGGGCGCCAGTATATCACCAATGCCTGGTGGATCGTGCTGTTCCCCGGCATTATGATCGGAATCACCGTGCTCTGTCTGAATCTGGTGGGCAACTGGGTCCGTGAGGAGTTCGATCCTCTGGCCGTAAAACGATAGGGAGGTGACAACGGCGTGAACAACACACCTGAAAAGGGGACGACGGCAATGGAGCCGCTCGTCTCCCTGAGAAACCTGAAAAAGTACTTCCCCATCGGCGGGGGACTGTTGAAAAAGGCAAAGTCCAACGTGCACGCGGTGGACGATGTGAACCTGGACATCCGGGAGCGCGAAACACTGGGCCTGGTGGGCGAAAGCGGCTGCGGCAAGACCACAATCGGTCGTCTGGCGCTGAAGCTGCTGCCCAAAACAGAGGGCGAAATCTACTTCCGCGGACAGGATATCTACAAGTACAACCCCGACCAGGAAAAAAAGTTCCGGCAGCAGGCGCAGTTGATCTTCCAGGACTCTTTTAGCTCCTTTGACAGCCGCAACCGCATTGGCGACATCATCGGGGAGCCGCTGATCGTCCACAACATCGCCCAGGGCAGCGAGCTGGAGGACCGGGTGGCGGAGCTGCTGAAGACAGTGGGCCTGAAAACCGACCTGATGTACGAATACCCCCACACCCTGGCGGCGGGGCAGAAGCAATGCGTGGGCATCGCGCGCTCAATCGCGCTGCGCCCCAGCTTTATTGTGGCCGACGAGCCCATTTCGGCCCTGGACGTGTCGGTGCGGGCAATGGTGCTGAACCTGATGAAGTCCCTGCAAACGAGCCAGGACCTGACCTACATGTTCATATCCCACGACATCCGCGTTGTACGCTGGCTTTCCTCGCACCTCGCGGTGATGTACCTTGGCAAGCTGGTGGAGTACGGCGAAACGGAAGAGGTGTTTAACAACAGGCTGCACCCGTACACCGAGGCTCTGCTGAACGCCGTGCCCATCGAGGACCCACGGGATCGGGACATCGAAAAGAGCATATTGCTGGGCGAGGTGCCCTCTCCGGTCGATCCGCCCCCGGGCTGCCGGTTCGCACCCCGCTGTAAGTTAGCCAAGGAGCGTTGCCGGCAGGAAAACCCGGTGCTGGAAGAGCGCAGGCCGGGCCATCTGGTGGCGTGCTTTGAGAATTATCACGGAGACAGTGAAATTTAACGGCAAGATCAAGAACACATTTTTAAGGAGGAAAATATGAAGAGAAAAGGTTCCGTTTTGGTGGCTTCCCTATTGATTTTCAGTATGCTGCTGGGCGCGTGCACCGGCGGCGGCACTTCGTCCGGCGGCAGTGCTTCGTCCGGTGGCGGCGCTGCGGGGAGCTCTCCGGCGGCCTCTGCCGCTGACACCGACACCGTGATCATCGCGCTGCAGGGTGAGCCGACCAGCCTGGACGCACAGTACCCGGACGACGGCAACATGAGGTTTGTGACAGACAATGTGCTGGACTGCCTGTTCGAGATTGATGGAATCACCCTGGAGGCGGAGCCCAGCTTGGCCGCCGGCATCACGATGCTGGACGAGGTGACCTGGGAGGTGAAGCTGCGCGAGGGCGTGAAGTTCCACGACGGCGTCGACTTCACGGCGGAGGACGCGGCGTATTCGATCAACCGCGTACTGGACCCTGATTACGGCTCCCAGATCCTCAGCGACTTTGATACGATCAAAGAAGCGGTCGTTGTAGACCCCACAACCATCAACATCATCACCCACAATGCGGACCCGCTGCTCAGCAAGCGGCTTACAAAGCTGGTGATGCTGAGCAAGCCGTTCACCGAATCCAGGACAAATGAGGAGCTCACCCTGGTGTGCAACGGCACCGGGCCCTACAAGTTTGTGGAGTGGCGGCGCGGTATCGACATCACCATTGAGCGCAACGAGGACTATTGGGGCGAAAAGCCCGTCATTAAAAAGGCTGTGTTCCGCACGCTGGAGGAACCCGCTACCCGTTTGGCCGCGCTCAAGGCGGGCGAGATCAACATCGCCGTAAACATGTACCCGGAATACGCCGACGAAATGCCCAAGGTGTTTACCGAGGTAGGCTACGAGACCTATTGGATCCGCTTCAACCAGCTGCACGGCCAGATGATAGACCAGAATATCCGCCTGGCCGCGAACTACGCGATCGACCGCCAGGCCCTGGCCGACAATCTGTTCCTGGGCTACGCGTCTCCCGCCGAGGGTCAGATGGCCAAGCAGGGCTACTTCGGTTATAATTCCGCGGTCACGGGCTATGAGTACGACCCGGAAAAGGCAAAATCCCTGCTGGCGGAGGCCGGCTACAACGGCGAGGTCGTTGAGCTGATCTCCGAGCGCGGCCGCTGGCTCAAGGACGGCGAGATCACCGAAGCCGCAGCCGCGATGCTGACCGAGGCGGGCTTCAACGTGACGGTTAGAATCTTGAGCTGGAATGAGTGGCTGGACCTGCTGTTCGACAAAATGAGAACGCCCGACCTCCAGCTGAGCGCCACCAGCAACGAGTACTTCGACGTGGACCGCACCCTGAGCGCCCTCGTGTACAGCAAGGGCACCCAGTCGGCGCTTAACAACCCCGAGATCGACAAGCTGATCGAGGACGCCCGCACCGAGCTGGATCAGGTAAAGCGCCAGCAGATGTACGAGGAGCTGGCCGTGATGCTTTATGAAGATCCGTTCGCCATCTACCTGCTCTATCTGAACGACCTTCACGGCGGGTCCGCGAACCTGAACTGGGCTCCGAGAAGGGATTCCAAAATTCTTGTGAGCGAGATGTCCTTTTCCTGAGAACAAGGCATATTAGCCGGACAATCCGGTGCATGCCCTGTGCAAAATGAACGCGCTTGCCTCGCCTGTAAAGACGGGGCAAGCGCCTCGCGTTATCCGCCATAGAAGGAGAGTAAATGATGCAGGATATTCGCTTAGAGCTGCATTTCTACGGCAAACAGCTGGACCGGCTGGGTGCGGTTTACTTGGCTACCCCAAAAATCCCCATGGAGCACCCCGAAATACTGCTTTTCTGTCTGTTCACTTTGCGGCTGCTGACAGACAAGAAGCTCAGCAGCAGCGCGGCGGCGCGCATCCAGCAGAAGCTCGCGGCGGGACGCGACTGCGAAAAGGTGTTCAAAATGGACGAGCCACGCCCTTTCGAGCCCCTTATGACGCTTTCGGATTACTCCTTTATGACCAAGCGGGTATTCCGCTCGCAGCTCCTGTTCAGGGGAGAGGGTGCGTTCAGCTTCGTGCTGGGGCACTCGGGCTTCGGGATCTTCAGCAACAAAAGCAGGTTCATCCACTGCGCGGAGGGCGCCGTTCTGGGCCTGCTCGAAAAAACCTACCTGCTTTACAAGGAAAGGCCGGGCAGTCTGGAGCTGCTGTGGCAGGCAGCGGTGCGGCTGAGCCAAGTGGATTTCCAGCCCCCTGCGCGGGGCCGGTACACGGAGCTTGCCAAGGAAATCTATGAGGACGTGTGCCTGCGCTCCGGCCGGCGCGGCCACAAAGACCCCGGATGCGAGGCTGCCGGCGGCGGTCGGAGCACATAGCAGCGGCAATAAACGAAACGGAGGAGCCGTGAAAAACTCATTCACGGCTCCTCCGTTTCGCGGGCGGACTCGCTGCTTGCGCCAACAACAGCAAAAAGGCCCTGCCAATCCCCTCTCTGTTGGGGGAATTGGCAGGGCCTTTGACTTGTAGTTTTTACCTTTTCACCAGCACCCTGTCGCTGATAATAATGTCCCCGGCCTGGGCGGTTTTGAAATGCAGATAACCATTTTTGTCAATGGTGCAGGCGGGGCTCTTGATCTGGGAAATGGAGTTGGCGCTACCGTTGTAGGCGTAGAAGACCAGGCTTGCCGTGTTCAGCCCGGACAGGTCTACCTTGGCGGCAATGCTCACAGAGGCCGGAAGCGTGCCCACATGGTCCATCTTTACCACGGCGACCGTGTTGGAATACCACTTGCCCACTTTCTCCACGATGGGGGCGGTTTTCGCGCTCTCGGTATACACACCCAGCTTCAAGTCGGCGGTCATGCCGGTGAAGCTCGCGGGATTCAGCGACAGCTGGCCCTGCACCGCGGTGCCTTCTGTCACGGTGGTGTTGGCGGTCAGCTTGGCTGTTTTGCCCCTGGCGGAGGCCCATTTGACCATCTCCGCAGCCGAGGCGGGGGAGATGGCCTGGATGTTGCGCACCGTGGCGGTGACAACAGTGCCACCTGCGTTGGCGTTGCTCAGCGCTGCGACAAACTCCGAAGAGATAGTCGTCCCGCTTGTGGCGGCAGGGGCGGCGCTCTTGTCGGGGGTGTTGGCGCTCTTACTGGAGTGGAACAGCTGTACCCAGTAGCACATGGTTTCGGTCTCCACACAGGCCACCGCCATTGAGCTGTAGTCCTTGTCCAGAATGGCGGCCTTATGGGACGGGGAGTCCATCCACCCGGCCATTACATCCGCGGCGGTGATGTCTCCGCCCGCCAGGTTTTCGCCGTTGGCATAGATCGATACGGTGTGCCACTCCTTGCCGTTGGGCCGTGTGTGGGATTTGCTCAACTCCTGCTCCAGTGCCCGCAGGATGGCGGGCTGCACCAGGGTGCTCTCCCACTCCAGCGCCGGCAGTCCCTGGGCTGCCCGCTCCTTGTTGGTAAGGCGCAGTACCTCCTGCGCTTGGGCGGGGTAGGAGATGCCGGTCACCCTTATGCTGCTGTCTTTGGTTTGCACGGTTTTGGTGACCACGGCGCCCTCGCCGTCCACCTGCGGCACAAAGTCCACGCTGTCAGCCGCCAAAGCGGGCACCGCCAGGCTGAACACCACAGCGAGGGCGAGGAATATGGATAACAGTTTTTGCATGATAAGCCCCTTTTCTCCGCAGAGCAAGTATGGTCCGGCGCCGGAGGGCCCACTGCGGAAGAGCTGTCCGGCAAGATCTTGCCTGCCTTTATATTATTCCTTATGCCCGCCTGTGTCAAGGTTGTATCGCTGAAAAAACCTGGGTGTGACAGCGAGCGCAGGTGGGAAAAACAAAACGGGTCACGCAAAAAACGCAGATTTTATTTGCTCTTTTTGCAAATAAAATCTGCGTTTTTTATAAAAATAGTTTATACTATTAAGTAGACAATGCGTTTGTCTATTCAAAATAAAGGGGGAGACAGAAAATGGATCATGCAATTTTATTTTTCAAAACCGTCTTTGCTGCGGCTGGCGGCGCGGTGGCTTTCTGGCTGGGTGGCCTGGACAAGCTGCTGATTGCGCTGGTTGTGATGATGGGGCTGGAGTATGTCGCCGGTATCCTGCGCGCCTGGTACAGCCGCGCGCTTTCCAGCGCGATGGGCTTTCGGGGCATCGCCAAAAAGGTGATGCTGCTGGTGGTTGTGGCCTTTGTGATCGAATACGTGACCGAGGGCGCCTTTCCGGTTCGGGAGATCGTGATCATGTTCTTCATCGCCAACGAAGGGCTTTCGATTTTGGAAAACGCGGCAGCCCTGGGGCTGCCGTTGCCGCAAAAGCTGCGGGAGGCGCTCGCGCAGATCAAAGGGGGAGACAGGGATGCAGAAGCTAATTCTGCCAATCAATAAGGCAAAGCTTACCGCCAGCATGAAGACGCAGGCTTATTTGAGCCGCTTTGGCTATGTCCACTACGGCGTGGACATGGTAAGCACCGCCGGGGACCGCACGCTGTACGCCTCGGGCGACGGCGTGGTGCTGGCGACCGGCAAGGACAGAGTGGTGGGCCGGGTGATTGCCGTGCTGTACACCCGAGCGCTGAACCGGACCAGTGGAGGCCCCCAGGATGTGGTGCTGCGCTGCTTCCACCTGGAGGGCGTGCAGGTAAAGCCGGGGCAAAGAGTGAACAAGGACACGGTGCTGGGGGTTTATGGCAACACAGGCTCCATGAGCATGGCCTATCACCTGCACCTGGAGGCCGATGCCGACATTGCCCACCCGCTTTACAGCCCCACCGTGCTGCGCTCTGATTTTCTCAGGGGCAGGGCTATGGGCGCCACCGACAGCACCATGCACAATCCGCTGGACTTTCTGCACTGCAAAGTGGGCCCGCCGGACAATCAGACCTACACAACCGCAGGCGATATTTACATCAAAAGCGGGGACCGCCTGATTGGCAGCGTTGCCTGAGCAGCGGCGAAAAGCCCCGGAATCACAACCTTTTGTGATTCCGGGGCTTTGTGTTATACAAATAGTATATCCGCTGTGGGAATACTTGCGATTATTCCTGTGGCATGTCGGGGATAGGCTCCTCCTCTACGGGCTCGGCGACAGCCTCAGTCACCGTGTGGACCGGGTAGGTATAGCTACCCGAAAGGGGTATGCTCCAAGTGCTTTCGTCGTTGCCGGCAGCCAGGTCCAACGCCATCTGGGGGGCGGATATCTCGTCGGAGGTTTTGACCATCACATTGCCGCTGCCGCTGCCGATGCCCTTTTCAGCGGTGTCCTCCAGGAAGTAGCAGTTGGCGATCGCCGCGTTCTGATTGGAGCCCACCACCGCACCAGCCTCGCTGGCGGCATCGATGGTGCCCACGTTGTAGCAGCCCACCACGCTGGCGCTTTCGGCATTGACCCCCACCACGCCGCCCACATTGGCGGTGCCGGTGATCTTGGCGTAGTTGTAGCTGTCCCGCACCTTGCCACCGAAGTTGTAGCCCACCACGCCGCCCGCGTAGCCGGTGCCGGTGGCGGTTACCTTGGCGCCGTTGGAGCAGGCCTCCACCACGCCGCCCTGATAGTTGAAGCCCACCACGCCGCCTACATAGGAGCGCCCGCCGCCGCTGGATTTGACATCGCCAGCCAGCACCCGCACGTTTTTGATGGTGCCGGTGTTCTCGGCAAACAGGCCGATGTTCTGGCCGCTGCCGGTGATGCGCAGGTTGGTGACGGTATGCCCACCGCCGTTGTAGCTGCCTGTGAAAGGGCTGCCGCCGCTGGCAATGGGTGTGAAGCCGCTGATGAACGCACTGTCGTCGGCGATGTCGATGTCGGCGGTCTGCACGTAGTGGGAGCTGAGATGGGCGCTCACATGGGCAAGCTGAGCAGCCGTGGAAGCTTCAAACGGGTTCTCCCTAGAGCCGTCCCCCCGCACGAAACCGCCGCTCTCCCTGGGGTGATTGCAGGTGGTGGCCACCGCGTCGCCGCTGGTGTCGGTGGGCAGCAGATTTTCCGAGGCGGGCAGGTCGTAGTCCAGATTTGGGTTGTCCGCTACAGTGGAGGCCGGCCGCATACCGGGGCGGACGGATATCTTGTCCGGCTCGTTTTCGTAGATCACGCCGTCCGCGTTCACGTAAAGCTGGTTGATCTTGTTGCCCAGGGCGTAAACAGACTCGTTGGCGGTGAGCGAGTTGACCTTGGCGTCCCCCGTGCTGTTCACCCGCGCCTGGGTGTCGCAGATCAGGGACTGCACCAGCGCGCCGTTCAGATTCACCGGGATGCGCGAGGTGTACATGCCCTTGTTGAGCATCAGTGTGCCCACTGTGCCGTTGCCCCGCAGGTCCAGCGGGCTGGAGGTGGCGATCATATCCACGCGCGTGTCCACCACGGCGTCGGTTTCACCCATCAGGCTCAGGCTCGCGATCGGCACTCCTTTCAGGCTCAGATTTACTTTTTCGCCGGGGGTTGTGGGGCTGGAGGACACGCTGATCACGCTGCCCTCGCCGGATAGGGATAGGTTTCCCCTGCCGGTGAGGCTGTCGATCCTGCTGGATTGCAGCGCTACAACGCAGCCGCCCTCGGCCGCTACGGTGCGCAGCTGCATGCCGGCCAGCTCCACGTCCAGATCAGCCGCGGCGTCCACCCGGTTCATGATCATGCTGGCGATGCCGGCGGCCCCCTCACCCAGGCGCTCCTGTTGGATGGACGCGGGGGACTTCACCTCCATGGAGATGATGGAGGTGTTGCCTGCGACCTGCAGCTTGACGCGGGATTTGGGGTTGTTGATCACGATGTTGTCGGTGGTGACATTGTTGAGCCTCAACACATCCACCGAGGTGTTGCCCACATAGATCTCGCCCTTGACGTTCAGATCCTCCAGCGTGACTGTGCCGGTGCTGGCGATGTCGTCGATCTGCAGGCGGCCCTGTACCTCCATATTGCGCAGGGTCACGTTGGCCTTTTTGACCACCACATTGTTTGCGATTTGCACCGTGTCGTACAGGTGGTCCTCATAGACATTCAGAATGTCCTCGGCGTCCGGGGACATACTTGCGGCGGCGTCCCCCGCGGGAAGCTGCCCGTCGTCGGGGCGCAGCCAGTCGGCCAGCGGCCAGGCGGCCAGCGCAAGCACCAGCAAGGCGGCCGCCGCGGAGAGTGCCACGACCCGGTTTACCTTGAAAGGCGCACCCATATGTCCCTTTTCTTTCTCGAGCGGGCGCTCTTTTTTGGCTTTTTTCTTTTGCGGCTCCTCGTACTCATCCTCCGCGAGCTCCTCGCCGGGAGGGGCAAAGTGGAGCTTGAGGGGCTTTTGCGGCGCAGGCGCCGCCTGTCGCTGGTTCTCGGGCAGCATGGCCTGCACACCCTTAAAGGAATTGATCGCCGCCAGCTCCATCAGAAGGTCCTCGCTGGTCTTTTTCCCCGGCTTCTGTCCGGGAGAGAAAGCGGGGCCGGCCGGTCTCGCGCCCGCCCGCGCCTGCTTGGATGCCGCGGGGGTTTCCTGCGCCGGGATGTAGGGCAGGTCCTCGCCGCTGTCCCGCTGCACGCGCGCCGCGCCGCCGGGCCCGTAGGTCATGGGGGGGAGCGGCTCCCGGTCGCCGTCCTGCCGGTGCATTTCGGGCTGTATCTGCAAATCCAGCCTGCGCCGCCGGGGCGGGGCCTCGGCCTCTGGCCCGGCGGCAAATTGATTGTCGAAGTCCGCCTCGGGTGGCTCAAAGCCGCGGTAGGGCTCGGGCTCCTCCTCTTCGTCGATGCCCAGCTCCTTGAGGTAGCGCTCGCGCTCGCGCATGAATTTCTCGGCGAGCGTGTCCTTGAAGCTCTCGGCCTGCACCACCTCCTCCTCCCGCGCCTGCTCTTCAAACTGCCGCAGGAACAGGTCAGCCTCCTGATTCGCCTCCAGCTCCTCGTTGGGCAGCAGCGGCGAGCCGCTCACAGCCTGCTTGGGCGTCAGGTCAAACCAGGCGGCGTGCTGCTTGGCCGTTTTCTCGGCGGCGGACTGGTTGTGGAAGCGCTGGCTGAACTCCTCGTCGAACTGGCTGGACAGCCGCTTTAGAAAGTTCTCGCGGCGCTTTTCCTCGTCCGGCGCCAGGTCTTCGGGCGGCTGCGGCTGCTTGGGCGGAGGCGAGGCAGCCTCCTTGGCCTCCAGCTCCTCAAGGGAGGGGAAGCTGTATTCCCGCGCTTCTTTTCGGTCCTGTGGGGAAGCGGGCCCGGCCGGTTTCTCCGCGGGCAGGCTCTTGCGCGGACGGCCCCGCTTGCGGGGCGCGGGCGTCTCATCCGCTTCGGCCGATGGGGCCTGGGCGGCCTCGGGAGCCTCGGCCAGTGCCGCTTCGCCAAAGTCGGCGAACTGATACTCCTTGATCTCCGGCCGGGCGGGTGCTGCGGGCTGGAGCTCCGCCTTTTGCTTGGGAGGCCTGCCGCGTTTGCGGGCGGCGGCGGGCTCCGCCCGGGCCGCCGCGTCAATCTGGGCGGCTATGTCCCCGGACTGAGCAGTCGGCCGAGCGGAGGCTCGTCGGCCGCGCGGCCGGGGCTCCTCCTCGGGCGGTTCCTCGGCGCGGGCCGGCGGCTGGGAGGTCAGCCGGTATTTGCCGAAGTCCAGCGGGTTGAGGTCCTCCTGCTCCTGCGGGGGCGTCTGCGCGGACGTGCGCGGACGCCCCCCCCGCCGTCTGGACGGCGCGGGGGGCGCGTCCAGCGCGGAGGCGACCAGCGGTTCCACGGCGGGCTGCTTGGCCGGCAGGTCCTCCGGCTCGGGCGGCGTAATGCGCGGCTGGCGGGTGCGCTTGCCGATGCTGGTTAGTATTTCCTCGGAATCCTTGAGCTTTGGTCTCTCAGCCATAATCGTCCTTTCAAAAGCCGCGCCGGGCACGGCCTGTGCAGATTTTCCGGATTTGTACGGGCGGGACCTATATATCCATATTTATGGCCGCTCAGGCCGGTAAGCACAAAATCGGACGGCGGGCATTCCCCACCGGCAAGCTTTCAGGGCGACGCGCTTCAGCCGTGGGGATTTGCCTTGACAGTCTGCACCGCCTTGATCAGCGCGGCGGATACCCGAACCTCCGCGCCGGAACGCAGCTTGCGCACCGTGGCGTCCACCATATCCGGCTCCACCGCCATGTAGGAGGGCGGCAGCTCGTTGAGGGTGAGAGCCATCACGTCCTTTTTGCACTTCTCACAGGTGCAGGCCTTGAGCATGTCCATGGTGTGGCCGATCTTTTCCAGAACGATGTCCTCCATGTAGTTGCGCAGCAGGTAGCGGGGTCCGGGCTGCGCTGCGGGGATCGGAGCGGCCCCGCCTTCCCCGGGAATCGGGTTATCGGGTGACGGTCCGGCGAAAGAAGGCATAATTTTCGTGTACATCTGCTCCTTGTCGAAATCCTTCTTGATCTGCTTTTTTACAGCCATTACAAAGCCTCCTCCAAAATTTCACCGCAGAAAGCGAGATAATCCCGAACCGCCGGACTGCGGGGGCTGTAATCGTAGATGTTTTCCTGGTTTGTCTGGGCCTCCTGTATCGAGACCGAGTTGCGGATGGTTGTTTTGTAAATGCGGGTGCCGATCTGCCCCGCCACCATTTCAGCCGTTTCCTTGATGCGTTTGCCCAGAATGGTGCGGCGGTCGTAACGCGAAAGCAGGATGCCGCCAATTTTCAGGTCGGGGTTGCATACCTGGCGCAGCCGGATGATGGTGTCCGACAGCTGGGCAATTCCCTGCAGGCTGAAGATGTCGGCCAGCATGGGGATCACCAGCGAGTCCGCCGCCGCAAAAGCGTTGATGGTGAGTATGCTCAGCGCCGGCGGCGTATCGATGATTATGTAATCATACCGCGCGCGCAGCGGCTCTATGGCGTTTTTAAGCAGATATTCGCGGCCCTCTCCCACAAATTCCAGCTCCACGCCGGACAAAAGGATGTTGGAGGAAATCAGGTCCACGCAGGTGGTGCGCTGGACCGCGAAGCGGGGGTTTACCTCGCCGCGCAAAAGCTCGTATGCGGTGGGGCCGTCCTCGGTGTCGCCCCCCATGGAAAAGCTCAGGTTCGCCTGGGGGTCCAGGTCGACGGCCAGCACCCGCTTTCCCTTTTTCTGCAGCCCCGTGGCCAGGGCGAGCGAGGTAGTGGTTTTGCCCACGCCGCCCTTTTGGTTGGTAACCGCAATCACCCTCACCATTTTTTCTTCCACCGTTTTTCTACACATCCTTCTGGAACTATCCGAATTACCATTTATTATAGTGGTTAAACTGCATTTTGTAAAGTTTCGACCGATATAAAAGTTAAGGTGTATTTTGGCAGCGCATTTTTTGGAAACATGGAAAAAGTATTTTCAATTATTCCGGTTTTATAGTATAATCAATTTATATACAAGCTGCTTGGATTCGTTCCCGAAAAGCCGGCCGCGCATTAGTAGAATAGGGGGAAATCTGCATGAACAAATCTTACGACGATCTGAACCCGATGCACTTTGATGTACTCAGGGAAATTGGCAATATTGGCGCGGGCAACGCGGCCACATCGCTGTCGATGCTTCTGGATCAGCCCATCGACATGACCCTGCCCCAGGTGAAGCTGCTGGACTTCAACGATGTGGCCGACCAAGTCGGCGGCGCCGAGGCGCTCACCTACGGGGTTTTGCTCAACCTGGAGGGCAACGTGAACGGCATGATCATGTTCCTGCTGAACAAGGACTTTGCCCACTTGGTGCTGAACATCCTGATGGGAGAGGCGTTTGAAAGCTTTGACGAAATGGACGAAATCGCACTTTCGGCCATCAAGGAGGTAGGCAACATCCTGTCCGCCGCCTATGTCAAATCAATCGCGGAGCTCACCGGCCTGTTTATCAGCATCTCGGTGCCCGAGGTGTCCATCGATATGGCGGGCGCTTTGCTGAGCGTGCCGATCATTCGATTTGGCGCCATCGGTGACAAGGTGTTGTTCATCGAAGAAAACTTTCAATCCCCAGAAGTTACCGTGCAAAGCCATATGATTCTATTTGCAGAGATGGAATCTCTGAATCTTATGCTAAGGAAGTTGGGGCTGCTGTAATGGGTCAGTTAGTTGTGGGGATTTCAGATTTGAAAATCGCGTTGCAGCCTGATACACTGATTACCTACGCGCTGGGCTCCTGTGTGGGCATCTGTCTGTTGGACCCCGTAAGCAAGGTAGGAGGGCTTTCCCACATCATGCTGCCCGCGAAAAGCGTGGCACCCACCGACAGCAACGTGTTTAAATTTGCCGACACCGCCATTCCCGACCTGGTGCGAAAGATGGAGCAGAGGGGGGGGCAGCGCATGCGCATGAAAGCCAAGATCGCGGGCGGCGCCCAGATGTTTGGCACGCCGGGGGGCGGGAATAATCCCATGTGGCAAATCGGGCAGCGTAACGTGGAATCGGTTACGACCGTGCTGCGCGGCCTGGGGATCCCCATTATCGCACAGGACGTGCTGAAGAACTATGGCCGCACCGTGTCCTTTGACCCTGCAAACGGCGTTATGACAGTGCGCTCGCTCAACAAGTCGGTGGTGGAGTTTTAATAAAGTTGATCAAAGGCCGCCTCGGGGATTGCCCCGGGCGGCCTTTTTTGTAGGCATCATCCTGCCGCGGCGGACGAATCTGTTTTTGACGGAATTCACCAGATGCAAAAGCGCCGTGTAAATTGAACACAGATTCTTTACTCCGCCGGTGCGGAGCTGGCCTCCATGGCCGCGGCATAAGCCCCGGACAGGTCGGACAGCAGGCCGTCTGCCGCGGTGGCAATGACAACCGGGTCTGCCCGCTCCTCCACCGGCCAGGCGAAGTCGGAAAACACCATCCAGCCGTCGCTCACGCCGATAAAGGGGTTCCTGTCGGTCACCTTGATGCTGGAGTCGTTGGGGTTATCCAGCGGCGCCCACATGTAGCGGTCCCCGTTTTGGTACAGGAAAAACTCCTCCACCCGCACGGCTTGCATGATCGAGTCGGTGGGCTGGCTGTCTACCGAGAAGACCTGCTCCGGCTCGCCGCCATGGGGCATGCGCATCCAGTAGTAGCAGATGTCGCCGTAGTCGTAGCGGACATAATAGGCGGCGTCCTCCAACCAGAGCGCGGAAAGCACCATATTCCCCGCGTGGTCGGGGGCCAGCAGCGTGTCCTGCTCGCCGGTGACCAGGTCCAGCCGGTAATAGCCGATGTTGCGGTCATCCAGCAGGGCCCCATAAAAAAGCGCGTTGTTTACAATGGAAAATGCGTTTAGGGGCACGGCGCCGGGATGGTCGATGAGCAGCTCGGTCACGGTACGGGGCCGCTCGTCGACACCGGGCCTGTATACGCCCAGCTCGTTTGTCAGGCGGAACAGGATGTAGATTTCATCCCCGTAGGGCACCATAAAACCCTCGGAGCTGATAAACAGGAGCTCCGTGTCGCCCCCGGCCTTGGGTGTTCGGAAGTAGCCGGATTTGCCGCTGTTAAGCTGACTGCAGAAGTAGATGTAATCCCCGTGCAACGCAAAGGAGTAAAGAAACGCGATCTCGGCCTGCTGCAGGGCGGGCTCCAGGTTCAGCACCATGGTAAGGCTGCTGCCATCTTTTCCCATGCGATACAGCGCATTGGGCAGGTCCCGCAGGGTTGGCGGGCCCAGAAAGTAGACGTGGTTTTCGTCCTCCTGAACATAGTGGTAGGCGGCGTTCACCTGCGGAAAGGGGGGGCTGGCGGCCTCGTCGCTCCAGGCGGTGAGCTCCAGCGCCGGAAGCATTGGCTCGGCGCTGCTCAGTGGGGGCTGCACCCCGGCAGCCGACGGCTCCTCTTTCGGGGGCGGCGCCTCGGCCGGTATGTTGGTCTTCGGCAGCGGCAGCGGCAGGTCGCGCAGGCCCAGCTGATACACGCCTACAGCCGCCGCCACAAGACCAAACAGCAGGATCAGCACGGGCAAAAGACGCCGCTTCCTCCTTTTGACCGGCGGATTGTCAAGAGGGGGCTCCAGCGCGTCCTCCTCACAGTATGTAGGGGTCGGCTCCCCGCCAGCCTCCGTCGGCGCGGGCTCCTGTGGCGGCGGGGAGGGGTCGTCGGCATCGGGCAAGTGCGGCGCGCGCTCCAGCTCGGCGCCGCAGGCATAACAGAAGCGTGCCTCGTCAGGAAGGCTCTGCGCGCATTTCGGGCAGATCATGGCATCTTCTCCTTATCGACTTTTTATTATATAAGTAGCCATTGCAATAATATGACTATAGCATATTTTCTTTTATTTTACAGCAAAATATGATAAACTAACAGTGGATAAACGAAAAAAAGAGTGAGCGCAAAGCGCGCCTAAGAGAAATGGAGTAACAGATGAGCAAATTTGAAAGCAAAATCACATCGGCTTTGCGGGGGAAGAACAGGCCGCCCGTCACACTGCGCGAACTCGCCAAGACACTGCGTGTGAAAAAAAGCCAAAAGCAGGAGTTCTTAGACGCCGTAAACGAGCTGAAAAGGCAGAACAAGGTGATCAAGCGCGGCGGTAAATTCATATTGACCGAAAGCGCGGGCCTAAGTCCCGCCCAGGTGATCAAGGTGACCTCCACTTTCGGCTTTGCCCGGCCGGAGGGGGCGGAAACAGACGTGTTCATCCCCGGCAGGCTGCTGATGGGAGCCATGCCGGGGGATACGGTACTGATCCGGCAGAAGCGTGGCTCGGGCCAACTGCCCGAGGGAGAGGTGCTGCAGGTTGCGGCCCAGGTGGACCAGAAGTTTTCGGGTGTGCTGCAGACGACGGAAAACGGGGGTTGGGCCGTGATGCCCGACAGCTACGTAAAATTCCCGCTCAAGATACAGGGGAAGCCGCCCAAGGGCGCGGAAGTGGGATATAAGGTGCTGGCCGAGCTGGCAGGCCGGGGGGACCGCCACTCCCAGCACACCGTGCGGGTGCTGGAGGCGTTCGGCAATTCGGACAGCGCCCAAGCGTGTTGTAGCGCGGTGCTGGCCGCGGGCGACATCTTCACCGAGTTCCCGTTGGAGGTTCTGGAGCAGGCCAGGGCCATCGCGGCAGGGGACGGCATCCACCCCAAGGAGCTGGAGGCGCGGCTGGATTTGCGGGATATGCCCATCTTTACTATCGACGGCGCGGACACCAAGGACATTGACGACGCCATCAGCCTCTCCCGCACCCCCGAGGGCTGGGAGCTGGGCGTGCACATCGCCGACGTGAGCTACTATGTAACCCATCAGAGCCCGCTGGACCAGGAGGCGTTTACGCGCGGTACCTCGGTGTACTACGCCGACTCGGTGGTGCCCATGCTGCCGAAGGAGCTGTCCAACGGTATCTGCTCGCTGAACCTGGACGAGGACCGGCTGGCCTTTTCCGCGCTTCTGAAGCTGGACAAGGAGGGGGCGCTGCGCTCCTGCGAGTTTCAAAAGACCGTGATCCGCTCCCGCGCAAAGGGCGTTTACAGCGAGATTAACGCCCTTTTGGACGGCTCGGCGGACGAGGCTGTGCTGGCGAAGTACAGCAGCCTGACCACCATCATCCACGAGATGCGGGAGCTGGCAGCCATCCTGACCGCCGCCCGCATGGCCCGCGGTGGCATGGAGCTGGACACGGTGGAGAGCAAGATCGTGGTGGGGCCGGACGGCAAAGCCACCGACGTAAAGGTCAGGGAGCGCGGCGAGAGCGAGCGCATCATCGAGGAGTTCATGCTCATGGCCAACGAGGCCGCGGCCAAGCTGGCCCTGGAAAAGGCGCTGCCCTTTGTGTTCCGCGTGCACGAGCCACCCGCGCCCGACAAGGTGACAGCGCTGTACGACGTGCTGGATCAGCTGGGCATCAAGGCAAAGCGCCCCAAGGGCGGCGTGACCACCGCCCAGCTGGCTGCGATCCTGACAAGGGTGAAGGACACCGGGCTGGAACCGCTGATCGGCACCATGGTGCTGCGCACCATGGCAAAGGCCAAGTACTCGGAGCGGAACATCGGCCACTTCGGGCTCAGCCTGAAAGATTACACCCACTTCACCTCCCCAATCCGGCGCTATCCGGACCTGACCATCCACCGCATCCTGTCGGCCTATGTCACCGGCATGAAGAAAGAGAACATCGTGCGCCGCTTCGGCAAGTTCGCGGGCCGCTCGGCCGATCATTCCACGGTGCGGGAGCTGGCGGCCATGAGCGCGGAGCGCTCCTGCGAGGACTGCTACAAGGCGGAGTACATGACCCGCTTTGTGGGGGAGGAATTCGACGGCGTGATCTCGGGTGTCACCGCGTTCGGCGTGTATGTGCGGCTGGAAAACACAGTGGAGGGGCTTTGCGGCATGCGTGATTTCCCCCGGGGCGACTGGGCGTTTGACGGCAGCATCGCCTTTGTGGATAATCTGAGCGGCAGGCGTCTGCGCATGGGCGACAAGGTGCGCGTCAAAGTGGCCGCCACCCATGTGAGCGCCGGACAGATCGACTTCGTTCTGGCGCAGTAACCGGCGAGACCCGGCGCAGACCCAATTCTACGAAGAGTATAAGAGAGGGCGTTGCACAAACGCCCTCTCAGCCTGTAGACGAAAAGGACAACAACCCTCCCGGTATGGTATAATAGACCATATCGGGAGGGTTGCTTGATGTATCGTAAAAAAGACCGGATGGGACAAAAGGAAATAAAGTTTGTGAG
>Ga0153950_1000240_pt1 | contig 23797 bp, 23 predicted proteins | sample TSNJ034MetaG_FD_104737 | JGI IMG/M metagenome (GOLD analysis project Ga0153950, IMG submission 104737) | Attine ant fungus gardens microbial communities from New Jersey, USA - TSNJ034 MetaG | ecosystem: Host-associated > Fungi > Mycelium > Unclassified | place: USA: New Jersey, Wharton State...
AGTAACCAAAAGGCACTCAAGGGGTGTTCCCCCCTTGAGAAACCCTCCTGTTAAGAACGGGCACCCGCGGTGCTTCGCCGATGAGCGCGGCGCGCTGGCGGGGCCGTGCCGGTGGTGCAGCGCACCCATATCACGGTGCCCTCGACAGGAGCGGCTGCGCTTAGAACTTTTCTGCGCACCCGGTGGCTCGCTGCTGCGAGGCCGTCGATTGGGTTGCTTTGTTTGCTCCTATGGGGCTGCGTTTACGGTGGTCTTGGGGGGGTCTGTCAAGGGGCTGTGTTTTTGGCGGGGTGGGATTGTTTTTGTTTGCTATATGCGGCTGTAATTTCCTAAAAACTTGAAATTGGAAAACTCGTCGTACATGGCCCCCAGCATGCGGGCTACTGCCTTGTCCAGGATGCTGCCGCGGAAATCCAGGTGGAACAGCACGCTGAAATCCCGGCTGGCAATGGGCATTGACAGCAGCCGCGAAAGATCCAGGTGGCAGGCCGCGAAACGGGTCAGCATCCGGTGCAGCTCCCCCGGCTCGTTGGGCAGCGACAGTGTGATCGAGATGGTGTCGGCGCCGGGCAGCAGATAGTGTTCGCGGGAAACACACAGAAAGCGGGTGTAGTTGTCGTCAAAGTCCTGAACGCCCCGCTCCAGCACCCGCAGGCCATAGAGCGCCGCGCCGCGCTCGGAGCACAGGCAGGCCGCGTCCCCCGGCGCCCTTGCCACCTGCTTGGCGGCGGCGGCCGTGTTGGAAAAGGGCTCGGGTTGAAAGCCCTTTTTGGCGAGATATCCCTTGCACTGGGCCAGCGCCTGTGGATGGGATATGGCCCTTCTCAGGCTTCCGGGATCGCTGTCAGGGTGAATGCACAGGCAGTGCTCGGCCTTGATATCCACGGTCTGCGCAATGTACAGGTCGTGGGATGAAACCAGCTCCAGCACCTCGCCCACCTGGCCGGCGCTGGAGTTTTCCACCGGCAGCACCCCCAGCGCCACCTCGCCTTTTACCAGCGCCGCCGCCACGTCGGCAAAGTCGTGGTAAAAGCGGATGTCCGAGTGCTCCAGCAGGCGCTCGCACGCGATGTGGGCGTAGGCCCCCGGCACCCCCGCGCAGCCCGCGGACACCGCGGGCAGCTTGACCACGCGCCGCGCCGGGTGCCGCTCGGCCAGCGTGCGGCTGGGCTGCGGGATGCGGGCCGCCCACCGCAGCTGGGCCAGAGTGTCGGCCAGCACCTTGGCTGCGGGCATTTCCCCGGCAAGGTACTGCTTTAATTCGAATTCGTCTATGTGCGGTGTATTCATGCGTGGTCCTTTCCTTCTATGGCAATTTGACTTGTGGTTCATGAACTGTCCGGACAGAAAGCTCAAACGCTGTAAGCGCCTGAGAATCTGGCGCTATATTTTTTGCGCATTCTGCTTTTTTTCCTATAAAAACATGGTATAATAAAATCAGCGAAAGCGACATGCTTTCCCTATTATACTGCGAACCGGCCATGGAATCAACCGTGTGGAGGTGAAAACACATGAGCCCGATCAAAGAAACCGCGAACATCCTTGCCCCGGAAATACTTGCTGTAGTGGAAAAGCTGATCCCGATGCTGAAGCCCCACGCCATCTATCTGTACAATCATCGCGTTGGCGCTTCTGGGGAGAGCACCGCTTTCAAGCTCTGTGTTGTCGCTCCGATGGAGGATAAGCAGGAAGTCGAGCAGTACGCCTACCTGGAGATCGACAGCGAGATTCCCTTTGACCTGCTTCTGTACACCCCTGAGGAGTGGCAGCACCTGACCTATCGCGACAGCTCCTTTGCCCACAGAATTCAACAGACAGGGACGAAGCTATATGGCTAGAAGACCGAGCTACCCCACCGATTCACGCCGTTACTATGACTGGCTGGACCGCGCGGGAGAGGATATCCTCTGCGCCAAGGCCCTGATTGGCCACGACAACTGCTACAACGGCGCGGCCTTTCACTGCCAGCAGACCATAGAAAAGGCGCTGAAGGCCTATATTCTGCTTAAAAGCGACATGCTGGTGGACGGCCACAACCTGCCCTGGCTTTGCAAGCGGGCCGCCAAATACGACGCCACCTTTACCGACTGGCTGGCCCAAAGCGCCTTGCTCAACAAGTGCTACATCGAAACCCGCTACCCGGCCGATCTCCCGCTGGACCTGGACTACGAGCAGGTCCAGCTCTACTACGGCATGGCCAAGGAGATGTACCTGTTTATCTGCGCGGAGGTGGACGCGGCGCTGGACAACCGCAAGGCTCACCCGGCCCAGCGCGCGGGGATATGACCCCACTCCATACCATATATATTGCTCCCCGCGAAAAATGACGGATTGGAGACGCTTCATGAAAAAACACACCTTGGCCTGTGTGCTGATCTGGCTGCCGGCCGTGCTCACCCATTACCTATACAACAACGACACCGCCCTGTCCCAGGTGCTGCAATGGGTCTTTGCCGCGCTGCTGATTGTGGGCTGGGCCATCAACACCGGCCTGTTGGCCTACCGCTGGCCATGGGGAGCCCTGGCCCGGATCCTGTTCTACACCGGCGTGAACCTGCTGGCTATTACCATGCTGTACGCCCAGCCCTACGGCACTGTTCCCCAGGCGCTGCTAAGCCGATGGGGCGGCATCCTGAGCTACAACGTGCTGGGCATTCTGATCGACGCGCTGATCGACTTCAACATCCCCCACGAGATTTTTGTGCTGGGCGTGTTGGTGGCCGCCCAATTGATCGCCCTTGTGGTTGGCTTGGGCTACCGCAGGGTGCGCCCCTGCCCCTACCGGCCGGTGATCCGCCGCTCGCGCTAAGGCCGTATTTATCAAACAAACAGCCGCGAAAAGCGGCTGTTCTTTACTATCATTATAAACTAAGGAGCAACACATTATGCGCATTGTATTTATGGGCACGCCCGACTTCGCGGTGCCCTGCCTGGAGCGTCTGCTGGACGACGGGCACCGGGTCGCGGCCGCCATTTCCCAGCCGGACAAGCCCAAGGGGCGCGGCTATGCGCTGGCCCCCACCCCGGTCAAGCTGTGTGCCGAGGCCAGGGGCTTGGCGGTGCACCAGCCCGCCAAGCTGCGGGACGGCGCCGCCGAGGAGCTGCTGCGGCATCTGGCACCCGATTTGGCGGTGGTGGTGGCCTATGGCCGCATCCTGCCCCCCGCGCTGCTGCGGATTCCGCGGCTGGGCTGCGTGAATGTACACGCGTCGCTGTTGCCCAGGCTGCGGGGCGCGGCGCCGATCCAGTGGAGCGTGATCACCGGCGACCGGGTGACCGGCGTGACCACCATGTTCATGGCCGAGGGGCTGGACACCGGGGACATTCTGTTGCAGCGTAAAACCCCCATCGGCCCTGAGGAGACGGCGGGGGAGCTGTTTGAACGCCTGAGCGCCCTGGGCGCCGACTGCCTGAGCGAAACAGTCCGGCTGCTGGAGGCCGGGGAGATACTGCCTGTCCCGCAAAACGAAGCGCTGGCCACCTACGCGCCCATGCTGGACAAGAAGATCGCGTGCATCGACTTCGCCAAAACCGCCGGCGAAATCAGCTGCCTTGTGCGGGGCACCAACCCCGCCCCCTGCGCCCGCGCCTTTTTCGGCGGCAAAATGCTCAAGGTGCACAAGGCCGCCCCGGCCACTGGCTTTTCGGGCAAGCCGGGACAGCTGCTCAGCGCGGACCGGCTAATTGTGGGCTGCGCCGGCGGCGCGGTGGAGCTGCAGCGGGTACAGCCCGAGGGCAAGCGCCAGATGGACGGCGCCGCCTGGCTGATGGGCCGCCGCGCCCGGCCCGGAGAAATGTTTACACTCAGGTAACACTATGGCGGATAAAATGGGCTACAATGCCAATAGCGCCTTTTGCTCATTTTTGGTGGTTCCGCAAGCTTGCTTTTCTAAAAAAGGAGTTTTTTTTTATGGTTCCTTATTATTATTTCGATACCAGCTATGTCCTTATTATTTTGCCCGTGCTGTTGTTTGCGCTTTGGGCCCAGGCCGGCGTGCGGTCCGCCTACAGCCGCTACAGCAAGGTGAGGGGCGCGCGGGGCTACACCGGCGCCCAAGTGGCACGGCAGATCCTGGACCAAAACGGCCTGTATCACATCCGCGTGGAACGGGTGGCGGGCAGCCTTTCCGACCACTATGACCCCAAAAGCCAGGTGGTGCGGCTCAGCGAGGGCGTGTACGACTCGGCGTCTATTTCGGCGGTGGGCATCGCGGCCCACGAGTGCGGCCACGCCGTGCAGCACGCCCAGGGGTATGCGCCGCTCAAGCTGCGCAGCGCCGTGATCCCGGTCACCAACATTGGCTCCCAGCTGGCAATACCGATTTTGCTGGTCGGCTTTCTGCTGAATTCCTACCCGCTCATGCTGCTCGGCGTGTTTGGGTATGCCCTGATGGCCCTGTTCCAGCTGATCACGCTGCCAGTGGAGTTCAACGCCAGCTCCCGGGCCATGGAGGTAATCGCGGGCAGCCATATCCTGGACGAGGATGAGCAGCGGGGCGCCAAAAAGGTGCTGCGGGCCGCCGCCATGACCTATGTGGCCGCGCTGGCCAGCGCCCTGGCCCAGCTGCTGCGCCTGCTGCTGATGGTGGGCGGCCGCAGGAACAGCCGGCGATGACACAGACGACAAAGGGGGAGCCTGCGTGAAAGACGCGCGACAAATCGTAGTAGAGGCGCTGTGCAAAATGGACCGGGACGCGGCTTGGTCCAACCTGGTGCTGGACGACCAGCTGCGCCGCAACCTGCTGGACACCCGGGACAGCGCGTTTGCCGGGGCCCTGTTCTACGGCGTGCTGGAGCGCCGCCTGACGCTGGATGCCTGCATAGCCGCCCACGCCAGCGTAAAGCTGCGCAAAATCGCGCCGGCCGTGCTGAACATCCTGCGCTGCGGTGTCTACCAGCTGCTGTATATGGACAGCGTGCCCGATTCCGCCGCCGTGTCCGAGAGCGTGGAGACCGCAAAGCGGCTGCATCAGCAAAGGTCTGCCGGCTTTGTCAACGGCGTGCTGCGCAGCTTTATCCGGGCGGGCAAGGGGGTGCCGCGGCCTGAAAACGCGTCCGCCGAGGCGCTGTTGAGCCTGGAGTATGCCTGCCCTGAGCCGCTGGTGAAGCTCTGGCTCCAAAGCTACGGCGAGGAGGGCGCGCTGCGCATCCTAAAAGCCAGCCTGCGCCGCCCGCCCACCACGATCCGCGTGAACACACTGAAGACCACGCCCGCCACGCTGGCCGGTGAATTGTCCGCCCACGGCGTGACCGCCCGCCCGGATGAGCTGCTGCCCGCCTGCATGGTGCTGGAGGGCGTGGGCCCGCTGTACCGGTTGCCCCAGCACGCCCGTGGCCTGTTTCACATCCAGGATCGGGCGTCCCAGCTCTGCGCGCTGGCTGTGGAGCCTCGTCCCGGCATGCGGGTGCTGGACGCCTGCGCGGCGCCGGGGGGCAAGTCTTTCACCATGGCCCAGCTTATGCGAAACGAGGGTGAGATCGTCGCCCTGGACCTGCATTCCCACCGGGTGGAGCTGGTCAGAAAGGGGGCCGAGCGGCTGGGCGTTACTTGCATAAAGCCCCGCGCGGCGGATATGACAGACCCGGTGAAAGGCCTGGGCGCTTTTCACCGGGTTCTGTGCGATGTGCCCTGCTCGGGGCTGGGCGTGATCCGCCGCAAGCCCGAGATCAAATACAAGCCCCTGGGAGTATTTGAAGAATTTCCCATTTTACAGTATAAAATATTGGAAAATGCCGCACAATACTGTATGGAGGGGGGCTTGCTTGTGTACTCCACCTGCACGCTGAACCCGGCGGAAAACGAGGACGTGGCGCGCCGCTTTCTCGAGGCCCACCCGGGCTTCGTGCCCCACCCGCCGCCGGAGCCGTTGGGCGGCGGCTGGAGCAAAACCCTGCTGGACGAGATGGACGCCGACGGCTTCTTCATCGCCTGCTTCAAACGGCTCTGAAAGGGGAATGGCGTTGCAAAAGCCGGATATAAAATCCATGAGCCTCCAGGAGCTGGAGGACTGGCTGCGGGAACGGGGCGAGCCCAAATTCCGCGCGGGCCAAATCTTCCGCTGGCTTCACAAAAAGAATGTGGCAAGTTTTCTCGAAATGACCGATCAATCCGCCGCTTTGCGCGGTGTTCTCGTGGAAAATTTCTACATAAACTCCATAAAAATCAAAAAAAAGCTTGTGTCCAAGGTGGATGGTACTGTAAAATACTTGTATGAGCTTTCGGACGGAAGCTGCATCGAGTCGGTTTTTATGAGCTACCGCCACGGGGACAGCCTGTGTATCTCCACCCAAGTGGGCTGCCGGATGGGCTGCAAATTCTGCGCCTCCACCTTGGGGGGGCTGGTCCGTGGCCTGACCCCCGCCGAAATGCTCGACCAGATTTACACGGCGCGGAAGGACAGCGGAAGAAAAGTGGCCGGCGTGGTGCTCATGGGCATCGGCGAGCCGCTGGATAACCTGGACAACGTGCTTCGCTTTCTTGAGATTCTGTCCTGCCCCGACGGCCGGCACATGAGCCTGCGGCATGTCTCACTGTCCACCTGCGGCGTGGTGGACAAAATCGACGCCCTGGCGCGGCTGCGGCTGCCGCTCACGCTTTCGGTGTCGCTGCACGCGGCCGACGACGAGCGCAGAAGCGCGCTGATGCCGGTAAACCGCAAATGGCCTATCGCCGAGCTGATGCGCGCGTGCAGGAATTACTTCGACGCCACCGGCAGACGCGTATCCTATGAGTACGCGCTGGTGGACGGCGAAAACGACGCCGACGCCGACGCCCTGCGCCTGGCCCGGCTGATCCGCGGCCAGAACTGCCACGTGAACCTGATCCCCGTGAACGCGGTGGACGAAACACCCTACCGGCGCAGCGGCGCCGAGCGCATACTGCGCTTCCGGCAGGTGCTGGAGGAGCAGGGCGTGATCGCCACGGTGCGCAGGGAGCTGGGCGCGGACATCGCCGCCGCCTGCGGGCAATTGCGGCTGGCGCAGGCGTCCTCCGCCACGGGGGGCGCCCAGTGTCCCCCGTGAGCCCCCGGTTTCGCGCAACTGGCGCGAGTTAAGGTATTCCTGCGGCGAAATAGATTCCACTTTATTATTTTCTAACAACTACAGGGGGTGTCCAGTGATTTGATGACATTTATTGGGGCGACAGACACCGGTCTTGTGCGGCAGACCAACCAGGACCGGTACGAGTACCACGTCCTGTCCGATACCTGCGGCTTCGCCGTGCTCTGCGACGGCATGGGCGGGCAGAAAGGCGGCAATGTGGCCAGCGAAATCACCACCCGCTTTGTGTGCGATATGCTGAAGCGGGACCTGCGCGAGGACATGGGCGAGGTGTCGCTGCGCGGCTTAATCAGCGCGGCAGTGGCCGGGGCCAACGCCCTGGTGTACGAGGCGGCCGTGAAAGACCCGAGCCTGGAGGGCATGGGAACAACCCTGGTGATCGCGGTTTTGCAGGGGCGCGCGCTGTCGGCGTGCTATGTGGGCGACAGCCGCGTCTACACCGCCTCCCCCACCCGGGAGCTGCAGCTGACCAAGGACCACACCGTGGTGCAGATGCTGCTGGATATCGGCGAGATCACCGAGCAGGACGCCGAAAATCACCCCAAGCGCCATTATATCACACGGGCCGTGGGCGTATCCTCCACGGTGGAGGCCGACTTCACCGTTCACACCCTGGCCCCCGACGAGCTGGTGCTGCTGTGCAGCGACGGACTCTATCACTATCTGGAGCAGGGAACCCTGTATTCCCTGCTGCATCGCTGTGTCCGGGAGCAGAGCGCCCAGAGCCTGATTGACCTTGCTAAGGAAGCGGGCGGGTCCGACAATGTCACAGTTGTGGTGGCGGTCAGCCATGAGTAACGGGGTGGACCGTATGGACAAATACCTGGGCAAGCGGCTGGAGGGCCGCTACGAGATCCAGGAGCTGATCGGCATGGGCGGCATGTCCAACGTGTACCGGGCGTTTGATGTGATCGACCAGCGCCAGGTGGCCGTGAAGATCCTGCGAGACGAATACCTGACCAACTCGGAGTTTCTGCGCCGCTTTAAAAACGAATCCAAGGCTATCGCCGTGCTCAACCACCCCAACATCGTCAGGGTGTTCGACGTAAGCTTCACCGGCAAGGTGCACTCCATCGTCATGGAGTACATCGACGGAATCACGCTCAAGGAATACATTGACCAGCAGGGCCCGTTGGAGTGGAAGGAGGCCATCCACTTCACCCTGCAGATTCTGCGGGCATTGCAGCACGCCCACGACAAGGGCATTGTCCACCGGGACATCAAGCCCCAGAACATCATGCTGCTGCAAAACGGCGCCATTAAGGTCACCGACTTCGGCATCGCCCGCTTCGCCCGCAGCGAGGTCAAAACCATTACCGACAGGGCCATCGGCTCGGTACACTATATCAGCCCGGAGCAGGCCATGGGCGACAACACCGACGAAAAGTCGGACATCTACTCGGTGGGGGTCATGCTGTTCGAAATGCTCACCGGCAAGCTGCCCTTTGAGGCCGACTCGCCTGTGTCGGTGGCGATCAAGCAGATCCAGACCCAGGCCGCGCGCCCCACCACACTGAACCCATCCATCCCCGGCGGGCTGGAGGACATCACGGTGCGGGCCATGCAGAAAGAGGCGTCCCGCCGCTATCAGTCGGCCGCCGAGATGATTGCCGACATCGAGCACTTCAAGCAGGACCCCAGCATCCACTTCGCCTACAAGTACCTGAGCACCGGGAACGAGCCGGCGCAGAAAAGGAAATACAGCCGCGCTATCAGCCGCAGCAGAGAAGAGGACAATATGCAGCAGACAAAGCGCAAGCGGACACCCTATATCCCGATCCTGACCGGCGTCACCTTTGCTTTTGTAATTGCGTCTCTGGGCTTTATCGGCCTGATGGTATACCTGAACAACCCCTTTAAGCAGGTGGCGGAAAAGCCGTTGCCCGATTTGGTGGGCATCAAGTTTGAAACCGCCCAGAACCAGTACAGGGACGATTTCAACATCGTGGCCGACGGCGCGCCGATCCCCAACGCCCAGTACGGCGCGGGCGTGATCGTGGAGATGGACCCCAAGGCCGGCCGCGAGGTCAAGGTGGGCAGCACTGTCACGGTAAGGATCAGCAGCGGGCAGCAGTCCAGCACCATGCCCAACTTCACAAGCCAGCCCGTTGACATGGCGCTGGCCAAGCTGAGCGAAATGGGCCTGCAGTCCCAGGTGGTCAGCACCTACTCCAACGACGTACCCATGGACAGCGTGATCTACACCGACCCCTCCAAGGACTCCACGGTGGCCGCGGGCACCGTCGTCAAGGTATATGTAAGCCGCGGGCCCGAGATCGTGTACGCCAACGTGCCCGACCTGATCGGCATGACGCTGGAGGACGCGACGCGATATCTGGAGCTTTCCAGCCTGCGGGTGGGCAACATCAGCCGCCAGGACGACGAAACCCCCAAGGACACCGTCATTGGTCAGGACCCACCCCCCGGCGCCCTGCAGCCCGAGAACAGCGACATCAACGTGGTGGTGAGCGACGGGCCCGGCGAGGATGGGCAAAGCAGCCAGAGGACGCTTGCCATCCCGGTGCCCATGCCCAAGGGTATCAATTACCCGGTGAAGCTCACCGCCAAGATGGATGGCGAGATCATAACCGAGGAAAGCGGCATTGTGCCGGCGGAGATCGACCACTGGAAGCCGCCTTTCCGCGGCACCGACGAGGTGGTGCAGATCCGCATCTATATCGACGACAAGCTGTATATGGAGTACGAGCTGGACTTCGCGACCAAGGGCTTCCGCAAGACCGACGACCGCTCCTTCAGCTTTGAATAGGCGATGGAAAAGCTTGTAACGGGTAAAATCGTAAAGGCCACCGGCGGCTTCTACTACGTGCGTGCGCGGGACGGCGCGATGCGGGCCTGCCGCGCCAGGGGCCTGTTCCGCAAGGCGGGCGTAACCCCGCTGGTGGGGGATAATGTATGGGTGCGGCCCGGCGAGGAGGACACCGGCACTGTGGCGGAGATTCTGCCGCGCAAAAATGCCATTGTCCGCCCGCCGCTCAGCAACCTGGACCGCATGGTGGTGGTGCTCTCGGTGACCGACCCCGCCCCGAACCTGTTTGTGACCGACAAATTTCTGGCGCTGCTCGAGCACAATCAGATTGAGCCGGTCATCGTCGTCACCAAGAGCGATCTGGAGGATGCATCGGCGCTGGCGGGCTTGTACAAAGGGGCGGGCTTTTCGGTTTACATGGCAAGCGGCAAGACAGGCGAGGGCGTAAAGCCGCTGATGGATGCACTGGCGGACGGCCTGAGCGCCTTTTCCGGCAACAGCGGCGTGGGCAAGTCCAGCCTGCTGAACGCCATTGACCCGGACTTTGCGATCCAGGTGGGGGAAACCAGCAAAAAGCTGGGCCGCGGCCGGCACACCACGCGGCATGTGGAGCTGTACCAGCTGCAAAACGGCGGCCTGGTGGCCGACACGCCGGGCTTTTCCTCCATCGATCTCGCCGAGATGGGGGGCATTGACAAGCTGGAGCTGGCGGACTGCTTCCGGGAATTCGCCCCCTATATGGGCGCATGCCGCTTTCGGGACTGCACCCACACCTGTGAAAAGGGCTGCGCGGTGCTGGCCGCCGTGGAGAGCGGGAAAATCGACCCCCGCCGCCACGGGAGCTACGCACAGCTCTACGACGAGGTAAAGGACATAAAGCCATGGGAATCGAAGAACTGAAAGCGCCCGCGCCCATCTGCGTGATTTTGGGCGCGGGCGATATTTTGGATTACGCCGCCTGCGCGGCGCGCATACCGCCGCCGGCGTTTGTGATCTGCGCCGACGGCGGCCTGCGCCACTGCGCGCGGCTGAGTATTTCCCCGGACCTTCTGGTGGGCGATTTCGACTCGGCGGACCCGGCGATGATCCCGGCCGGGGTGCCCAAGGTGCCGCTGCGCCCCGACAAAAACCACACCGATTCCTACCACGCGGTAGAGGAGGCCGTGGCGCGGGGCTACAAAAGCCTGCGGCTCTGCGGCATGCTGGGGGGCCGGTTGGACCATACGCTGGCAAACCTACAGCTGCTGGCGGGCTGCGCGGTCAGGGGCCTTGGCGCGGCCATGACCGACGGTGTCACCGACATTTACCCGCTGGCGGCGGGGCGCGGACATACCGCCGAGCTCACGCTGCAGCCCCGGCGGCGGCACTATTTCTCGCTGCTCTCCATGGTGGACGCCTGTGAGGCTGTGACCATCCTGGGCGGTGTGTACCCACTGGACGACTACCCCCTTTCCAGCCTGGAGGCGCGGGCGGTCAGCAACGAGTTTGCCGACCGGCCGGTGCGCGTGTTGCTGCGGGGTGGGGTGTTGCTTGTGGTGGTGGCACCGATGGAATGAGGGGGTCTGCGAACGCGGGTTTTTCTTCGCGCCTGCGGCGCGGGGGCGGCGCGCTGCTGCGAGGCCGTCGATTGCGTTGCTCTATTTGCTCCTATGGGGTTGCGTTTGTGGTTGGTGGTGTGCGCTAAGTATGCTTTTGGTTCTGGTTCAAGGGGGGCGGCGTTTGTGCCCGGGCGGGAAGTTCTGTGCTGCTACGCGAAAAAACCTTATAGGCTGGCGAAAAGCTGTGCCGAGGCCACGGTCACTGTTTCCTTGTTTGTCACCACATATGCGCCAATCCCCGCTTGGGCAAAATTTTCGCCGATCATATTCTGATGGTGTCCGCTGCTCTGACTGAGCGCGTCAAAGATTTTCCAGGCCGCGCTGTTTTCGTCGCAGGCACCCACGGAAAAATAGATGCAGCTGATGTTTTCGCCGTGCCATTTGCCGGCGTACACAAAGCCCGCCTCATCAAATGCGGTGTGATAGGGCGAATCGTCCGGCCGCGTGTGGGACATCTGTTCAATGATCTCGGCCGCGCGCATTTGGGCCGCCCAGCGCATACTGTCCTGCATGCCCAGCACCGGCACGCCGTACTGCTCCCGCTCCTTGTTGATCAGCCGCAGCAGCTCCAGCTCGATGCGTTCGCTGTCCAGCGCGTCATCCTGACTCAGGAGCGCCGCGGCCTCGGGGGCGGTCCCGTTGGAGGCCGTCTGACCGGCGCTGAGCCTTGCCGCCTCCGACGCCGGATCGATGATGCTTTCCGGTTCGGATGTGGACGGCTCATCTTCCTCGGGGAACGCGGGAATCGAGGGGGCCGGGATCTCCTCGGGCGGGACCGGCTCGGGCTCCCGCGAGGGTTCAGCCGGGGCTGGCATGGAGCTGACAGGCGGATTGGGCACGGGCTGGTCCGGCGGCGCCTCTTTTGCGCAGGCTGTCAGCAGCAGCGCGCAGCCTGCGATCAAGCAGAGTATTCTTTTCAAAGCGTTCCCCCCTTTCGGTGTAATGGATATTTCCGGTACCATTTCTCATATAATTTGCTTTATTATAAGGTTGCGCCGCGAGCGGGGCGGTTATACACAAGGCTGAAAAAATATACCGCTTCACAGCCTTTTGGCAGACAGTGTACTATTATGTTGCAATTGTGAATTACTTATGGTAATATTATTTCCAGCATGGATCCAATTTATTAAGTGGAGGGGAATTTATCAATGAAAAGAGTGTTAACCGTAGCCCTTGTCGTCGTGCTGTGCGCAGTGATGTTCTGCGTGCCTGTGTCCGCGGCTGTGGTGGAGACGAACTACGATCTCTACAGCCGCTGCAACGACCGCATGACCGAGTTCAAAACCATGGAGATGGAAATGAAAGCAACCATGACCATCGAGCAGGGAGGCGCGAAAACCCCCGCAACCATGGAGGGCGTCATCAAGCAGGTCTTTTATGCTGAGGACAAAAACATGGACATGCAGATGGACATGGCCGTGACCGCCGGTGATCAGACCATCAATATCACCATGTACTTCATGGACGGCGTGGCCTACCAGAACATGGACGGCGCAAAGACCAAGTACCCGATGGATTTTTCCGACGTTATGAGTATCTCTTCAACCATCAACCTGGACTTTGAAGAGGACGCTGTCAACGCTGGCGAAATGACAAAGGTCCTGGGCGGCAAGCGCCTCGACTTCACCTACAAGGCAGAGGATATGAACGCGCTGATGGACAGCATGATGGATACCGTGATGAGCAGCATGAGCATGAGCGGCACCAAGGCCAGCTTCAGCGACATCAAGTGCATGATGTACATTGGCGATGACTACACCCTGAAAGAGAACCGCATGATCTTCGGCGCCAAAATCACCGACGCCAAGGGCGTTGTGACCGAGGCGAACTACGATATGTTCTACAAAATCCTGAAATATGATCCCTACATGGTCATCTCTCTGCCCGCGGATCTGGACAGCTACACACTGGCCACCCTGTAATACCAATTTCGTTTATAGCATCAAAACGGCCCGGCGGTTTGTGATACCGCCGGGCTGTTTTTTGTCTTTTTTGCCTTTATGGGTCATTATGGCCCGGCTCCTGCGCGCGCAGCTCCTCCACCAGCGCCAAAAATTCCCCGCGGGTCACAAGCGCCCCCAGCACCGGCAGCATGGCCGAGGAGGATAGCCGGACAGGCAGCTCCAGGCGCTTAAGCAGCCGGCGGCGCAGCGCCTGGCTGTTTTCCGAGCCGGTAAGCCCCGCCTCGTAGAGGTCCTGGCGGGTGATGGGGTCCTTCCGGGCCGGTTCATCATCCCCCAGCAGCCCGGCGCGGCGCAGCGCCTGCCGCAGCGTGTCGCCGTCGATGCCCTCCACCCCCAGCTTGCCCTCCTTGCCGGGCCTTGGCTTGCGCTTCTCCTTGCCGAACACATCGGGGATGTACACCTGGGTGACCTTGCCGCCCCGGGCGATGTCACCCACATATTTGCGGATCTTAAAGCCTGCCGCGTCCGAGTCGGTCAGGATTACCACGCCGGCCCCGTGGGCCAAGCGCCTAATCAGCGCGCGCATGTCCGGGTCCTTGAAGATGCGAAATCCGTCGGTGGGCAGGATTAGCGCGTCCACCACGGCCTCCAGCCGGATTTTGTCGTATTTGCCCTCCACAATCACGGCCTGGGAAAAGGCGATGCGCTGCTTCACGACACCCTGGCCCGCAGCGTGAACAGCTCCACCACGCACTGTTCCAGAATCACCCGGTTGTCGGCCGGGCTGCTTTTGAGTCCCCGGTCGCACTCGAACAGCGCGTGCAGCGCGCGGCGCAGGTACTCCGCCGAAAGCCCGGCGCTGCCGGAGAAAGCATTCCGTACCAAAAACTCCCGGCCCTTGTAGCCGAACATGGCGGCCACGTCAGCGCTGGATTTGCCCTCGTCCCGGGCGACGCGGGCGCGGTACAGGTCTACAAAGGCCCGCGCCAGCACCGAGGCGATCATCACCGGGTTCTCCCGCAGGTAGAACAGGTTGTCCAGCAAGCCCAGGGCCCTGTCCGGGTTGCCCGCCAGGATCGCCTTGCTCAGATCAAACACCTTGGCCTCGGTCCTGGGGATGCACACTGCGTCCGCCTGCTCCCGCGTCAGCTCGCCGCCGCCCGCGTAGGCGCAGAGCTTGGCCATCTCGCTTCTGAGCGTCATCATGTCGTTCTCGCAGACGTCCAGTATGTGGCGGCGCAGGTCCCCCGATATGGAACAGCCCTGCTTTTTGGCCTCGGCCCTTAAAAAGGCGGCCAGCCCCCCCGCGCCCCGGGACCCCAGCTCGGCGGCGGCTCCGGCCTTGTCGAACAGGGCGATCAGCTTCTTGCCCCCGGCCGAGCGGCTGTCGAAGCCCGGGGCCTTGGCGGTGGCGGCCAGCAGGCAGTCCTCCGGCAGGTCGCAAAGCACCTGTGTCAGCTTTTTCTGCTCATCGGCGGGCAGCGCTTTCCAGTCCAGATCGTCCACCAGCACGAACTTGCGGGCAGCCATCAGCGGCAGGGCCTCCACGGCCTCGTACAGCGCGTCCACGTCCAGCCGCTTGCCGTCGAACCGGTGGGTATTGAAAGCGTCTCCCCCGGCCTCCTTCCCCAGCAGGCCGGCCCAGCGCTCGATCAAATAGTTCTCGCTGCCGTGGAACAGGTAGGCTCCGTGGCGCGTGCCCGCCTTCCAGTCCTTTGCCAGCGCATCCTCGTTTTTGTACAGCATTGGCGCATCCTTTCCTACAGCAAGGTGATTTACAATAGCTCTATCCTCACAGGTGCAGCAGCACCCGGGTTTCGCCGTAGAGCTGGCGGCCCACCGGCTCCGCCAGCGGGTGCACGCCGGCGGGCGGGATCAGCACGCCGGACCGGTACACGCGGACCACATCGTCTTCACCAGCAACCATTATAGCATATTCCTCGTCGATTTTCAGCACCTTTTTGCCGCCCACCCGCACGCCGCTGTCCCGCTGTGGCACCGCCACCGCCGCGTCCAGCAGCAGCACAGTCGCGTAGCCGCCCGCGTAAACCTGGCAGCCCGGCAACGCCGCCTCCAGCTGGGACAGGATGTAGGCGTCGTCGGGGCCGATCACGCAGTCCACGGGGTAGGCGTCCCGCAGGCGGATCAGGCCCGAATCGATCTGCTCGGGGCAGTCGGCCGCCAGCACGGCGGTGTCGCAGCGGTCCACAGCCGCCAGCTCGATCATATTGCGGTCCGCCCACCCCTGGGACAGGCTGCCCGCGCCCCAGCAGATCACCAGCAGCGCCAGCCCGTAGGCCATAAGCTTTTTGTCCCACGCAAAGCGCCACAGCACCACAAGTCCGGCCGCCGCGCCCGCCAGCAGCAGCAGATGCCAGCCTTGGTCGATGGCAAAAGTGGAGAAAGGCAGCCGGGACAGCGCTTCGGAAACCCCCAGCACCATGCCGCAGCAGAAGTCGGTGGCGGTGGCAAGCAGCCCCATGAGCGCACCGCCGCCCGCCAGTGCCGCGCAGGCGATACCGCCCAGCAGCAGCGGCGTGAGAAAGGGGGCGATCAGCATGTTGGCCACCGGGGAGATGAGGGAAAACCAGCCCGAGGCCACCAGCAGAATGGGCAGCGAGAACACATACGCGCTGACACTGACCGCCAAGGAGCCGAGCATGAGCTCCAGAAATCCGCGTGCCGGTGGTCCGCGCCGCCGGGCCGCTGGCAAGAGGCGGTCCGACAGGCGGGACGCAAACAGCACAATGCCCAGCGTGGACCCGGCCGACAGCCAGAGCCCCCGCCCCATGGTCCAGTAGGGAGCCGGCTTACGGCGGTGTAGGTGTTGGGCGGTACCTCGCCCTGCAGGCCCAGAACCACCGCGCCGAGAACCTGGGCGCTGCGCTGGGGCAGGTTGCGCTGCAAATTTTGATGCATGCGCTGCCGCACCCGCAGCAGCACGCGCTGAAAGCGGTGGCGCTCCCCCGGGGCCTGTAGCACATTGCCCCGCAGCCTGCCCGTGAGCGCCACCCCGGCGGAACGGTAGTAATCAGCCGAGGCCGTGTTGCCGGGGAACTGGGCCTTGATCAGGCAGCGCACGTACTCCCCCGGCTCCCAGGAAAGCTCCTTGCTGGTGCGCACCACCACCCGCTGTCCCCCCGGCAGCGACGAAGCTCCGGGAAAGTCGGCCAGCAGCGTGAAACCGGCCGAGCCGCCCTGGCCGCTTTTCTCCAGCAGCAGGCCCGAAACCTCCACGGTGGCGCCCTCCACCGCCCGGAAAGGCTTCACCGAGCGGAGGTCGTAGAGCGCGTAGCTGCCCAGTGCCAGCGCCGCCGCCAGCAGCGCCACGCTGAGGCCACGCCGCTTCACCAGCAGCTCCAGCGCCACGGCGGTGACAAACAGCGCCACCGAAAGCTGAAGGGCCGTGCCGCCGCTCAGCACAAAGGCGGCCCTGGTGGCCAGTGCAAATGTTACGCCGATCACAAATAGCGGCCGCTTCACGCCGTTACTCCCCCTTGCCCGGGTGGTCCATGTCCGCCAGCAGCGTGTCCGCCGGAACCTCCAGGGCGGCTGCCAGCGCCCCGACCTCGTAGTCCGCCACAAAGCGCGTGCCCGCCTCGATGCGCAGGACGGTCAGGCGGTCGAAGTCGTAGCCCAGAAGCTGAAGCCGCTGGGCCAGCTGCTGCTGGGTCAGGCCGCAATGACCGCGCAGCTGCCGGACCCGGCCGCCGACGATGTTTTTCTTCCCCTTATACCAATAAATTCGCATGCTGCCACCCACCAAGCAAGACATATGCTATAATTTTATCCCGCCTGTCAGGCGAATAAGTTCTAAAGATGAACATTTTGCCGCGGCAGTAACATTCTATACATAGCCTGGAATTTTTCTGAATACAAAACTGGAATAAGCATCCAAAACCCGGCCAATAATTAGTACTGTGAACGCAGGGATACTATGGCAATTCCGATTAATTGCCGCAATTGCTATATTGGACGAAACCATCTGCATATAACATACTGTATGTTCCTGGGGAAAGGATGATTCTATGTTTCGATTCAGCGGCTTTACCCAAAAGGCCAACAACGCGATCAACGTGGCTATGAACCAGGCCGCGGCCATGGGGCACACCTACATCGGCAGCGAGCACCTGATTCTGGGCATGCTGGACGAGGGCAGCGGCGTGGCCTACACGGTGCTGAGCCAGAAAAAAGTGACCTTCGACACCTACAGAAGCCGCATCCTGGCCTCGGTGGGCGAGGGTGAAAAGACCCAGCTCACCCCCGAGGACTTTACCCCCCGCTGCAAAAAGGCGCTGGAAATGTCCATTATCAAGGCGCGCATGCTGGGGCAAAGCTACGTGGGCACCGAGCACATCCTGATGGTGCTGTCCAAGGAAGCGGACAGCTTCGGCATCAAGGTGCTGCGGGATCTGGGGGTGGACCCCGCAGCCACGGTCAGCGGCATGCAGGAATCCATCAACGCCGAGCTCAGCGAAACCTACACAACGGACCGGATCGCGCGCCGGGGCAACGTGATCAAGCAGCCCCAGCGTCAGGCGCCGCCGCGCCAGAGCCTGACCTTGGACAAATACAGCTGCGACCTGACCTTCCAGGCTCACCAGGGCCTGCTGGACCCGGTAATCGGCCGGGACAAGGAGGTGCAGCGGGTGATCCAGATCCTATCCCGCCGCACCAAAAACAGCCCCTGCCTGATCGGCGAGGCCGGCGTGGGCAAAACCGCCATCGTGGAGGGGTTGGCCCAGCGCATCGTGCTGGGCGATGTGCCCGAAACCCTGCAGGGCAAGCGCATCGTAACACTGGATCTGGCGGCCATGGTGGCGGGGGCCAAATACCGGGGCGACTTCGAGGACCGCATCAAGACGATCCTGGAGGAGGTGGCGCGGGACCGGGACATCATCCTGTTTATCGACGAGATGCACACCATCATCGGGGCGGGGGCGGCCGAGGGCGCCATCGACGCCGCCAATATCCTGAAGCCCCAGCTTGCCCGCGGGGAGCTGCAGCTGATCGGCGCCACCACCCTGAACGAGTACCGCCGCTTTATCGAAAAAGACGCGGCGCTGGAGCGGCGCTTCCAGAGCGTGTCGGTGGACCAGCCCGGCGAGGACGACGCCATCACGATTCTGCGCGGACTCAAAGAGCGCTACGAGCGGCACCACGGCCTGGAGATTCTGGACGAGGCGCTTGTGGCCGCCGTAACCCTTTCGGCCCGGTATATCCCCGACCGTTTTCTGCCCGACAAGGCTGTTGACCTGATCGACGAGGCGGCCTCCCGCGTGCGGCTGCGGGCGCTGAGCGCGCCCGGGGACGAGAGCGAGCTGGAGCGCAGGCTCACTGTTTACAAGGACGAAAAGGAGCAGGCCATCAACAGCCAGGACTTCGAGCTGGCCGCGTCTATCCGGGACCGGGAAAAGACTATCCGCGGCCGCCTGAGCGAGATGCGGGGCGAGTGCGATCTGGGGGTGCTGTCGTCCATCCGCCCCCAGACCGTGACCAGGGAGGATGTCGCCCAGCTCGTTTCCCAGATCACCGGCATCCAAATCGAGAGCGTGGACCGGGAGCAGAGCAAAAGGCTGCTGGGCCTGGAGCAGAACCTGCATACCCGGGTGGTGGGGCAGGAGCAAGCCGTGAGCGCCGTTGCCAGCGCGATCCGGCGCAGCAAGGTGGGGCTCAAGGACCCGGGCAGGCCCATCGGCTCCTTTATCTTCCTGGGGCCCACAGGCGTGGGCAAAACCGAGCTCTGCCTGGCGCTGGCCGAAACGCTGTTCAGCAAAAAGGAAGCGCTGATCCGCCTGGATATGTCCGAGTATATGGAAAAACACACGGTGGCACGCCTGATCGGCTCGCCCCCCGGCTATGTGGGCTACGACGACGGTGGACAGCTCACCGAGAAAGTGCGCCGCAAGCCCTACGCGGTGGTGCTGTTCGACGAGATCGAGAAAGCCCACCCGGATATCTGGGGCATTCTGCTGCAGATTCTGGAGGACGGTGTGCTGACCGACGCCCAGGGACGCGCCGTGAGCTTTAGGAACACCGTGATCATCCTTACGTCCAACGTGGGGGCGCGGCACATCACCGAGCGCCGCAGCCTGGGCTTCGCGGACCTGCGCAGCGAGAAGAGCGAGGCCGGGGAGATGCGCCGAAACGTAATGGGGGAATTAAAGCACCTGTTCCGTCCCGAGCTGCTGAACCGCGTGGATGAAATCATCGTGTTCAACAAGCTGGGCACGGGAGAAATCGCCCAGATCGCCCGGCGCATGTTCGGGCAGCTGGCCCAGAAAGCCCAGGAAATCGGCATCACGCTGGAATTCAGCGATTCCGCCGTGGAGAAAATCTCTCAGGAGGGCTTCGACAACGTCTACGGCGCAAGGCCGCTGCGGCGCGCCGTGCAGCAGCGCATTGAGGATAAGCTGGCGGACAAAATCCTGCTGGGGGATGTAAAGCCCGGCGAAAAGCTCATGTGCGACTTCGTGGAGGAATTCATATTCGTAAAGGTTTGAATTATCACGAAAGCTGCCAGGCATTCCTGTGATTTGCCGCTATCGCGATACGCCAACTGCCAAAGAGCCGGCCTTTTCAGGGCCGGTTTTTTTGCCGCCGCCGCGGGGAGGTGACGATTCCTTACATATCAAAGTGGAATTTGACACGGTCACCGAGCCATAGGGTGCGGGATTGCTCCAGCGGCACGTCATAGGGCAGGAAAGAAAGGCTGGACACCGCGATCATGGGTGTGTCGTAAGAGACCTCCAGCAGGCTGATTTCCGCTGCCGAGGCCCGCACGGCCTCCAGCGTGTTGTCAACGCGCACGGGTACCAGATTGTAGCGGCTGCTCAGGGTCACGCTCAGGTGCCCGTCGATCAGGCCGTCCCGCTCAATGCCGGGCAGCATGGATGCCTCGATGCGGGAGTCGTTGAGGGCGATGGGCCGCCCCGCCTGCAAAAACAGGCGGCGAATATGTGTCAGGGGCTCCCCGGTCTGCACCTTGAGGGCCTGACAGGCGCGGGCCGAGCCTGGCGCGGCGTGCAGGCTAATCAGGCGGGCGGCCAGGCTGACGCCCTTTTGCCCCAGCTTTGCGCACAGGGTGGAGGGCAGGCTGAAGTCGTGGATGATGGGCTGGGGCACCCGCTGCACGATAGAGCCGCTGCCCCGCACTTTCCTGATCAGGCCGTCCTTTTCCAGCGTGTTCAGCGCTTGGCGCACCGTAACGCGGCTGGCGCGGTACAGCACCGCCAGTTCGTTTTCCGAGGGCAGCTTTTCCTGCTCTTTCCACTCCTGCTCCAGGATGCGGTTGCGCAGGTCGGCCCCGATCTGGTAGTAGGCCGGTATGGGCGAGGCCTTTTGTACCGGTGTGTGATACTTGGCGCTCATATGTCCTCCTCAAAGGGGCTCTTGCCCGCGCGACGGCGCGCACAGGGGATTTATTTGTATTATTCTTAATACAAATAATAGTATCCCAGAAACAACGGAATGTCAATAGGATATGAAAAAATGTCAAAATAATTATGGCAAATAATTAAAATTTTGGTGAAAAATACGATTGTTCACATAAATGACTAAAGATTGACAGCCTGTAAAAATTGTGCTAAGGTTAATACAAGTTGACAGTGATCCACCATCGGCACCCGGGACCGGACCGACTACTTGGTGGATTCCGCCATCACTTTCTCCCGCCTGGACGGGCTTCCGGGTGCGGGCCGTATAGCCGCCGGATCACACGACAAAAGGGGGTTATGAAAATGAGGGAAAAGCGCATAGAAGCGGCGCTGGGAAATGTTCCGGCGGACCTGGTGCTTAAAAACGCCAAGGTGATCAATGTGCTTTCGGGCGAGATTGTGCCGGGGGACATTGCCATTGTGGACGGCGTGGTCGCGGGTGTGGGCTGCTACGACAGCGCGCGGGAGGTTGTGGACCTGGGCGGGAAATACGTGTCGCCGGGGTTTATCAACGCCCACTGCCACGTGGAATCGTCCATGGTCACGCCCGCGGCCTATTGCAGGGAGGAGCTGCGCTGGGGCACCACCACGCTGATTACCGACCCCCACGAGATCGCCAATGTGGCGGGGGCGGACGGCGTGCGCTACATGCTGGAGGCGTCGGAGGGGCTGCCGATAGACTACTATGTGCAGTTGCCCTCCTGCGTGCCCGCCACCCCTTTTGAAAACGCCGGCGACGTGTTCACGGCGGATAAGATGAAGCCTTTCCTGTCCCACCCCCGGGTGCTGGGCCTGGGGGAAATGATGGATTACCCCGGCGTACTCTCCCGCAGCGGCCAGGTGATGGAGAAGCTGGATCTCTGGCAGGGCCGCGTGGTGGACGGCCACGCACCCGCCGTGACCGGGCGGGCGCTGCAGGCCTATGTGGGGGCAGGCATCCAAACCGACCACGAGAGCACCACTTTCGAAGAGGCGCTGGAAAAGCTGCGGGCGGGCATGGCCGTGCTGGTGCGGGAGGGCAGCGCCTCCAAAAACCTGGGCGCGGTCCTGACCGGCTTTATCCACAGGGAGCTGGACACACGGAGCCTGGCTTTCTGTACCGACGACAAGCACATCGCCGCCATCCGGCGGGAGGGCACGGTGCGTCACTGCGTGCGCCGTGCCATTGCGCTGGGCCTTGCGCCGGTCACGGCGTACCAAATGGCTACGGTCAACGCGGCGCGCATCTACCGCCTGTGGGACCTAGGGGCCGTCGCGCCCGGCTGCCGGGCCGACCTGCTGGTGCTGGACGACCTGGAGCAGGTGCAGGTAGCCCAGGTCTACAAGGACGGCAAGCTGGTGCGGCTGGAGCAGGTCCCGCCGCAGAAGGGCGCGGAGGCGGGCAGGGGCTCGGTGAACATTGCGCCCCCGCGCCCCGACAGCCTGGCGCTGCCCGCTTACAAGGACGGCATGCTGCCGGTGATCCGCGTGCTGCCCGGGCAGATCACGACCAGGATGGATGCGATCCCGCGGGGCGACGCCCTGGCGATGCTGGCGTCCGGCGCGCTGTGCAAGGTGGCGGTGCTGGAGCGGCACCACGCCACCGGCAACGTGGGGGTGGGGCTGCTGGCAGGCTACGGGCTCAAAAACGGGGCCATTGCCTCCACGGTGGGCCACGACTCCCACAACCTGATTGTGGTGGGCGGCAGCGATGAGGACATGCTGCTGGCTGTGGAGGAGACGCGGCGCATCCAGGGCGGCTATGTGCTGGTACAAAAGGGCAAGGTGGCAGGCACGGTGCCGCTGCCGGTCTACGGGCTCATGAGCGCCGACGACCCCGAGGTTTTTATTAAAAACCTGGACGCGGTCATCGAGCTGGCGCACCGCGCCGGCGTTCCGCGGGATATGGATCCCTTTATTACACTGAGCTTTCTGGCCCTGCCCGTGCTGCCCGAGATCCGGGTGACCGACCTGGGACTGTTCGACGTGGCGCGTTTCTCTTTCTTCTCTTCGGGCAGGTGATGGAGCAGGTAGCCCGGGCCTGGAATCAATAGACCGGTTTTACCCGCTTAACACCGGGGCCCGGCGGCCCGGCAACCGCTACCAGAGCGACTGCTGGGCCGCCGGGCCGTCTTCGCAGAGATTGTGCACCGCGAGCCCCGCCCTTTTGGCCATGCGCACGGTCTGGGCGGTGCCGCCCTCCTGGCCGTCCCAGTAGCAGATCAGCAGCGAGGCGCGGCCGGTCATGTAGCGGTTGCGCAGGGCGTAGCAGTCCTGCTGGTAGGTGGGGCAGATCTCCACAACCTCGTCGGAGGCCCTTGTCACCGCCCGGTGGAGTCCTCCCCACTCGCCGTGGAAGCCGTGCCCCCCATGGGGCAGCACCGCCACAAGGCGGGTGTCCCGCGGCAGCACGCGCTCCCGGCGCATGCGCAGCAACACATCGGCACAGAGCAGGTCGAAGCCCATGGCCATGCCGCACAAAAAGGTGCGCTTGCCGTCCGCAGACGCAGCTTCCACAGCAGCGCGAATATCCCGCTCCAGCGCCCAAAACAGCGGGTGGTCGTCGTATAAGCGAAACGAAAACTTCTCGGGCCGAAAGCCGCTAAAGCAGGCCGTTGATTTTCTTTTGTATTCAATCATTAAGATCACCTATTGTAATCATATTATAATATGAAACTTAATAAATTCTACTTAAAAAAGTTAACCAGTAAAAGCCCAGGGTAAAACCGGTTTTTTTATTTTGCGCCTGCAATGCAAGCCTCCCATAAACGAACCCCACAGGAGCAAACAAGACAACCCAATCTTTATGCAGGTCTACCGTAAACGCAGCCCCATAGGAGCAAACAGAGCAACGCAATCGACGGCCTCGCAGCAGCGAGCCGCCGGGCGCGCAGAAAAGCGCTAAGCCCTGAGTGCTCCTTGTCGAGGGCACCGTGACATGGGGACATCGCACCACCGGCACGGCCCCGCCAGCGCGCTGCGCTCATCGGCGAAGCACCGCGGGTGCCCGTTCTTAACAGGAGGGTTTCTCAAGGGGGGAACACCCCTTGA
>Ga0153950_1000244_pt1 | contig 23618 bp, 21 predicted proteins | sample TSNJ034MetaG_FD_104737 | JGI IMG/M metagenome (GOLD analysis project Ga0153950, IMG submission 104737) | Attine ant fungus gardens microbial communities from New Jersey, USA - TSNJ034 MetaG | ecosystem: Host-associated > Fungi > Mycelium > Unclassified | place: USA: New Jersey, Wharton State...
GGGAGTCAACCGTTTATCGGTTTGCTTCCGGCCTTGCGTTATTTGCTTATCATGGTAGGATATATTGCTGTTGTTGGCAGCTCGTTTCGCGTCGTTTTCGTGTACCTTTGTATGTAGAGGCGATACGCCGCATAGCGCGACATGGCTGTGCCGCTGCCAGTGGTCAGGATACATTGTTAGAAACGAGAATGTCGATAGGTAAGGCTCCGATGAAATCACCTCGGCCTTTTCCCCCGACCCACACCGGACGGGCGCCTTTCGACGCATCCGGCGCTCCATCTTACTTTGTTCCGGGACACCTCTTTCCGTGACATCCCGCGTTCAATAAATTAAGGGCATATTCACTAAGAGCATTATTCTTACAAAGCATCGACAATAGCCTTTATACGCTTTGTCTTTTTGGGAAACATGGAGTATAATTGTTCCGTGGAGTTGCTGTGCAGAATCCTGTGTTCCGTCTCTGATAAAACGCAAAGATTGTCAAAGTCATGTGTACCACCCTTTTCAACTGGTTTTATATGGTGGCAGTGGTATTCCCAAACAGGGACAAATTCGCCGGATAAGTAGCTGATGCCTTTGACGGAACTGTATTTGCTGATTGTGAACATGGCTAATCTGCTGTTTTTGATATATTTAGAGGTATTGACCAGATAATCAATAGCCGCTATTGAAACACCGGGCTTGTGCTTCTTTTCGCCATAATGATAGGGATTTTTTCGAATTTTGCTTTTCTTAAAACAAATCAATTCATTGTCCCAATTTGCCCAGTTTATTTCAATCACGGGATAGGTTTCGTAGCAGTAATAGCCTTTTTTACCCCAGGAACGGTAACGCCCTCCCTGGAAATTGTTTTTATAAGACTGCTCAATCGTAAATTTAACCCTCTTATTCATTGTGTGGTAAAACAATTTCTTAATTCGCCAACCTATTTGCTTAAAACTTTCATTGAAATGCGTCATGCCTCTGTAGTAGTTGTGGAGGCCCACTACATAGACATTCCAGTCGTTAATGGTCTCAAAGCACGGACTTTTCTTAATTTTCCGCAGCAGTTCACCGCATCTGCTAACGAACTCATCTTCTTTGGATTTTGGAAGACTGTTGGTTGCCATGTACACACCACGTTGCTGTGCGGCCGGTTGTTTGACGGCATAGAAATCATATCCCAAGTATTTCATTTTCTCTTTGGTGAGGTCATAGATTTTTGTCTTGTCCTCATTGATTTCCAGCCTCATATTGCGCATGAGATAACTTGTGACGCTGTATCTAAACCGGACTGCGTCTTGGTAGGCTTTGCACAACACAAGGATGTCGTCGGCATATCGTACATGGACACCCACTTTTAGATTTGTAAGTTCAAGATTCCGTCTTTTATTCTTTGAATTGTGAAATTTTGCCATCGATTTATCATGCCAGCAATCCCCTTGGTCACGGAGCCATACATCGAAGCGATGTAAATACACGTTCAATATTAGCGGCCCCAGAATCGAACCTTGGGGAGAGCCAAGAGGGTCTTCCACTTTGCAGCAATCCTCGTAATACCCCTTTTTGATAAACCGATAGATGTAGTTGAGAATCACTTGGTCACGCACACCGATATGCCACAATTCCCGATAGGTGATATCCGGGTCTATCGTTCCAAAGTAGTCTCTAAGGTCAATCGACAGCGCGTAAGGCATAGTTTGGCAATGATTTTTGACCTTTGCCAGCGCGTTGTGCTGACTGACCTGTTCACGGAATCCAAAAGAGCTCTCGACGAATTTCGTTTCGCAATAGGGTTCTACTACAAGCTGAATGCACTTTTCGACCAGCTTGTCCCAAACGGAGCAGATACCGAGCGGACGCATTTTGCCAGTATTGCCTTTGGGGATATACGTCCGCCGGACATAGTCCATCTGTTTGCGCAGGAGACGGTCTTTGACGATTTCCGCGAGTTCCACGACAGAGTAGTTCTCTAATGTTTTGTAATTGGTGCCATCTGGTCCTAAAGCCATTCGGCCATCGCTTTTGCTTAGTTGACGAACGGCGAACGCTACATTGCTTGTGTCATAAACCATGTTATGCAGTGTCCGCATATCAATTTTACCGTCGCGAAAATCGTTGAACCGTTGCTCCATATCCACATAATAAATATTGTTGGTACTCATTAGGTTGCGTTTTCGCCTCATTTCCGTAACGATTAGTCTCTTGCGTCTAATGCGACGAATTGAAAATGATTGTTTTACCATTCAAAGCAAGACTAAGGCCCTTCGCTACTCCCTATTTCTTGATAGGGTATCATCACTACTATGGCCCCGCTGACTACCCGTTCATAATCTTTCTGGCCTTACCCTTTCGGTGCGGGCCGTCCCCAATTATTACACAGTAACATCAAAACATTACTGTGCCAGGCAGTTCACCCATATCAATACGACTGCCTTAATGCTGCACTTAGGACTCCTCTTTACCCCGTAGGCTTGGATTTCCCCGGTACGTTTCTCACGTACTCTATGGCGGCCATAACGCCATCCCCCATGACGACACATGCAAATCGCGTGAGGTAAGCCTATTTTTTATAACCCCTCTGATTTTAGAGTAAGGTCATCCGATCGTTACGAGGCGTACAAGTAAAGGAAATTTCTATCCGTATACAGCGGAACCCGAGGTGTACCGTCACCGGCAGTGTCCCCGTCTTCACCTATGCTTCGCTAACATTTGTTACCAAATGCCATGCAGGAGTATTAGTCGAGATCGGATATGTAGGATATTTGGCTCCTACGCCGCCTCCAGTCGTATCAATACCTGATAGTTTTCTTTACTTTTCCTTTCCTCATTATTTATCAGGTCCGCGGCGGTATCCATGCTACTACACAGGTTTTACGCCGCAATTCGGGTCGCAGTCATGTCAATGGGAGCCTCGAACACATAAAGCCGACCGCTTGTGCCGATGTGGTGGAAGCTACACCTTGCGTCGCTGCCCTCGACATTGCCGCGGTAACTCTCGCCGAGTGTGAACGTACTGCGCTTGTGCGCGTGCTTGGCTACGCCGTTCTCATCCTTGCCCACAAAAACCGCGTTATGATATTTTGAGTCCTCGAACAGCGTACCCGCTTTGGCAAAGTGCCGGATTACCTCGCGGTCTATGCATCGCTCCTTGATGAGATACGCGAACACACGCCGCATATCGGTGTGGGCCTCCGGCAGCTTGAACGGTTTGGGCGGCGGCGATTTCTTCCCCGCCTGCGCGAATCCCGCGCCGTGCTCGCCGTTTAATAGCATCGTCACCGCATCGGGGAAATCCATGTTGTAAAACTTGCGGACGAAATCAATCGCCAGCCCGCCCTGATTCGCGCTGTGCTGGAACCAACGGTTGCCGTGCAGAGTGACGCTATCATGCCGAGCCCAGCCGAAGTCGTGACCGGAGCGGGTGACTTCCTCGCCCTGGGAGCGCAGGAAGTCCACAAGGTCAATGGAATTGGCGCGCTGCTTCTGCTCGTCGGTAAAATGAATGTATGGTATAGCGATCACTATCCATGCCAGGCGTCAATGTTGATTTTCTGCGAGATAGACACGTTTCTCACCGTTATTGAATGTCACCTCCAGTTCATATGGGTATGGGTGGATACCATACCCTTTTACATGAGCCTCCACGACCGTGAGGTGCGCGGCTTCACATTTTTCAGCGTCATAGCTGGAATCGTATTCACGCCTGCATTTGGCGCAGCGGTAAAAAATAAGAGGCGTAAGCCTCACCTCCGTCAATAACTCTGTATTTGCTCATCCCGCGCATGACCTTGCGCTTGCCGCTTTTCGCGGAGTTCCCTCATCCGCTTGCGGTCAATGTGGTCGGCCTGTGCTGTTTGTTTCTGCTGCTGATCCTCAAACAGCTTTGCAAGGCTGCTGAGTAACCGCGACGCCGAAAACAAAAGCGAGGGGCCGCGAAATTCATCCATGTGGTCGAGGAAAAATAGCAATAGGTAAGGTTTTGATGCCATCTCTACCTTTTCCCCTGCTCCACACCGTGCATGAGAGTTTCCCCTCACACGGCGCTCCATCAATTGCAATTCTTATTCGTTGTCACAAGTTATTACGTTGAACATATTTGCCAGTTACCATCGAAACCGATTAAACGATAATTAGCGGGTTTCCCGATTCTATGCGGAGTTTGTTGAGTTTGGAAAGTTGCTTTTTATCAAGGTATAAAATAGCAAGGTATTTGTCTATGGTCGGTTGTGCTGTTGCGTGTATACTCGCCGTTCATTTTGGTCACGCGGAATTTGACGCCCTGGATCGGCTCGCCGGTCACCGCGTCCAGCTTGCGGACTTGCAGGCCGGACAGCTTGGTGCTCGTAAATTCCAACAGCTTATGGTCATTCCATGTGAGCTCGACGTCGGTGACATTGGAATCCAAAAGGTAACCCGGCAAGGTAGCGGATTCATAAATCTGATACCACCCTGGCTCCAGATCGGGAACGTCAATCAAGCCGTTGGCGTTTGTTAGCCAGGTAAATCAAAACCACGCGTTGAACGCGTGGTTTTGATTAGTCTGAACTGGAAGCATTCTGTTTCTGATTATAGATCAGTTACTGCTTTCCGCATAGTACTTCCTGTATGTGGCGGGAGTTACTTTCTCAAACTTTTTGAACGTCTTAATATAATAGCCCGGTTCGCTGAACCCCAGTTCATCGCTGATTTGCGTAACAGGCAGATCGGTTTTTTCAAGGAGCTGCTTTGACCACTCTACTTTCAGCCGGGATACGAAACTGGAGAAACCTTCGCCGACCTCCTTGGCAAACAGCCGGCTGAAATGGCTGGTGCTGATGTGGCACAATTGCGCCATTTGTATTTGCGTGATATTTTCCCCTTTGTTTTCAAATATGTAATTGATCGCGGGCCGGAGTACCGGGTTTTTGCAGACTGAGGGATTTGCTCCGGTTGTTTTGATATAGGCGCTTGTGATGACATTTCCCATCGCCTTTTTTACCTGGGCGATGTTGTCCAGCGAATAGCCGCTGGCGGCGGCAACTTTCGGCTTTTCCACCTCACCAATGGTAGCCATTTTTTCGTACATTTCCAAAATTAGGTTTTTGTTCATTGCCTCCTCCACGATATATCCGCAAAGATCAAACAGCATTTTCGCCACATTTTGGATCTCATGGAACGAGAGAAACGGAATTTCCTTGTACATTTGCACGAGTTCCTTTGACCTGAAGATGTGCCGGGTGGGGGAGAGCAGGATCCGTTCAAGCTGCGCGCCCTGTTTCGACTCTGGCAAGCGGATTTCTCCGGCTAACGTTGCGCCGATATACTTGCCGTCAATAATGATCGGAATCGCCAGGTCAACGATATTGCAGTGACAAAGATAAATATACGGGGCGTTGATACGCACCGCCTCCAAGCCGCCCCTGGAATCGCACTTATGGCACATTTTTTCGAGATCCGGCTGGCTGCGCAGATACTGGCAAAACAGCCGCGGGCTGCTGTGCCGCGTAATCGGAACTCCCTTATAATCGACAGTTATAATTGCCAATTTTGTAACTTCAGCAAGAGAATCCTGTAAATTTTGCCACTTTTGAATATCCAATATTTTATCCAAAGTCAAGTAATCTACCCTCTTTCTTTACATAATGGTAAAATTGCACAATAATATTGGTCGTTTTTTCGTCATTATGATAATTATAAGGCAAAATAGTAGTATTTTCAATAGTCAAATCAAAAAATTACAATAAATAATCGTAAAAAGATATCATGCTTTTCCAATGCTCATTTCTAATATGCATGCTATAATGTGGGCATTCACTGTTGTCAAACATTACAGTTTCATTATGGTGGGAGGTTTATTATTGTGAGAAAAGCATTTATTTGCCCCCTGAAGTATGTCCAAGGAGAGGATGAACTGTTAAATCTTGGATATTTTGTGGGAATCTTTGGAAAATCTGCCCTATTGATTGCGCACCCGGACGATGTGAAACGTGTAAAGGAAAAACTTGATATTACCGCAAAAAAATACAATATCGAATTTGTGGAAAGCTGTTTCCGCGGGGAGTGCTCCCGTCAGGAGATCGCCAGACTGCAGGAGGTTGCCAAGCAGAATCATTGCGAATGCACGATCGGGTTGGGTGGCGGAAAGGCGATTGATACAGCGAAATGCGTCGCGCAAGGGGACGCGTTGATCATTGTTCCGACCATTGCCGCGACGGACGCGCCCACCAGCCACTCCGCAGTGGTGTACACCGAGGACGGCGCGTTTGATGATTACATGTATTTCAAGCAGAGTCCGAGTGTTGTATTGATCGATACAACGGTAATCGCGGGCGCGCCGACGCGTTTTTTGGTATCCGGCATGGGCGACGCGCTGTCCACATATTTTGAGGCAAGGGCAACGGCAAGCGGCTTTTCCAATGTCAACGCCGGCCTGCCCAGCGGGTACCGCGAGGGTCTATGCGGCCCGGCCAAGGGTACCAATACGGCGCTAGCCCTGGCGGAGCTCTGCTACCGGACGCTGCTGGCCGACGGCGTAAAGGCCAAGACCGCCTGTGATTGCAATCAGGTGAGTCCTGCTCTGGAGAATATTATTGAGGCGAACATCCTGCTGTCCGGCTTGGGCTTTGAGAGCGGCGGCCTCGCGGGTGCGCACGCCATCCACGACGGCCTGACGATCCTGCCCGGCACTCACCACTATTTCCATGGCGAAAAGGTCGCGTTCGGCACATTGGTGCAGTTGGTTCTGGAAAACGCGCCGTCCGAGGAGCTCGAAGAGGTGCTGGAGTTCTGTCTATCTGTCGGACTTCCGGTCTGCCTGGCCGACATCGGCGTCGATACGATCACGCCCGAGGAGCTCAAAGAGGTCGCGGAAAAAGCCTGCATCCCGGAGGAATCGATCCACTCGATGCCTTTCTCGGTCACGCCGGATGCGGTCGCCTCCGCGATTCTGGTAGCCGACCGGATCGGAAAAAATTTCAAGTATGAGGCTGATGCGGAATGAAAAAAATAATCAACAAGCCTGAGCACGTTGTACGTGATATGTGTAACGGCATTGTGCTCGCGCATCCGGAGCTGGAATTGATGAGCCAATACAAGGTGCTTAAAAAGAAAGCTCTCAATCCGAACAAAGTGAGCCTAATCAGCGGTGGCGGCAGCGGTCACGAGCCGGCGCACGCCGGATTTATCGGCAAGGGCCTTTTGGACGCGGCCGTCTGTGGGGACGTCTTCGCATCGCCGTCGCAGATTCAGGTCTACCGGGCCATTCAGGAGCTCGCGAACGACAAGGGCGTGCTGTTGATCATCAAAAATTACAGCGGCGATATGATGAACTTTAAAAACGCCGCGAAGATGGCGCAAGAGGACGGCGTCAAGGTTGATTATGTGCGTGTTGACGACGACGTCGCGGTTCGGGACAGCTTGTATACCGTCGGACGGCGCGGCGTGGCCGGCACGGTCCTGGTGCACAAAATCGCGGGCGCCGCGGCGGAGCGGGGATGGGAGCTTGCCGAGGTCAAGCGGGCCGCTGAGAAGGCAATCGAAAATGTAAAGAGCATCGGATTCGCGCTGACCTCCTGTACGGTACCGGCGAAGGGCTCGCCTACTTTTAGTCTCGACGAAACGGACATGGAGTACGGCGTCGGCATCCACGGCGAGCCGGGGATCCGCAAGGAGGCGCTGGTAGACGCGCAGGAACTGGCCGGGCGCATGGTGCTGTCGCTCAGTAACGAGCTCGGTCTCAAGGTCGGCGTGCCGTCGAGAGCGGCGGTTTTAATCAACGGCTTTGGAGCTACGCCTTTGATGGAGCTTTACCTGCTGAACAAAGAGGTGGCCCGCGAGTTGCCCGGTAAGGATGTCACCGTCGTGCGCAGCTTTGTCGGCAATTACATGACCAGTATCGATATGTCGGGTGCATCAATCTCGATCCTCAAGCTGGACGATGAGCTGGAGGATCTGCTCAGCGAGCCGTGCAGCGCGCCGGCGCTGCACGTGAACGGGCCGGTGGAATCGGTGGAGTACCACGATTTTTTCGCAGACGCAGAAGAATCCGCCTCCGTATCCTTTGAAGTGGAGACGCTGCGGAGTCATGCCACAATCGGCAATACGCTGACCCTCGACAACATTCGGTATATTGTAGATACAATGAGCGCGTCTATCATCAGGAATGAGGTTCCGTTCTGCGAGTTGGACGCTCATGCCGGCGACGGCGATTTCGGCATGAGCATCGCGAAAGGCTTTAAACAACTGAAGACCGAGTGGAAAGCTCTGGTAAGCATCGCTGACATCGGCGGATTCTTGGGCGCTTGTTCGTTGATCATCATGGAGCACTGCGGCGGCGCGTCCGGCCCGATCTGGGGTTCGGCGTTCCGGGCGGCTGGGAAAAGTGCGGCCGGTAAGAACGAACTGTCGGTGCCGGATGTAGCGGAGATGCTTCAGGCGGCAGTGGAGGAAATCCAGACGACTGGGGAACGATCCTTTGGGCGCGGGGCGGTTGTAGGAGACAAGACACTGATCGACGCGCTGGTTCCCTGCGCCGATGCATGGAAAGAAAAAGCCGCAAGCGGCGTGGGATTTGAAAAGGCATTCCGTGACGGCGCGGACGCGGCGGTAGCCGGCGCGAAGAAAACCGAGCAGATTGTGGCCCGTATGGGACGCGCAGGTACCGTCGGAGAGAGAAGCCTTGGATATCCCGACGCGGGCGCGCACGGACTCGGCGTCATCTTCACGGACCTCTCGAACGAGCTACAATACTAGGGTCTGTGTGTTCCGGCGATGCCGTATATCGGTGACGGACGGACTAACAGAGCAAGACTAGGAGGACTTCTATGTTAGAAGTACGCAACGTTACCAAACGGTTTGGCGGGCTCGTTGCCAACAACGACGTCTCCTTTTCACAGAAAGAGGGAGAAATCCTGGGGATTATCGGGCCAAATGGCTCCGGCAAGACCACGATGTTCAATATGATTACCGGTTTTTTGCGGCCGACCGAGGGAACGATTCAATTCCACGGTGAGGAACTTGGCGGCGTCGCGCCCCATTTGGTCGCCGAGAAGGGCATCTCCCGCACATTCCAGCACACCAGTATCCTGCCCGACCTTTCGGTGGAGGAAAATGTGTTTTACGGACTGTATTCCAGAATCCAAACCAACATGGTGCAGTGTATGTTGCGCGGCAAGCAATTCCGCGAGAGCGAACAGGCCGCGTGGCAGCGTGTCGACGAGGTGCTTGACCTTCTAGGACTGGATTACCGCCGGGATGAAGCCGCGAAGAGCATTGCCTCGGCGGAACAGCGAAAGCTGATGATCGCGATCGCGCTGGCCAGAAAGCCGAAGCTTTTGCTGTTGGACGAACCGGCGGCCGGCACGTCGAGAGAAGAGCAGACGGCATTGGTTGCGACGATCAAAAAGATCCGGGATTCCGGCGTATCGGTTTTGATTATCGAGCACAACATGCACTTGATTATGAATCTTTGCGATCATATCGTCGCGTTCAACTTCGGGAAAAAGATCGGTGACGGAACGCCGGACGACATCCAGAAAAACCAGGATGTCATCGAAGCGTATTTGGGGAGGCCGGCCTAATGTTGGAAGTGAAGGACCTGATGATTGCATACAAGGGCGTCCGGGTGGTGCATGGAGTCAACTTCAAGGCAGAGAGCGGTAAGATGACGATTATTATCGGAGCCAACGGTGCGGGCAAGACCTCCATCATCAAATCCGTCATGGGTCTCATCAGGGCAGAGAGTGGAGAAATCCTGTACGGAGGCGAGAACCTGCTTAAGCAGCCGCCTTATAAAATGAGCGGATTGGGTATCTGCCTCTGCCCGGAGGGCCGGCAATTGTTTCCTGAAATGACCGTGATCGAAAATCTGGAGATGGGTGCGTTCGCGCGTAAAGACGCGAAACAGATCAAGGCGGACATTGATGATGTTCTGGAGAAATTTCCGCGTCTGAAAGAACGCAAATACCAGAAAGCCCGGACCATGAGCGGTGGCGAGCAGGAACTGCTCGCCATCGCGAGGGCGCTGATGGGCAACCCGAAGCTACTGATTCTGGATGAACCCTCATGGGGTCTGGCGCCGCTGATGGTCGAAGAGGTCATGCAGATCGCGCGCCGCCTGAATCAGGAGAACAAGATCACTGTACTGATGGTAGAGCAAAACGCTAACGTCGCGTTGCGGTACTGCGATTATGCGTACCTGCTGGACGTCGGGGAAATCGCGATGGAGGGCACCGGGGAGGCACTGCTTAATGACAAGAAGGTGCAGGAGGTTTATTTGGGAGCGTAATCCCCCAAATTATAAGGAGGAATCATCATATGATTAAGAAATCTTTACTCGCGACCCTGCTTGCATGTGCCATGATTTTCGCCGGTTGCGGCGGCGCGGGCAACACACAGTCTTCCTCGCAGGCACAGAGCCCGGCGCAGGCGTCGGCATCCGAATCGGGGTCCGAGCCCGCTCAAAGCGGCCCCACAAAGACCGAGGTGCTGCGCATCGGCAACTGCGACGCTTTCACCGGCGCGGGCGCCGTGTACGGCCTGCCGCAAAAAGAAGCCATTGAAATGGCCGTTGAGGAGATTAACAACGCGGGCGGCATCGTCGCCGGCGACACGGCCTACATGATTGAGCTGGTGTCTTACGACAACAAGAGCGACCCGAATGAGGGTGTTGCGGCATTGCGTAAGCTGATCGACCGCGACGGCGTTAAGATCGTGCTCGGATGGGCGAACAGCGGCGTCGCGATGGCGGCGGCGAACGTTGTCGGCGACGAGGATGTCCTGATGCTGGTCGGCACGGCCGGTGAGGAAAGCATCACCACGCTCGGAAACGAAAACATTCTGCGCACCCGTCCGCCAGCAGGATACACGGGCGGCCCGGCCGGAAAATTCGTAGCGTCGAAGGGCGTCGAGAAGCTGGGCGTCATCGGACAGTTGAAAGATCCGTTCTACCAACAGTACACCGAACATTTTGTCAGCGCGTTTGAAGGCGATGGCGGCACAATTCTCGGTACCGAAACTTTCGCGCTCGGTGACCGCGACATGTACACACAGATCACAAAGATCCTCGCGATGAACCCCGACGCGATCTTTGTCCCAGGCTATGTGGAGCAGGCGGCGTTTGTGTACCGGCAACTGCGCGAGCTTCAATACGAAGGCCCGATCTACGGCTTCACCGGCGGCAGTGAGGAGCAGTTCCTGGCGGTCGCGACCGAGGAGCAGATGGAGGGCGTGTATGACCTTCGCCCGGTCGAGGGCACCATCGAGGCGCTCGGAGACGTGGCAAAGCAGTACAGCGCAAACTTTGAGACAAAATACGGCAGGCCGCCTACGCCAAACGCGATCTACGCATATGACACCGTTTACGCGCTGAAAGCCGGCATTGAGGCGTGCGGCTCCGTCGACGATGTTCTGGCGATCACGACCGCGTTGAAGAACATGGCCCCGACAGATACCGTGGCGCTCAAGTATATCACGGTTGGCGGCAAATGGTTTGATCCCAACGGGCAGGCATACACGTCCAACATCGCGCTGAAGTTCACTAGCGGCAAGTGGGTTGTCGAGGGCGATCTGCCGGCGGATGCGGAAACCTATTCCAAGTATATGAGCGAAAAAACGGCCGAGCACAAATAACCGAATGCCATTTCATGGCCCGGATGCCGCCACGTATCTGCGCGGGCGGCGTCCGGTTCATCTATGAGAATGGCCGCGAATCCCTGAGGATTTATGGTATAGCCCGGCAATGTCTTTCACCAATTTCCGCAGCTGGGCAAAACCCAATAAAGGTGGTATGATTGTGACCGAACTGGTTCAACAGTTACTAAACGGCCTGGTTATGGGCAGTTATTATGTCCTGATCGCGATCGGCCTGTCAATCGTATACGGAATCCTGGGCATCTCGCATTTCGCCCACGGCTCCGTGGTGATGGTGGGCGGCTACATCACATTTGTCGTTGTTTCCAGAATAGGACTCAACTTTTTTGCCGCGATGCTGGTCAGTATGGTATTAACGGCCCTGCTCGGCATTGTTATTGAGCGGGTGGCTTACCGGCCGGTGCGCAACGCGCCGCCCATCAATGCGTTCATCATCGCGCTGGGCCTTGGAATGATCATCGATAACATTATGACGCTGATCTTTGGACCCGACCAGGTCATCATCCCGAATCCCTTCCGATCCGTAATCTCGATCGGCAACGTTCACATCGCCGTACTGCGGGTATTGATGATTATATGCTGTTGCGTTCTGGTCGCCGTGCTGCTCGCGTTTATGAAGTACACCGTCATGGGCAAGGCAATTCGGGCGACCTCCCAAAACCGAGAAGCCAGCCTGATCATGGGTATCAACATCAACGTCGTGACAGCGATTGTGTTCGCGCTTGGCTCCGCTTTCGGAGCGGTGGCCGGGTCGTTCATCGGCGCGCTGTTCGCGGTGTACCCGTCGATGGGCACGTTTACAGTTCAGAAGGGCTTCGCTGTCCTGATTCTGGGCGGACTGGGAAGCGTACCCGGCGCAATAGCTGGCGGCCTGATTATCGGTATTACCGAGAGTCTCGGCTCAATGCTGATCTCCTCCGACTACAAGGATGTGTTCGCGTTCGTTATTATGATCGCGGTGCTGATGTTTAAGCCGCAGGGGCTGTTTGGAGGGAAAGAGTAATGATAAAACGTTACTGGAAGGGGATCGCGTCCGCGCTGTTGCTTTTGCTGTTTTCGCTGATTCCGGTGCTGAATGTCTCTGCGTACTATTTACATCTGATCTCGATCTCGCTGATCTGGGTGATCCTGACAGAGGGGTTGAACATCATACAGGGCCTGACCGGCTACGTGTCGATCGCGCAGGCGTCTTTCTTCGGCATTGGCGCGTATGCTAGCGTTTTCCTGACGATGCGCGGCGGCGTATCGTTCTGGCTGGCTCTGCCGCTCGCGATGGTGATTAGCGGTATTGCGGGCCTGCTCGTCGGGTATCCGTCGCTGCGCACACACGGGCACTATTTTTCGATCATAACACTGGCGTTCTGTACCGTTATCTGGCTGCTGATGATCACACTGAACAACGTGACCGGAGGCGAGGCCGGTATCTCCAAAATACCGCCGCCGGATTCGATTTTCGGCATTGACTTCTCAATTAAAACGAACTTCTATTACCTCATCTTGTTTTTTGCGGCGTTGAGCATTGTGTTTGTATACCGTCTCAAGAGCTCGCGGATTGGCCGGGCGTTTGTCACAATCCGGGAAAACGAGCAGTTGGCGCAAGCAATTGGCATCTCGCTGGTGCGGTATAAGACGATGGCGTTCATCATCAGCGCGACACTTGGCGGACTCGCGGGCTGTCTGTACGCGCACTTCAGCAAGTACATCAACCCGGTCCCCTTTTCGGGCGAATACTCGATGAACGCGATTTTGGCCGTCATCATGGGCGGCAGTGGCACAATCGCCGGACCGGTAATCGGCTCGTTCCTGCTCAACTTTCTTCCGGAGTATCTGCGTATCGCGGAAAGCTTCCGTGTCATCATCTACGGTCTGATGCTAATCCTGATTACAATTTTCATGCCCAAGGGGATCATTTACGCGGTGCAGGTGCTGTTTATAAAGCTGCAAGCGCGTTTCGCGCCGGCGAAGACGGAAAAGGCCGCCGTGCAGCCTGTGGAAGACGCGGAAAAGAAATAAATGCGTGTGACGGAAAGGAACAGGGGGATAATGGCGAAAATTTGCGTTGCGGGCGGCGGCCCGGCTGGTCTGCTGCTGGCCGCCAAGCTGGCGGAGCAGGGTTTTCAGGTCCATCTTTTTGAAAAGAAGGCGCGGGACGATTATGGAAAGATGCACGACTGGTCGGACGCGCTGGAAATTGACATTTTGCATGACGCCGGGCTGCCGGTTCCGCGCATGGACAGCGCGTGGTTTCGGGGAGCAGGCGTGAAAGGCGACGATACGCCTGGACTTTACGAGCGGCACCGTGTGTCGCAGCTAGCGGTATTCTCGCCGGATTATTCGGAGCGCGCCGTTGTGGACGCAGACTTCCGCCATGTGCTGGTGGACCGCCACAGGCTACGCGATTACCAGATTGCCCAGGCCGAAAGAGCCGGCGTCGTCTTCCACTACGGCTGCGCGGTCACCGGGCTACTCGGCCGGACGGAGGGCGCGTTGGAAAAAGTTTGCGTCACCGGGCTCCGGTACCGGCAGGACGGCGCGGAGTCGGAGATGCAGGCGGATCTGGTTGTGGAGGCCACCGGACAGGTCGCGGAGGTCCGCGTGCTGCTCGGAGCGGGTGAGATCGCGGAGCCGTTCAACCAGAACGAATACGGCTATGCCTACCGCACCGTGCGTAAATTCGATCCGTCGCGCGTAGGGGAGAGCAAAATTCCATTCGTGGAGCACTATCGGCTGCGCTCCGACCGCGGATACCTGTTCGTGCATTTCCACGACAGCGACATCGTCGACATCGGCGGCGGCGCGCGGGATCCGGTACCCAACGCGATGGCTAGGCAGACTGTTCTTGACACGCTGGAGGCGTATCCGCAGGTATCCGGTGAGGAGTTGCGCGGCGGCGAGGACCGTAACCTGAAATGCATGCCGCCGGATTCGCTGGCGGCGGGAGGGATTCTTGTCGTCGGCCACGCAGGCGCGCAGATCAACCCGACACAGGGCTGCGGTATCGCGAGCGGGTATTCCGGCGCGCTTTTGGCGGCGCAGGTGATCCGGGAGGCGGAGGATTTCGGTCTTGCGGGCCTGTGGGCGTACAACCACCGCTGGTTTACCGGAAAGGGCGCGCACTACGCCGCCCTCTACGAGAAAATGAAGCGGATCGCGGCGTATACGCAGGCGGATCTGTGCTTCCTCCTCCGCGAAAACATCATGAACGGCCAGGCTCTGACCAATGATTATCACGGGCATTTCGTGCCGCTGGATACGGACGAAACGCGCCGCCTGCGCGACGCTCGCCCCCGGAGTCCCGAGACGGTGGACCGCTGGATCGACTCTTATACGGCTGGTAAGGCCGTGTGGGATCACTACCAGACGTTTCCGCAAAGCTGGGATCGCGGCGCGTTCGACATCTGGCGGTCAGGTAAGCGGAAATAAATAACATCGAATTCCGAAACATCAATCATGGTTTCAGTGCTCATGAAACCATGATCGATCCTGCAAAGGAGTGGAAATTACATGTCTGCATTGAGCGATAAAATCAAGAGTCCGAAAAACCTGACGCCGCGCATTCAGTGGCTGCGCGACTATTACTTCAAGGGACATGAGCGGAGGTGGAACAACGAATACCTTTCGTTCGGCACCGGCGCGGAATGGGATGTGTACACCGACGAGACGTTTGTCTACACGATGTACAGCATTATGCCGTCCATCGAAACCACCGACATTTCGACAAAGCTGGCAGCGCGGCAGCTCCCTGTTCCGGACAATTTCTTTACATGGCCCCTGGTCGAACGCCGCGCGTGGTTTATCAAGGACGTTATGGTGAACTATGTGCCAAAGGAGATCCTGCCGGGCGATCTGCTGGCAGGCAGCCGGTTCCAACTGCGCGTGTCCAAGTGCCTGAGCAAAGAAGAACACGAGGAGCGTGAGAAGTTCCTCAAGGGGAAAGACGGCCTGCGCCGGAAGATGCTCGAATACCACGAGCGCGGCTTTGGCAACTGCGGCCCGACACCCGGACACCTGATTCCCGGGTATGAAAAGATTCTGACACACGGCTTCAAGCACCAATGTGAATATATCCAGCAGTTGTACGAGCAGCTCGGTGAGGAGGAGAAGACCGACGAGAAGGGCGCGCAGTTGCGCGCGATGATGACTGCCGCGACAATGCCCCGGGAGCTGGCCGCGAAATATTCCGAGCTGTGCGCAGAGCTGGCGGGGCAGGCGAAGACACCGGAGCGCCGGTCCGAGCTGCTGCAAATGGCCGATAATCTGAAACGTGTTCCATGGGAGGGCGCGACCACATTCTGGGAAGCGGTCATGTCGCTGTGGATCACGCACCTGCTGGTCATGGCAGACGAAAATTACCCCGGCCCCGGCGACTCGTTCGGGCGGCTGGATCAATACCTGTACCCGTTCTGGAAAAAATCGATCGACGAGGGCATGTCCCCCGAATTCGGCAAGGAGATCTTAGAATGCCTGTGGTTCCACTGCAATACGGTGTACGACGCGCAGATCCGCCTGGGCAACGACGGCATCACCGCTGGATACGGCCAATTGTTCAGCTTTTCCGGTATGGGCAAGGACGGCGTGGACATGAGCAACGACGTGACCTATGCTCTGTTCGACGTCATTGAGGCTATGATGCCGATGCTCGAACCCAAGCCGAGTGTGCGGCTGCACCGCGGCACGCCGGACAAGGTGCTGGATCGTGTTGTGGAGTTGATCGCCGAAAGCCAGGGCGCGCCGTTTCTGCTTAACTTCGACGAGCGCTCGATGGCCGGCATGCTGCGGCAGGCGCGGCTGGCCGGCGTGGAGCACCTGATCAACGAGGACAATGTCTATGACTATGCGTCGGTCGGGTGCCTAGAGAACACGATGGTGGGTAACGACCGCTCCGAAACGGTCAACCTGAATCTGAACCTTGTGAAATCGCTGGAATTCGCGCTAAATAACGGCGAGGATCTGGTGGAGTATCTTGACGGCGCGGGCGAGCCGTACCCGTGTTTCGCGGACGGCTTAAAGACCGGTGATCCGCGCGGCTGCGAGACGTTCGAGGAGTTCTTCGCGGCGTTCGAGGCGCAGTTGCGAAACGATGTGCGCCGCATCGTTGAGATGTACAATCTGTGCGACATCCACCGCGCGCGCTACACGCCAACGCCGTATCTGTCCATTCTTGTAAAGGGCTGCGCCGAAAGCGCGACCGACATCAGCCGCGGCGGTGCCGAGCTGAAATTCGCGACCATCGAGGGCGTGACTTTCGCGACAACGGTTGACTCGCTGCTGGCGGTCAAGTATCTGGTGTACGACGAAAAGCTATGCACGATGGATGAGTTGATTCAGGCGCTTCGGGACAACTGGGAGGGCCACGAGCTGCTCCGGTCCCGCGCAAAAAACCGCGCGCCGAAATTCGGTCGCGACGACGATGAGGCCGACGAAATAGCGCGCCGCGTCATGGATGTCTGGGCGGACGAGTGCTGGAAGCACAAATCGGTGGTCAGCAGCGAGCAGTTCCGTCCCGGAATGCTCAGTTGGAACTACTGGATCACCTACGCCAACATCCTGCCGGCGACGCCCGACGGCCGTGCACGCGGTCAGTTCCTGTCCAACGCGATCTGCCCGTCAAACGGCGCGGATATCAACGGCCCCACCGCAAACGCGAACTCGGTGGGCAAGGCGTTGGGCGGCAAGTCGGCGGACAGCGGTGACTACGCGGGCTACGTCAACTACCTGCCCAACGGCGCGAGCCACACCATCACGTTCAGCCCGGCATTGTTGCGCGACAGCGAGCACAAAGCGAAGTTCAAGACTTTCCTGCGCGGCTACATCGAGAACGGCGGTACCGCGCTGCAAATCAACGTCCTTGACGTTGACATGCTGATCGACGCACAAAAGCACCCCAAGGATTATCGGCACCTGCTTGTCCGCGTAACCGGTTACAACGCTTACTTCACGACGGTGGGCAAGGAGCTGCAAAACGAGATCATTGCCCGGGAAATGAACAACAAATATTGACCAAACGAAAGTGTGGTTCGATTGAGCGAGAAAATGGGCACGATCCTGGACATCCAGCGCCTTTCTACAGAAGACGGCCCGGGTCTCAGGACAACGGTGTTCCTGAAAGGGTGCAGTCTGGCCTGTACATGGTGCCACAACCCTGAAAGTATCAAATTCAGCCCCCAGATACAGTGGATCGAGGCGAGCCGCTGCATTGGCTGCGGACTCTGCGTGGAGGCTTGCCCGATCGGCGGGCTCGCCTTCACGGAGCGCGGCGTCACAATCGACCGCGAGCAGTGCGGGGCTTGCGGGACCTGCGTGGTCGCCTGCCCGACCGGTGCGCTGGAGCTCAAGGGCGAGGCTTGGGACGTGGACCGGCTGGTCCGCGAGGTCTGCAAGGACCGTTCTTTTTTCGGTGCGGACGGCGGCGTGACCTTCTCCGGCGGCGAGGCGCTGATGCAGGCGGACTTTGTCGCGGCGGCGCTCAAGCGTCTTCGGGATACGGGCATACATACGGCTGTGGACACGGCCGGGCTTGTACCCCGTGCGGCGCTGGAGGCTGTACTGCCGCTGGCCGACCTCATTCTGTATGACCTGAAGCTGATTGACGGCGCGCTGCACAAGCGGTTCACCGGAGCGGACAACGCGCTGATTCTGGAAAACGCGAAGCTGCTGGCCGAATACCGCCGTGAGAACGGCAGGCCGGAGGTCTGGATCCGCACGCCGGTCATTCCGGGTGCGACGGACACACATGAAAACATCCGGGGCATCGGCGCATTTCTGGCTGAAAATCTGGACGGCTGCGTGAGCCGATGGGAGCTTTGCGCGTTCAACAACCTCTGCGCGAGCAAGTACCGCCGCCTCGACATGGAGTGGGATTTTGAGTCCACTGAAAAGGTGGAGGCGCAAACAATGGAGGCATTGACCCGGACCGCAAATGAGAGCGGCGTCGATCCCGGCATCGTCCTTTGGACCGGCTCCACAAAGCTTTCGGAGAAGGGCGGGTAAAACTATCAGAAAGGCATTTTTCGTAATATTATTTCGCGTTTAAAGCATTGTAATGTTTTAAACCAACAAGCAAAGCTTGTTGCCACATTTTCAGCGCAGGCTCATAGTATTTGACAACGCCTGCGGGGCTACGCCCCTATCGCCGCTTCGCGGCTGATAAAAACATTTTCAATGTTTTTATCGCAGGCTAGTAAAAGGAGTGAGGGATCGCATGGCATACGATCTGAAAATATTCGACCAGGAGAAAACGCTGGATTTCATCGCGACCGTCTGCGAGGATGCGTCGCCGCATATCACGGTGCTGAGTTCCGTCATGCAAAAGGATGACCGCACGCTGATGTTCGGCCAGTACTGTCAGGGCATCTCGAAGGACAACCTGCTTCGCGATCCGAAGGCCGCAATCCTTGCGATCGACCCACGGTGCAATATGGGGGGCGGCCTGCTGGAATGGATGGAACGCAAAAACACGGGTGAGGAGCATGAGCTGTTTAATAATATCCCGCGCTTCCGTTACAACGCCGTGTATGGTTATGCGTATATCCATCTGCTCGACATCGTCGAGTTCGACGCGATTGAAACGCCGTCGCCTGTCGCGCTGGAGGAAAGTGTGGAGAAAACCACGAAAATCATTTGCGCGCTGCCGGGCAGCGGACGAGAGGCAGCGCTCACCTATGTCGGGGAATCCCTCTTTCCCGCGACACTCGGTTTCAAGCTGCTTGGCTATATCGGAGACGACGGGTATCCGCGCCTGATTTACGTCCCACAGGCCGCCGTACAAAACCGGAACCGGGTCGTGTTCAGCGCGGATCTCTATCCGGACGTGTATGCGCAGATTCCGGACGGGGCCAAGACTGCCGTGTTGTCCATGGTTCCGCGACTGGGCGCAAGCATCCTCGTGAAGGGGACGTTCCACCTTATTCCGGACGCGTGCTCCGTAGAGATCGAGCGCGTGTACAACCCGAATGTGCCGGCCTCCGGGTATATTTATCCGATGCCCGGATTGCAGCCGGTTCGGGTGTTTGAAGGCTCGGAGGAAATCTGAACGGGTAATGCAGTGATTTTCGTGGCGATTTCTCGATTATTTAAAAGTGCCCCGCCCTTTGATATGTGTCAAAGGGCGGGGCACTTTTCAGTCCGGGCTTGTACCATGGCGAATTCTGTTGTAAACTGAGAAAGGAAACATCAGTTGACATCGGTACAGAAGATAAAAACATGAAACGGACCGCCAACCTGACATAAGCGCCGCCAATGGACACGGGCGGCGTTTTTGTATGGCAACCGGAGTTCTCTCAGAAACCCGACGGATAAAAAAACAAAGAAGCATACAGAAAGAGCAAGACGACAGGCAAGGTAAAAAACGCATGGCAAATAAGCCCGCGAAGAGGTGAGCGAGGAACCGATCAGGCAGAAAGCTTCTGCACTTTGACCGTGGCGTCGAGATGGATGTTGATACCGATGATCATAGCAAAGAAAACTTCAATGGTTTCTCCGGTGTCGGCGTCCGTAATCTGCGTGGTTTGCCCAGCCCAGTCTACCTCCATGAGTTCGCCGGGCTTGCGATTAATATGCATAGTAGCCTTTGTTTTGCGATATACTCCCGGTAGTAGGTTTTAACTGGGTTAACTGTCAGCGGAACTTCGCCTGCTGCTCTGCACTGGTCGCAGTATTCAAACCATAGTAGCTGCTGCGTCACGCCGGGCTTGCTCATCTCTCGATGGATATACTCGTAATCCGGCATTTTGTAGCTGGGCTTGCCGCTTTCCTGCCCCAACAGCCGCGCCGACAGTTCCTTGTCGGACAGCGGTTCCGCCGTTTGCCAGTCCAATCCCTGGGCTGCCGCTCGCTGCAAGGTATGGATTACGGTAGTGCGGGATGCGCCGAGGCTATCCGCAATTTGAGTGCGGTTTAGCCCGAGACTTTTTAGTCTCAAAATTTCTCTGTAGTCGGTCATCTTGTGACCCTCCTTGAAATTATTCGCCCTCTTTCAGGACGTAATCTCAAGTTTACTACGAGAATTTCTAACGCAGTGATTACTGTTCATCTCGCCCGCCGCATCTGTTCATTTCTAGGTTCTTCCGTAAAAAGCCGTATGGCCCGTTATCTAGCGAACAAAACCTTGACTCTAAGCAAATCGATTTTAGCACGGCCATACATCATGCGTTTGATGGCTTTGATTTTATTGTTGTTCCCTTCGACAAAACCATTGCTCAGATCAGAGGTCACAGCGTTTTTGACAGCATCCAAATCACCGCGCAGACCAGAGGCAAATGATTTAATGGGGGCGCAAGCTGACATTGACTACATTTTCAACAAATATCCAAATGTATTAGTATTACTGTTCTACAACTGTAATATTAGAAATTCAGCAGTGCATTGCTTTTCAAAAAATCTTTGAAGAAAAAAGCGTCTCGTTGTTGCAATGTTTTATTGAGCGATACGGAGAAAGCCACACCGGGCAGAAAGGAATAATACCATGCAGCACACAGAAAGACCGAGATTTCAGGTCAAAAGGTTTCTTTTTGAAACGCGGGGTGGCGGGGCTGTCGGTCGGTATATGCTGAACGGCGGCGAGAGTGCGGCGGTTCCGGTGGGCGGAGCCAGCTTTATGGCGGAAAAAGACGCGAAGCTCCAGTTAAGCGCGAGAGCCGATACTGGCAGCAGACCGGTGCATCTGCAATTAACGGAGTGGCTACAAATCAGCCGGGAATGACAGTTACGATCAAAGAGGATACCTATATCAGCGTACGATTCGATAAGATCAACACCGTTGTTTCCTCCGATTCTGACAGCGGCTCAGACAGCGGCATAAAGGGATACTGGTACTGACTACACCGCACAGAATAACGCCCTTTCCGATGTAAATAGCGGCACCGCAACCAACGCTTCTGCCAAAGCGGCGGCAGCGGCAAAAGCATCCGGCGCTTCAACCGCGACGGTGAACATCAAAAACGCGGGCAATATCACGCTGGGTACATTGCAGGCAATGGCGAAGGCTGCGGAGATGCCGGTCAAATTCCAAGCCGACTCCATGAGCGCGGACGGCAAGAGCGTCGAAGTGCGTATAACACTCGACCCAGCAAAAGCGACTAAAGACATCAATCTTTAACGCTTTACGGGTTTAAGAATTTCATATGGTTTGTTTATGTTTTGTTAAACTCTTTTACCCTTTTTGTTTAAGGCAGGCAGATATACTGTGAACATGAAACAACCACAAAAAATAAATCAAACGAGGTGAACGTAATGAAAGTCAGCATGAACGGTATCTACAAGAATTTCGGAAAGAAAGAGGTATTAAAGGATGTCAGTCTGACAATGGGTAACGGCGTATACGGTCTGCTGGGGCCCAACGGCGCGGGGAAAACGACGCTCATCCGTATCCTTGCGGGAGTTGTGCATTCAACAAAAGGGCAGGTGCTTGTTGACGGGATAGACCGTGAAGCCAACACAGAGCTGTTCCGCAGCAAGATAGGGTATCTCCCCCAAGACGTAAACTTTTACAACGACTTCACGGGGCTGGAATATCTGCAATATGTCGCTTCCCTCAAAGGACTGCCGGACAGCAAGGCGGCACAGAAAATCGACGAGCTTGCCGATAAAGTCGGCCTCAGCGGGGATTTATCCCGAAAATGTGTCACTTATTCCGGCGGTATGAAACGGCGGCTTGGAATCGCGCAGGCGCTTCTCAACGACCCGGAGCTCCTGATTCTGGATGAGCCGACAGCCGGGCTTGACCCTTCCGAGAGGATTAAATTCCGCAATATTGTCTCCGCTTTCTCAAAGGATAAAACGGTTTTATTGTCCACCCACATTGTATCCGACGTTGACAATATCGCCCGCGAGGTAGTCATGATACAGGACGGCCAGGTCAGCGATATGCAGACCAGCAAACACTTTATCGCCAGGGTAAACGGAAAGGTCTGGAATGCGACAATGGACGCGGATGATTTGCTGGAGTTCCAAAAACACGCTGTAATCAGCAATGTCATTCCTATGGGCAATGAGATGGAGGTTCGGGTTATTTCCGACGTCAAGCCGCACGAAAACGCGGTTTGCATTGAACCCAACCTGGAGGATGTGTACCTGTATATGTATAACTATAGAGGAGGGAAAGCGGCATGAAGCTGTTCCGATTTGAGTTAAGAAAGCTGTTGCTGAACAAAAGGACAATAATTATTTCGGCGGTACTATTGGCGCTTTACTGTGTCGTTGGAGTTGGACTGAGCATTGCATCTTTCGGCGGATTAGACAATTACAGCACATACAACGAGTTGGCAAACGCGGTGGCCGGACCATATAACGCGGAGCAGGCGGAGCTTTCCAACACAGCCTATGACGCCGCAAAGGAAAGATGGGGCACTGACGAGGGCGTTTCAAAACTGTCGTCGCAAGACCCCCAGCTTAAATTTGACAAGGCATACCACGATTATACCGATACGGTATATGAATATTGGAATGGGCCGATTTTAGGGCAGGACATGGACAATATCACAGGCATTTATCCGCTCCAGCAGCGGTTGGCGGAATTGGAGGCGGAGGGGGCCACTGGCACCTATGACTACCAGCGATATTCCGCGCAGCTCGAAACGGAACTGGCGGCGGGAGAGCCGGAATTTCAAAATGTTGCATTATGGGAGAGCCTGTTCGGCGTCTGGGGCGGTGTCATGGCCGTAATCCTGCTATTCTTCCCGATCAGCTTTATTATCGCTCCCGTCTTTACCAGTGAAAATACCACCGGCATGGACAACATCATCCTCAGCTCCAAAAAGGGACAGGGACAGATTGTGGCGGCCAAGGTTGGCGCTGTATCGGTAACGTGCGCTATAACAGCACTCCTCTACTTTGCCGGAACCTTTATCGGAACTTTCCTGCCCTTCGGTACGCTGGCAGGCGCGGATCTGCCCATACGCTCCGCCTTGACCGCTTCCCAAATCAGCATGAGCATCGGCAGCTTCGCGGCTCTGACAGTGGTGTGGACTATATTTGTGGCAATCGTGTACGGCGCTGTCCTGACCCTGATA
>Ga0153950_1000248_pt1 | contig 23545 bp, 23 predicted proteins | sample TSNJ034MetaG_FD_104737 | JGI IMG/M metagenome (GOLD analysis project Ga0153950, IMG submission 104737) | Attine ant fungus gardens microbial communities from New Jersey, USA - TSNJ034 MetaG | ecosystem: Host-associated > Fungi > Mycelium > Unclassified | place: USA: New Jersey, Wharton State...
CCAGCTGGAGGGCCTGGACCATGGGGGCCAGCTCGTCCTGTGAGGCGGCCTCCGCGAGGACTTGGGACAGTGTGCTGTCGTGGATGGGCCTCGCCCGGTCGTAGAGTTCGTGTCCGGCCGCGGTGAGTTCCGTGTAGATGCCGCGGCGGTCGTCCGCGCACAGGATTCTGGTCAGGAGCGCGCGGTCCTCCAGCCGGTTGACCAGGCGGGTGGTGGCACTGGGGCTGAGAGCGGCGGCGCGTGCCAGCTGCTGCATGCGCATGTGCCACCCGTCCTGCCGGTTCAGGGCGTCGAGCACGGTGTATTCCACCACGGACAGCCCTACGGAGGACGTCAGGGACTTCTCCAGTTCCGACTCGATCAACCCGTGCAGTGCGGCGAGCGTCCGCCAGCCCTGCGCGCGGATCTCGACGGCGTCGTCGGCGATGCCCAATGAGGTCTCCTTCGTCACATCTTCCAAGTAGTTGCTTGCGCTTTATATTTGCGCGTGCAAGTATTAGCTCGTTCACGCAATATAGCGCGCTTGCAACTATCTCTAGTCTACAGGAGAATCCTCATGCCACTCGGGCTGCTCGCTCTCGCCGTCGGGAGCTTCGGCATCGGCCTCACGGAGTTCGTCATCATGGGCCTGCTGCCCGGTGTCGCCTCCGACTTCGGTGTCAGCGAGACCACCGCCGGGTGGCTCATCACCGGCTACGCGCTCAGCGTGGTGGTCGGCGCGCTGGCCCTGACGGCGGCCACCACCCGCCTGCCGCGGAAGAAAGTCCTCCTCGGCCTGCTCGTCCTCTTCATCGCGGGCAACGCACTCACCGCCCTGGCCCCCGGATACGGCCTGGCCATGACGGGCCGGGCTCTGGCAGCCCTCTGCCACGGCGCATTCTTCGGCATCGGGTCCGTGGTGGCGGCCGGTCTGGTGGCGCCGGAGAAGAAGGCGGGCGCCATCGCCCTGATGTTCACCGGGCTGACCGCCGCGAACGTTCTGGGTGTGCCCTTCGGCACCTTCCTCGGGCAGCAGTACGGCTGGCGCTCCACCTTCTGGGTCATCTCCGCCCTCGGCGTCGTGGCCCTGGCGGGCATCGCGCTGCTGGTCCCGGCCATCACCGACGACGACGGCCCCGCCTCCGCGCCGAGCCTGCGCTCCGAGCTGGGCGCCTTCCGGTCCCTTCAGGTCTGGCTCTCCCTGCTGACCACCGTCCTGGCCTACGGCGGCATGTTCGGGGCCTTCACCTACATCGCCTATACGCTCACCCAGGTCAGCGGTTTCCCGGAGAGCGCCGTCCCGTGGCTCCTGGTGCTGTTCGGCGTGGGCCTGGTGGTGGGCAATGCGCTCGGTGGCCGCCTGGCTGATCGCTCCATCGACCGGACCCTCATCGGCTTCACCGTGGCGCTCCTGCTGGCCCTGGTCTTCTTCGGTCTCTTCGCGGCCTCACAGCCCGCCGTGATCGTGGCGCTCTTCCTGGTGGGCGGCTTCGGCTTCGGCACCGTCCCGGCACTCCAGAGCCGGGTGATGAAGTTCGCCGGGCAGGCGCCCACCCTCGCGTCCGGGGCCAACATCGCGGCTTTCAACGCGGGCAACGCCCTGGGGGCCTGGGCCGGCGGGCTGGGCATCGCGGCCGGGCTCGGTTACACCTCACCGATCTGGATCGGTGCGGGCATCACGGTGCTCGGACTGCTGGTGGTCATCACGGCCAGCCTCGATGCGCGACGCCGTCGCCCGGCCGCGGGCGTGAAGTCACCGGCTGCTGCGCAGGTGTCGGTCTGACGCCCCACAACGCCACCCGCACAGCAACCGGTGCACGATGAGTCCTACCAGCCCCGTGCTTTCCACTCGGACAGGTGGGGGCGTTCGGCGCCCAGCGTAGTGGGCTTTCCGTGGCCCGGATGCACCACGGTGTCATCCGGGTAGGTGTCGAAGAGCCGCTCGCTCACATCGTTCAGGAGCGAGGTGAACCGCGCCGGATCGTGGTCCGTGTTGCCCACGCCGCCGGGGAACAGGGAGTCGCCGCTGAAGATGTGAGCCGGGCCCGCAGGGTCCTGGTACACATAGGCGATCGAGCCCGGCGTGTGCCCGCGCAGGTGCACAGCGGTGAGCTCGAAGCCGTCGAAGCCGCTCACATCCCCGTGCTCCAGGGCCACCTGGACCGGAACGGGCAGCGCGGCGGCGTCGTCCGCCCCGGCAGCGGTGGGAGCACCGGTGGCCTCCACCAGGCCGGGAAGCGCGCGCACGTGGTCCCAGTGCTGGTGGGTCGTGGCGATCAGCTCCAGGTGCGGTGTGGCGCTGGTGTCCGCCGCCGAGTCAGCGAGCAGGGCCTGAAGGGCCGGGAGATCATCCGCCGCGTCGATCAGCACCTGGGCGCCGGAGGATTTCGCGGTGAGCAGGTACACGTTGTTGTCCATCCCGCCCACGGAGATGCGCCGGATGGTGATGTCCCGCAGCGAGTGCATGAGTGAGTCCATGCGCCCACTCTACGGAACGGCGCTTCTGACGCGCCGTCACGAAAGGATGCGTCAGGCCTCCGCCGGGTCCACCGGATCGACGGAGACGATCGCCACGAAACCGCGTCCCAGGAGCTCCGGGCTCCGCTCATCAGAACCCGTCACCGTGTCATAGCGGCCCAGCTCCACTGGCTCGTGTTCGGCCCCTTCGGACACCGTGGCCTTCCCTTCCAGCAGGATCGCGAGCTGGCCCTCGAACACCGGATGTGCGCGTTTCCTGGACAGCTCCAGAATGGAGAGATAACCCTTGAAGACGCCGCGCCGCGCGATCACATTGAGGTCCCGGATGTCGCCGGTGGGGAGCTTGGACGAGGAGGAGGCGTCACCGGAGAAGCGGAACGGCCGGTACTTCTCCATGGCGTGCTCCACGCCGTCCACGGTCAGCACCAGCAGTTCGCCGTCGATCACGGAGATGACCCGCTCCATGCCCGGGAACGGGGAGAAGGCGCCTGCGCTGCCCACCTCGGCGATGCTGACCCGCCAATCCCAGGAACCGTCCGGGGAGGTGCCGGCCCGTGGATGACGGGCGATCTCCCGGGTGACCCCGCCGCCGTTGCGCCAGGGCTCGGGCCGGATGCTGGAAAAACGGATGATCTCCATGAGGTTCCTCTCGGTCCAGACCAGCCTAGTACGCGCGGGTCCTGGGGTCCGGCAGGGTCCGCCGGAGGTCACACCTGGGGCGGGAGGGCGTGCTCTTGGTACCGTCAGAGGTGACAATCCATGGGGAGGACCAGCAGATGTTCGTGAAAGTGTGCGGCTTGAGCACGCCCGAATCGGTGCGTGCCGCCGTCGAGGCCGGTGCGCAGGCGGTGGGCTTCGTCCTCACCCCGAGCCCCCGCGAAGTCAGCCCGGAGCAGGTGCGGGCGCTGCTGGCGGAGGTCCCCGCCGAAGTCGCCGCAGTGGGCGTGTTCCGCCACGAGGACGCCGGACAGGCCGCCGCGCTCGCCGAGGAGGCCGGTCTCAGCTGGATCCAGCTGCATGGTGAACGCACTCCCCAGGAGGTCGACGAGCTGCAGGAGAAAGGCTTCTCCGTCATCCGTGCCGTGCGCATGGATGACCCGGACCGCGTCTTCGCCGATTGGGGCGAGGAACTGCTCCTGGTGGATGCCGCCGTTCCCGGTTCCGGCGAGGCCTGGGACTACGCCTCCGTGCGCGAACGGGGCCTGGACAGCCGCCGCTGGCTGCTGGCCGGAGGGCTCGACGCCGGAAACGTCGCCGCAGCCGCTGATGCCGCCGCGGCCTGGGGTGTGGACGTCTCCTCGGGTGTGGAAAGCTCCCGGGGGGTCAAGGACCTGGAGAAGATCCGCGCCTTCGTGGCCGCCGCCCTGGCAGGCTGACGTTTCCCCACCCGTTGTGTGCTCAGTTGTTGCGGGTGTTCCGCGGAAACACCCGCAACAACTGAGCACGCAACGTGGACTGGAGCGCTGGATCAGCTCAGCTGATGCCGGGGGCTGTTCGGGTTCATCATCGAGTTCTTGCGGCCGTAGCCGAAGTAGATGATCAGGCCGATGATGAGCCAGATCCCGAAGCGCAGCCACGTCTCCCAATGCAGCTGCGAGATCAGGAACAGCGAGGCCGCGACGCCGATCAGCGGGACCACCGGCATGAACGGCAGGCGGAACTCGCGTGGCGCCTCGGGCCGGGTGTAGCGGAACGAGATCACGGAGATGCACACCACCACGAAGGCCGCCAGGATGCCGATGTTCGTCAGGTCCGCGACTTGCCGGATGGGCAGTACGCCGGCCAGCAGGGCCGAGCCGATGCCTGCGATCCAGGTGACGCGCTGCGGGGTGCCGCCACGGTCCACCTTGGAGAACCACTTGGGCAGCAGGCCGTCACGGCTCATGGAGAACCACACGCGGGTGACGCCCAGGAGGAAGGTCAGCATCACGGTCAGGATGGAGAGCACGGCGAAGGCGGAGATGATCGTGGCGATCACGGGCAGGCCCACATTGCTGAACGCCGAACCGAAGCCGGCCTTGGGGTCGATGTCCTTGTAGTTCTGCATGCCGGTCAGGACCAGGGTGGCCAGGATGTAGAGGACCATGGCGATCACCAGGGACAGGATGATGGCCTTGGGCATGTGCTTCTTGCCGTCCTTGGCCTCCTCCGCCGCGGTGCTCATGGCGTCATAGCCGAAGACCGCGAAGAACACCGTGGCCGCACCAGTGAAGACCGGGCCGAAGCCGCTGGGCATGAACGGGTTGTAGTTGTTCGTGTTCACGAAGAACACGCCCAGACCGATGATGAAGAGGATCAGGACCACCTTGATGCCCACGGCGATCAGCTCGAAGCGGCCGAAGGTCTTGGTGCCGCGGCTCAGGATCCAGGTGACCAGGAGGCACACCAGGATGGCAGGGAGATTGATCCAGCCGCCCTTGCCCTCATCGAAGGTGGAGGTCAGTTCCACGGGCAATTGCATGCCGAGCCCGGCCAGGAAGAAGTTGAGGTACCCGGAGATGCCGATCGCCACCACGGCCACGATCGCCACGTATTCCAGGAGCAGATCCCAGCCGATGAACCAGCCCACCAGCTCACCGAGCGCCACATAACCGTAGGTGTAGGCGGAGCCGGCTTTCGGGATCATGCCCGCGAATTCGGCGTAGGAGAGGGCCGCGGCCGCGGAGGCCAGGCCCGCGATGAGGAAGGAGATGAGCACGGCCGGTCCGACGCCCGGCGTCGTCTCATCGCCGTGGGCCACCAGTCCGGCGAGGGAGAAGATCCCGACGCCGATGATGCCTCCCACGCCGATCGCGGTGAGCTGCCAGAGCCCGAGGGAGCGGAAGAGCCCTCCCTCGGCGACCTCCTCATCCATGTCGTCAATGGGCTTTCGCCTCAGGACTGAGAACGGGTTCGCTGTCCTTGCCATGTCAGACCTCATTTCTCATGCGTGCACGCACGCCGGGTGGTTCTTCGAACTATGCCCTGCACCCCGGGCCAGATCAATCCCCCACGGCTCCCGATCTTCGCTGTGTCCCGTCCGGTCCCGGCCGAGGAGTCCGGGTTCACTCAGGGGTGTCCCCCAGAGACTTTGTCAGCCTCTCTTGGGAGACTGGGGGAGTGAAAACTCTGCTGAACATCATCTGGCTCGTGTTCGGCGGGCTCTGGCTGGCACTCGGGTACTTCGCCGCGGGACTGCTGTGCTGCCTGCTGATCGTGACCATCCCCTGGGGCATCGCCTCCTTCCGCGTGGGCGCGTACGCCCTGTGGCCCTTCGGCCGCACCGTGGTGGAGAAGCCCGGCGGGAGCAACGGCTTCGCCCTGCTGGGCAATGTCATCTGGTTCCTGGTGGCCGGGCTGTGGCTCGCTATCGGGCATGTGCTGACGGCCATCCCCATGTTCATCAGCATCATCGGCATCCCGCTGGGCATCGCGAACCTGAAGCTCATCCCGGTGTCCCTGATGCCGCTGGGCAAGGAGATCGTCCCCACGGACCGGCCGTTCGTTTCGAACTACCGCTGAGCCTGAGCGCCCTGTCCGGCGCTTAACACTGGCGATATGCCCTCAGGAGTTGAGTGGAATCCATCCACTGACTTCTGGAGGCAGACATGTTCACTGTTCGACGACGCCGGGCCACCGCCCTGGCGATTTTCAGCGCCGCGCTGCTGGCGGCCTGCTCCGCTGCTCCCGCCCTTCCACTGCCCGGTGGCGGTTCCGCGGTGGCCGTCGGCGCAGGAAGCCAGACAGGAGCTGAGGACGGGGCGATCCCGCTGGGGCAGCCCCTGAGCCTGGACAGCACGGACGCCGCCATCGCCAGGCTCCGTCCGGAACTGCTCAATGCCCTGCGGGAGGCGAATCTCCAGGCCGGCACGGAGGGGGTGACCCTGTCCGTGAGCAGTGGCTGGCGCAGCCGGGGACTCCAGGCCCAGCTTCTCGCCGACGCCACCCGGAAGTACCGCTCCCGGGAGGAGGCGGCCCGGTGGGTCGCCACGCCGGAGACCTCGCCGCATGTGAGCGGGGACGCCGTGGACGTGGCGGGGGAGGACGCCATGAGCTGGCTGTCCCAGCATGGCGCCCGCTTCGGGCTGTGCCAGATCTACTCCAATGAGCGCTGGCACTACGAGTACCGCTCATCCGCCCTGAATGGCGCGTGCCCCCTGATGTTCCAGGACCCCACCGAGGACCCGAGGATGAGGCCGTGACCCGCGTCCTCGGCAGGGTGCGCAGGATGGCTAGACTCTGAGCATGCGGATCCTGATCGTCGAGGACGAGCCGTATCTGGCCGACTCCATGGCCGAGGGGCTGCGCCGTGAGGGGTTCTCCGTGGACGTGGCCTATGACGGCGGAACCGCCATGGAGCTTCTGGGCGTGAACGACTATGACGCGGTGGTGCTGGACCGTGACGTCCCCGCGCCCAGCGGGGATGAGATCGCCCGCTGGATGGTGGCGGAGGGACTTCCCGCCCGCCTGATCATGGTGACGGCCGCGGACCGGCTGGATGACAAGGTCAGTGGCTTCGAAGCGGGTGTTGATGACTACCTGCCCAAGCCCTTCATGCTCAAGGAACTGGCGCTCCGTCTCAGAGCCTTGCTCCGGCGGCCGGGGGCCGCGCGTCCGCCGGTTCTGGAGAGCGCCGGAGTGCGTCTGGACCCGTTCCGCCGGGAGGTGGCCCGGGAAGGGAAGCCGGTGGCTCTGACCCGGAAGCAGTTCGCCGTCCTGGAGCTCCTGATGCAGGCCGGGGGCGGCGTCATCAGCGCCGAGGAACTGCTGGAGAAGGCCTGGGACGAGAACGCGGACCCCTTCACCAACACCGTGCGGATCACCATCTCCTCGCTGCGGAAGAAGCTCGGGGACCCGTGGCTGATCCACACCCTGGTCGGCGTCGGCTACCGCTTCGGCGAGGCCCAGGAGGAGAACGCATGAGCACCGGAACGCCTCAAGCCTGGGACGGCGCTGTCCGCTCCGCTCCTGCGCCGCGGGCCCGCGGCCTGGGGCTGCGGATGAAACTCACCCTGAGCTATGCGGCGTTCCTGTTCGTCTCCGGCACGGGCTTCTTCGCCCTGGTCCTCCTCCTGCTGCGCTATCTCCCGGCGGGCAGCCTGGTGACCGTCGACGGCGGCTTCGCACCCAGCCGGGGAGACCTCATGGACGCGCTGGTGCCCAAGGCGGCGCTGGGACTGCTGTTCTTCGCCGTCGTCGGCCTGGTGGGTGGCTGGCTGCTGGCCGGTGCGATGCTCAAGCCGATCGAGCGCATCCATGAGGTGGCTCTGGCCGTTCAGCATGGTGAGGTGGACCGGCGGATCCGGCTGGAGGGGAAGGCCGATGAACTCCGGGAACTGGCGGATTCCGTGGATCTGATGCTGGACCGGCTTGCGGCCATGCTGGACGAGCAGCGCCGCTTCGCCGCCAACGCCTCCCATGAGCTGAGGACCCCGCATGCCGTGATGAGCGGGATGCTGGAGCTCGCCGAGTCGGATCCGGCGGCCGTGGACGTCCCCCATCTGCTGCGCCGTCTGCGTGAGGTCAATTCCCGGGCCACCCGCACCGTGGAGGCCCTGCTGGCTCTGACCCGGGCGGAGGGTGCCCGGCTCAGCCCGGAACCGTGTGACCTGGCGGAGCTCGTGGAGGATGCTCTGGCCGGCCAGCGGGAGGAGCTGGAGAGCCGCAGGATCCGGGTGGCGGCCGAATACGGTGGTGCCCCGGTGGACGGTGATCCGGTGCTCCTCGCCCAGCTGGTGGGCAATCTGGTGCGGAACGCGGTGGTCCACAACCTGCCCGAAGGCGGCGAATTGTGGGTCCGCAGCGGGGAGGAGCCGGGGCAGGGGGCATTCCTGGACATCGAGAACCCGGGTGAGGTCCTGAGCCAGGAGCAGCTGGGCAGGCTGACGGAACCATTCGTGCAGGGCCGTGGCCGCCAGGCGGGGCCGGGACGTGGCTCGGGTCTGGGCCTGGCCATCGTGGCGGCCATCGCTCAGGCTCACGGGGCACGCCTGTGGTTGTCAGCCCGGGCTGAGGGAGGCCTGCGCGTCCGGGTGACCTTCCCGCCGGCGCCCTGATCCGGAGCTTCCGCCTGGACACCCCTGAACCTGGCATCAGGCCGCCCGGAACGCTCCGTCTCTGAAGTGCGCCGCCACCCGGCTCGCGTCCAGCTCCGCGGCGAGGGCCACATCGGAGGCGAAACCGCGCAGCACCAGTTCCCGGCCGCTGGCGCTTTCGGCGAGTTCCCGGGGCAGATCGTCACGGAACGCTTCGAAGACCGCGACGGCGGCCCGCGCCTCCGGGGACAGCTGGGCCGGCGTCCGTCCCGGTGCCGCCCGGAGCAGCGCCGCGAGCACCGCGCCCGCGCCGAGCTGGTCCTCCAGGGCGGGCCGGAGAGCGCCGCCTGGCCAGCGTTCCCCGGCCGCGATCACCACCACGACGGTGGACGGCGGCAGATGGCGTCCCAGCCAGTCCGCCGTCGCGCCCGCATTGCGCAGTGTCCCGGCCAGTAGATCCGGCACGTGCCCCGCCAGGTGTTCGGAGATCGCCGAGCCGTTGGGTGAGGGCAGGATGAGTTCCCGCCCGGAGCTTGCGGCGGCGTGCGCATGGATCGAGGTGGGGGACAGGCTCAGGCGGCTGAGGCTGCGTGGGGCCGCGAGCAGGGCGCCGCGTTCCCCGGCCAGCCGGGCGGCGGCGTCGTGCAGCCCGCCGTCACCGGGCGCCGCTCGGAACGGCAGGACCGCGAGCCCCGCTTCGACGCCGACCGACACCGCGGTGGAGAAGGAGAGAGTGTCCACCACCACGGCGGCTCCGGCCCCCGGGAGGACGGCCCTGGCCCCGCGCAGACCCCATTCGAGGCGGACGGTGAAGGGCAGCTGGCGGTGGGCTGCGTGCATCAGGCCGTCTCCGTCCGCCGGAAGGCGTCCAGCTCTCCGCGGAGGTTTCCGTGCGCGGCCTCCAGCCAGAGCTCCCGGGCCAGTGGGCTATGGAAGAGCGGTTCGAGGGAGAGCAGCTGTTCCACGACCGAGGCGCGTCCCCGGGCGAAGTCCGCATCGCTCACGTGGGCGTAGTCGGCCCGGACGGCCGTCAGGTAGCGGGCGTAGCGGGGTGCGGGCCAGGCGAGCACGGAGAGGTCCGCGTCGCAGAGCAGCTGGCCGGGCAGATCGCCGGGGGCGGGGTCGTGGCCGGTAGTGAGCCGGACCAGGCGGGCCACTTCCCTCGTTTCGGCCTCCGGCAGTGCGGTCAGGGTGCGTTCAGCCAGGAGGGCGGAGTCCTCCTCATCCTGCCCGGGAACTCCCCGGTAGACGGCGTCGTGGAACCAGGCGGCCACCAGGAGGGGGCGGTGCTGTTCGGGCGGGAGACCGGAACCGGGCAGCAGCAGGTCCAGGGCTTCGAGGACATTGAGCAGGTGGACCCGTGAATGGTAGTTCCGGTGCGGTTCGCCCCAGCGGAGCAGCAGGTCCTCGCCGAGCCCGGGCTCCTGGGGGAGCAGCCGTGCCCAGCGTTCCCGGAGTGCCGGGAGGAGTTTCGACGGGCGCTCGCGGGCCGGGATGCGCAGCCCGCTCGCGGTGAGCCGCCGGACCAGCTCCTTGCCGCCCACGGGGGTGGCGCCGGCCGCGACCAGCCGTTCGAAGTGGCGCTGTGCGACGTCGTAGTGGTCGCCGTCGAAGGCCCGTTCCGGGATGCCCGCGGCGGCTGCGAAGCCGTGCAGTTCTGCGAGGGAGGTGTCTGAGACCAGATGGGAGAACACCGTGCCGTGGGCCGGCCAGAGGGGTGGGTCGATCAGCACGGTCATGCAGGAATCCTATGCCCGCGGGAGGGGCCGGCGAGGAGGAGAAAAGCCTGTGGATAACTTGACTTCCAAAGTTGAGTTAAGTAGACTCAAGTTAGATGCGTTGACGAGTGTCAGTCGGCAACGCTTTGATGAAGAAGCAGAACCCCGTTTTGGTCCAGAGTGTGCTGAAAGGAGCCTTTTTTGGACGTCAAGTTCACCACCAAGAGCCAGGAGGCGCTGTCCGCAGCGGCCATGAATGCCTCCACCGCAGGAAATCCCCAGATTGAACCCGCGCATCTTCTCAAGGCCCTTATGGACCAGCGGGAAGGTGTGGCGGTCGCCCTCCTCAAGGCTGCCGGCGTGGATCCGGACACCGTGAGCGTGCAGGCCAGTGCCGCCATCAAGGCGCTTCCCTCCACCTCCGGAACCTCCGTGGCCCAGGCTCAGCTCTCCCGTCCCGCCCTGCAGGCCGTCCAGGCCGCGCAGAATGAGGCGGAGAAGATGGGGGACAGCTATGTCTCCACCGAACACCTGCTGCTGGGGCTCGCCTCCGGGAACGACGGCGTCGCGCGCCTTCTCCGGGACGCCGGTGCCAGCCACCAGGCGCTCATCGCCGCTCTTCCGGGCGTCCGCGGTGACCGCAAGGTCAGCAGCCCGGACCCGGAGAACACCTTCCAGGCGCTGGAGAAGTACGGCACGGACATGACCGCCGTGGCCCGCTCCGGCAAGCTGGACCCGGTGATCGGCCGTGACTCGGAGATCCGCCGCGTCATCCAGGTCCTCTCCCGGCGCACCAAGAACAACCCGGTGCTGATCGGCGAACCCGGCGTCGGCAAGACCGCCGTGGTCGAAGGCCTCGCCCAGCGCATGGTGGCCGGGGACGTCCCGGAGAGCCTGCGCGGCAAGACCCTCATCTCCCTGGACCTCGGGTCCATGGTGGCGGGCGCCAAGTACCGCGGCGAATTCGAGGAACGGCTCAAGGCCGTCCTGGAGGAGATCAAGAGTTCGGACGGGCAGATCGTCACCTTCATCGATGAGATCCACACCGTGGTCGGCGCCGGAGCCAGCGGCGAGGGCGCCATGGACGCGGGCAACATGCTCAAGCCCATGCTGGCCCGCGGCGAGCTGCGCCTCATCGGCGCCACCACGCTGGACGAGTACCGCGAGAACATCGAGAAGGACCCGGCTCTGGAACGCCGCTTCCAGCAGGTGTACGTGGGCGAGCCGAGTGTGGATGACACCATCGGCATCCTCCGTGGCCTGAAGGAGCGCTACGAGGCCCACCACAAGGTGGCCATCGCGGACTCCGCGCTGGTGGCCGCCGCGAACCTGTCGAACCGCTACATCTCCGGCCGTCAGCTCCCGGACAAGGCCATCGACCTGGTGGACGAGGCCGCGAGCCGGCTGCGCATGGAGATCGACTCCGCTCCGGAGGAGATCGATCAGCTCCGCCGTGCGGTGGACCGCCTCACCATGGAGGAACTGGCCCTGGCGGATGAGACCGACCCGGCCTCCGTGGAACGCCTGGCCGCACTGCGTGCCGACATGGCGGACCGGAAAGAGGAACTCGCCGCACTGAACGCGCGGTGGGAAGCCGAGAAGGCCGGTCTGAACCGCGTGGGTGAGCTCAAGGCCAAGCTGGACGAGCTGCGCTCCGTGGCGGACAAGGCACAGCGTGAGGGTGACCTCGCGGAGGCTTCCCGCATCCTCTACGGCGAGATCCCCACGCTGGAGAGCGAACTGAGCGCCGCCGCCGCGGCCGAGGCCGAACAGGGCGAGAAGCCCGCGGCCATGGTGGCCGACGAGGTCACGGCGGAGGACATCGCCGAGGTCATCGAGGCCTGGACCGGCATTCCGGCCGGCCGGATGCTCCAGGGCGAGAGCCAGAAGCTCCTCCAGATGGAAGAGGTTCTGGGCGAGCGCCTGATCGGCCAGAAGAAGGCCGTGGCGGCCGTCTCGGATGCCGTTCGGCGTGCCCGCGCCGGCATCAGCGACCCCAACCGCCCCACCGGCTCCTTCCTGTTCCTCGGCCCCACCGGCGTGGGCAAGACGGAGCTGGCCAAGGCGCTGGCGGACTTCCTCTTCGATGACGAGCGGGCCATGGTCCGGATCGACATGAGCGAATACTCGGAGAAGCACGCCGTCTCCCGCCTGGTCGGCGCCCCTCCCGGGTACGTCGGCTACGAGGAAGGCGGTCAGCTGACCGAAGCCGTCCGCCGTCGCCCGTACTCCGTGGTGCTGCTGGACGAGGTGGAGAAGGCCCACCCCGAGGTCTTCGACATCCTGCTCCAGGTGCTCGACGACGGTCGCCTCACCGACGGCCAGGGGCGCACCGTGGACTTCCGCAACGTCATCCTGGTGCTGACCTCCAACCTGGGCAGCCAGTTCCTGGTGGATCAGAACCTGGACGCCCAGACCAAGAACACCGCCGTCATGGACGTGGTCCGTTCCGCGTTCAAGCCGGAGTTCCTGAACCGTCTGGATGACGTCATCATGTTCGAGCCGCTCTCCGTGGAGCAGCTCAACGAGATCGTGGACATCCAGGTCAAGGACCTGGCCAAGCGCCTGCATGACCGCCGTCTGACCCTGGAGGTCAGCGACGGCGCCAGTGCCTGGCTGGCCATGACCGGTTACGATCCTGCCTTCGGCGCCCGGCCGCTGCGCCGCCTGGTGCAGAAGGAGATCGGCGACCGGCTGGCCCGGGCCATCCTCAGTGGCGAGATCGTGGACGGTGACACCGTGGTGGTGGACACCAGCGAGGATCTCGGCGAGCTGAGCGTCACCCGCAAGTAGGCGCCCGGCGACGGCGAGGACATGACGAAGGGCCGCACCCCCGGGGTGCGGCCCTTCGTCATGTCCGGCGGCGTGTTCGCCCGTCCCCGGTGCTACTTGGTCAGGCTCTTGGTGAGGGTGTTGCCTTCATCCGAGAACACGATGCAGTCCACCCGGCGATCACCGGCGTCCCAGCTCTTCTGGCTGGGGTAGGCGAAACGCTGGCGCAGGTTCAGGGAGTCCACGTCGCTGGAGAGGCTGGCGGTGCGGCAGAGTTCGCGCCCCTTGGTCTTGAACTTGTCCACCCCCGGGAAGGCCTCGTCCTGCTGGTAGTAGAAGACGTTCACCAGCTGCGCCGAGTGGGCGTCACCGCAGTCCACCACCACCAGGCGGGAGTTGCTGTTGTCCGGGTAGCCCCAGAAGCACTGGCCCTCCTTGGCGTCCAGGGCGCTGATGGTCTCCGAATCCGTGGGTGCTGTGGCGCTGCTCTGCCCCGGTGCGGGAGTCGCCCTGCCGCTGGAGCTGGCGGGAGGCGCGATCGGGGCCGCCTTGGGCGTCATCCCGCCGACTACCAGATTGACCAGCCAGACCACCAGGAGGATCACGACGACGCCGCCCACCACGGCGCCGCCGATCAGCAGGCCCTTGTTGCCCTTCTTCGCGGGCGGCTGCTGAGCGGGGAAGCCTCCGGGGTAGCCGGCCGGCGCACCGTAGGCCGGGCCGTTCTGCTGTCCGCCGTAGGTGTTGGTGCCGGGGTCATAGGAGGCCGCGCCGGGAGCAGGGTTCCCGTAGGCGGGGCCGCCGGGCTGCTGAGGCTGCTGGGGGAGACCCTGGGTGGGCTGGGCCTGGCCGGGGAAACCGGGCGCCGGGTAGGGCTGGCCCGGCTGCGCGGAGCCGGGTGGTGTCTGGGTGGGCTGCGCCGGGGTGCCCGGCCAGGGCGCATTCTGGCCCGGGGCCGGCTGCTGTTCCGGTTCCGGGGCACCTGCGTGGGGCTGCTGGGACGGCTGCGGCGGCAGCGAGGGGCGCCCGCCGTCTGCGGGGCCCGGCGCGGCTCCTGACTGTTCAGCGCCGTCGTCGTGCCCCTGCGTCGGTTCGCTCATAGCCAAACTCCCACCGTGTTGTCCGTCATGCCTTCTCCTGCCCGCACCAAAGACCCGCAGGCCTGGAACTTGGCCGCAGGAACGCGTGGTGGCGCGGGGCGATGCTACTCATGACTCTACCCAAGCCTCACCCGCATGGCACTCCTGCCAGCCTGGAAACACGCGTCCTCAGGGGTCACGGCCGCACGCGTTAATGCGAAACCATGTAATCTAGAAGTACGAAACATTGACCAAACATTCCGGGGCCTCGCTACCTGCCAGGGCGACCACCTCCGGATCGACGTACAGAGGGGGTCACGCCATGGGGCGCGGCCGTCAAAAGGCTAAGGCAACCAAGCAGGCTCGGGACATCAAGTACTACTCCCCCAGCACTGACTATTCAGCACTGCAACGTGAGCTTGGCTCCGCCAATTCTCAGGTATCCAGTCGTCGTGGTTCTGCGGCGTCTTTCGAGTCGGACCCTCTTGAACCGGACTATTCGGAGTACGAGGACAAATACGCCGACGAATTTGACGACGAAGAGGGCGAGGTGGACTCGCGTCGCATCAGCTGATGCGACGCTGAGCTGAGACACCGTCCACGAAGAAGCCCCGGAGGGCCGGAGAGATCCGGTCGCCGGGGCTTCCGTCGTCCCCGGATCCTGTCCGGGAGCTGGGGCCGGGGTCAGGCCCCTTAAACATCGACTGCTCCACAGGACGGCATTCTCACCCGGAAATCGGGGATTCTGGCGTCCTGTGGAGCAGTCGATGAGGGGGAGAGGGTCAGGCGTACTGGCCCACCAGGCGGACCGCGCCGCCATCCACGCCCTTGGCGCCCTGAACGTAGTCCACGGTGCCGGTGAAGGCACCGGTGTCCTCGGAGACGGTGCCCATGACCCAGGACGGCAGGCCACGCTCATTCAGACGCGCGACGGCGGCGTCGGCGGCTTCGGGGGAGGCGATCGCCACCATGCCCACGCCGAGGTTCAGCGTGCGCTCCAGATCCGGCAGCGGGACGTTGCCCAGCTCGGAGACCAGCTTGAAGATGGCCGGCAGCTCCCAGGTGTTGCGGTCCACCGTGGCGAGCAGGCCCTGCGGCAGCACACGGGCCAGGTTCGCGGCCAGGCCGCCACCGGTGACGTGGCTGAAGCCGTTGATGCCCTTGCCGGAGTTCACCGGGAAGGCGCGGGTCAGGTCGAGGCAGTCGGCGGCGTACACGCGGGTGGGCTCCAGGAGCTCCTCGCCCAGCGTGCGGCCCAGCTCGGACACCTGACGGTCCAGTTCCCAGCCTGCGTGGTTGATGACGCGGCGGACCAGGGAGTAGCCGTTGGAGTGCAGACCGGAAGAGGCCATGCCGATCACCACGTCGCCAGCCTTGACCCGCTCCGGGCCCAGCAGCGCGTCGGCCTCGACCACACCGGTGGCCGCGCCCGCGACGTCGTACTCATGCTCGCCCAGCAGGCCCGGGTGCTCGGCCGTCTCGCCGCCCACCAGCGCGGTGCCGGCCACGGAGCAGGCCGCGGCGATGCCGCGGACGATGTCCGCGATGCGCTCCGGGACCACCTTGCCGCAGGCGATGTAGTCGGTCATGTAGAGCGGTTCGGCGCCCACCACCACGATGTCATCCACCACCATGCCCACCAGGTCGAAACCGATGGTGTCATGGATGTCCATGGCCTGCGCGATGGCCACCTTGGTGCCCACGCCATCCGTCGAGGTGGCCAGCAGCGGCTTCTTGTAGGTCAGCAGACGGGAGACGTCGAAGAGGCCGGCGAAGCCGCCCACGCCGCCCAGCACGGAGGAGTTGTGGGTCGCCTTGACGGCGTCCTTCATCAGTTCGACGGCGCGGTCGCCGGCTTCCACGTCGACACCGGCGGAGGCGTAGGTGATGCCGTTCTCGGCGGGGGAGGAGCTCATGGCTGCCTTTCTGGTGGGCGCGGCTTAGGAAGCGGGGCGCTTGTCTGCGTCGGTCAGGAAGTTCTCGAACTCGGCGTCCGGGCCCGGGTCACAGCCGGTGGCACCTGCGACGAGCTCGCCGGTGGGGGCCAGCTGCGGCTCCTCTGAGGGCTCCGCCGTGGGGGCGGGGACGGCTTGGGCCTCGGCCGGGGCCGGCTCATCGCGCTCCAGGAGGTTCTTGCCCAGCAGCTCCGGATCCGGCAGCGCGATGGGGTACGTGCCGGTGAAGCAGGCGGTGCAGAGCCGTTCGCGGGGCTGGTGCGTGGCCGAGATCATCCCGTCCTCGGAGATGTACGCGAGGGAGTCCGCGCCGATGGCCTTGGAGATCTCCTCGATGGAGGCTCCGGAGGCGATCAGTTCGGCCCGGGAGGCGAAGTCGATGCCGTAGAAGCACGGCCACTGCACGGGCGGCGAGGAGATCTTGACATGGACCTCCTTGGCCCCGGCCTCGCGCAGCATGCGGACGATGGCGCGCTGCGTGTTGCCGCGCACGATCGAGTCGTCCACCACCACCACGCGCTTGCCGCGGATCACGGACTCCAGGGCGTTGAGCTTGAGGCGGATGCCCAGCTGGCGCAGGGTCTGGGACGGCTGGATGAAGGTACGTCCCACATAGGAGTTCTTCACGAAGCCGTGGGCGAAGGGGATGCCGGATTCCTCGGCGTAACCCACGGCGGCCGGAGTGCCGGACTCGGGCACGGGGATCACGATGTCCGCCTCATGCGTGTTCTCGCGGGCCAGCTGGCGGCCCATCTCCACGCGGGACTCGTACACGGAACGCCCGGCGATGGAGGCGTCCGGACGGGCCAGGTAGACGTACTCGAAGACGCAGCCGGCCGGAGTGGCCTCGGCGAAGCGCTGGGTGCGGACGCCGTTCTCATCGATGGCCAGGAATTCGCCCGGTTCGATCTCGCGGATGAAGCTGGCGCCGACGGTGGCCAGGGCGGACTGCTCGGAGGCCACCACCCAGCCGCGTTCCAGCCGGCCGAGCACCAGCGGGCGGATGCCGTAGGTGTCGCGGGCCGCGTAGAGGGTGCCCTCGTCCATGAAGACGAAGCAGAAGCCGCCCTTGATCTTGGGCAGCAGCTCCAGGGCGGTCTGCTCCAGGGTCTTGCCGTTGTCACCTTCCAGGAGGGCTGTGACCAGCGCGGTGTCCGAGGTGTTGCCCTGCTTCATCTCTCCGCTGAGCTGGCCGCCGGTGCGGTCCATGATCATCTGGCGGAGTTCGGCGGTGTTGGTCAGATTGCCGTTGTGGGCCAGGGCCACGGTGCCGTTGGCGGTGGCGCCCAGGGTCGGCTGGGCGTTGGCCCAGTGGCTGGCGCCCGTGGTGGAGTACCGGCAGTGCCCCACGGCCAGGTGACCCGTGAGGGTGTTCAGGGTGGTCTCGTCGAAGACCTGGGATACGAGTCCCATGTCCTTGTAGACGTTGATGCGTTGCCCATCGCTGGTTGCAATGCCTGCGGATTCCTGTCCGCGGTGCTGCAGAGCGTAGAGGCCGTAGTAGGTCAGTTTTGCCACTTCTTCGCCCGGTGCCCAGACGCCGAAGACGCCACAGGCGTCCTGGGGGCCTTTTTCGCCGGGAAGAAGATCGTGTGAGAGTTTTCCGTCGCCGCGTGCCACTGCTCAATTATCGCATGTCCGGCGGGACGCGCCGCCCTGTGACGGGAACGACGACGGCGGCAGGCCGGCGTCGTGCTCACGGCGCCGTGGCGAGGTGGCCGGGGAGCGGCTCAGCGCTTGTTCAGCGGCCGTTCAGCGGCCGTTCAGAGGGTGGTCGTTCAGGCCTCGTCGGCCTGTTCCGCCTCGGCGGCCGCACGGTTCTCCTCCGCACTGAGGGCCTGGACGGTGGCGATGCGGCTGCGCTTGCGGCCCACCCGGTCCAGGATCAGGGCGACGATGGCGCCGAGGACCACACCGATGCCGGCGAACAGGACGGCCAGGAAGCCGAAGACCGTGCTGGGGTCGTAGGCGCGGGCCGGGTTGGACACCGACTGGGCGGTGGGGAACCCGTAGGCGGAGACGGCGGCCACGGCCAGGCCGACCAGCCCACCGAGCACCAGGAAGGGTACGTACTTCGGGGCGGTACGTACCGTGATCTGGCGCTGTTCGAACGTCGTTTCGCCGGAGGAGGCGGGGTCCTGCTGCATACCCCCAAGGGTATCCCGGATCACTGGGCGTTCCCTGCGAGCTTCCCGTGTATGCCCGTAGGACGCCGAACGGCCCCGCGAGGGAACAGCTCGTGCCCTTAAAACCTCGACGTAGGGGCATGAACTGTTCCCTCGCGGGGCCGGTTTGCGGTTCGCGTGGAGAGCGGAGAGGTCAGGAGCCCCGGTAGGTGGAGAACGCGAAGGGGCTCAGGAGGAGCGGCACGTGGTAGTGCTCGCCCGAGTCGGCCACGGCGAAGGTCAGCTCCACCTCCGGGAAGAAGGTGGACTGTCCCTGGCCCTCGTAGTAACCGCCCGTGGCGAAGTTGAGCTTGTAGGTGCCGCCCGGGACCGCTTCGGGGCCCAGGTTCTTGATCCGGCCGTCCGCGTCGGTGGCGCCGCGGGCGATCTCGTTCCACGCGCCGTCGTTGTTCACGAAGAGGATGACCGGGACGTCCGCGGCGGGGCGGCCTGAGCCGGTGTCCAGGATGTGGGTGGTGATCTGGGAAACGCTCATGCCTGCACGGCTCCTTCCAGGCGGAGCACGGCGATCTGACGCAGTTGCTCGGCCACGATGATGTCTTCTTCTTCGGTGGTGTTGCCCAGGCGTTCGTTCAGGGCGGCCAGGATGTCCTGGGCGCTGCGGCCTGCGGCGCGGATCAGGAAGACCCGGCCGAACTTCTGGTCGTAGGCGGCGTTGCCTGCGGCCAGGGCGTCCTGGACCTCACGGTCGTTGGGGTCCACGGCGGACTGCTCGTTGCGGGACAGCGAGGCCTCCTTGCTGTCCCCCTTGGCCCGCTCGCCGATCCGGGGGTGGTGCGCCAGCGCGGATTCGAGTTCCTCTGCGGTGAACGGGTGCGCGACGGAACCGGCCGTCTCGCTCAGGTCTCCGGTGGAGGCGTAGGGGCGTGCGTCCACCACGGCCTCGATCCAGCGCTGGATGTCCAGGCACGGGCGGACGACGGCGATGGCGTCCTCTCGTGACAGTGCGTTGAATTCGTCGAGCTTCATCTGTCCTCTGTCCTCTGCGTGGATGGCCGCGGCTGCGGGGCGGCCGAGTGAGGCCATCCTGCTGGAAGCTGCTTCTAATTTCGCATTGCGAAAGTTGATTTTCAGTATGCGTAATTATTGAACGGTGTGAGAGGGGTGGGTGTCAAGCGTCACAAGCGCACGGGGCGTCACGAATCCGCTGCACGCCGTCCGGGCGGGCCGGCATGCGCGGGTGCCGATCGTCCGGGCGCAGGTCGCCGACTGCGGAGCCGTTCAGGCGGACGGAGCCACCGCGGTGCAGGCTGTGAAGTGGCGTCCCAGGCGGTAGGCGGTGGAACCGGGGGCCGCCTGGACGGCGTCGCCCGGATCCACGGAAGAGGCCACGGCCACGATGGCGCGCCCCGCATCGCTCACCAGGGCGGCGTCGGGACCCAGCGCGCGCAGCAGCGGCAGGGCCATCACCTCAAGATTCTGCGCCGTGATGTCCATTCCGACGATCCCCGCCACAAGTCCCTCGCGGAACACCGGGTGGGTGAAGGTGCAGACGTACTCATCGGTGCAGAGCAGATCGATGTACGGCCCCGTGACATGGGGCAGCCCGGTGGAGACGGGGACGCGGAACCACTCGGCCCGCATGTACCGGCTGATGGGTTGCGGGCTGAAATTCGCCAGGGCGTCCACACGCTCCATGTCATCGCCCTGCCACCAGGCGATGTAGCTCCGGTCGGGCGCCAGGAGCCCCAGATTGGCGACGAAGCCGGCGCCGGCGAACGGGGACCCGGGCTGATGCAGGAGCGCCTCCACCGCCGGGCGGATGAACTTGTCCACGGCGGTGCTGGTGATCCGGGGCGTCGTGCCGAGCCAGGAGGTGGTCCGCTCCGCCCAGGAGGCCAATTGGCCGTCCAGTGCGCCGAGCAGGGTGTCCAGGTGCCTGATGGACTCGGGGGCGTCCTCATGAGGCTGGGGGAGTGTGATGGGGTCAGTGTGTGTCATGCGCCGCCTCCTCGCGGCTGAGCTGCCCTGCCGAGAGTTCGTTGAGCAGCCATGAACTGGTTTTCTGGATGAGTTCGCGCACCAGGGACTCGGCGGTCGGGGAGTCTTGCTGTCCGATGGCTGCGGCGATCGCATGGTGGAGCCGGGTGGCGTCCACGCGAAAAGCTTGGTCCCCGAAGGGCAGTAGCGTCAAGGTCCCGAGCTCCGCTTGGATGCGCAGAAGTTCCCGGGCCAGGCGTGCCGAGCGCGCCGCGGCGGCGATTTCCAGGATGAACTCGGAATGGGCCATGCGCCAGGCCAGCGGATCCTCGGTGTCCTTGCCCGGCAGGAAGGCCAGTTCCTCCAGGGTCTCCAGGTCATCCGGGGTGGCGCGGCGTGCGGCCAGCCCGGCGCAGGCCGAGGCGATGGCCTGGTAGTGGAGGCTGAGATCGCTGATCTGCAGTCGGGTGAGCGAGGCCAGGCGATGACGGGCCTTCTCCGGTGAGGGCAGGGCGTCGTCGGCGATGAAGCTGCCGCCGCTGCGTCCCCGCACCGTGCGGATGAGCCCCTGGCCGCGCAATTGGGACAGTGCTTCGCGGGTGGTGACGGCGGAGACACCCAGTGCTGAGGCGAGTTCCACCTCGTTGGGCAGTCGCTGCCCAGCGCTGAGCAGGCCCGTTTCAATGGCCAGTTCGATCCGGGAGCAGACCTCGTCCACCAGCCCGCCGGACTTGATGGGTGTGAAGAGCGCGGCCAGGCTGCGGGACGCTCCGAGCGGTGAAAGCGACACCCTGGATCCCCCTCCTGACCTGGCTCCCCGTGGCGACGCCGCGAGTGGAACGGGCCGGGATTCCGGCTTACACGCCATGCTAGTCGGGCTCAGAACCGGGGTCTATACATAAATCCTCTTAAGTAATAGTCTTTAGCCCAGAAGCTGGATGTGAGCCACATCACGATGGTGGGCATCCCGGATTCCAGGGCCGTGAAAGGGTCCCCGAACACAGAAAAGGCACTGCGATGAGCGAACAGGCGATGCGTCACCCGGCATCCTCCACGGCGGTGGACGCCTCCCCGGTCCGGGACCAGACTCCGGCCATCCGATTGAAGAACCTCGTCAAGACGTTCGGGGACGTCAACGCCGTCGAAGGCGTGGACCTGGACATCCGCCAGGGTGAGTTCTTCTCCATGCTGGGACCCTCCGGCTCCGGCAAGACCACCGTGCTGCGCATGATCGCCGGCTTCGAGCTCCCCACCTCCGGGGTGATCGAACTGGACGGCGTGGACGTGAGCACCAAGGCACCCTTCGAACGGGACGTCAGCACCGTCTTCCAGGACTACGCGCTCTTCCCGCACATGTCCCTCATCGACAACGTCGCCTACGGCCTGCGGGTCCGCGGCATGGGCAAGACCGAACGGCGGGACCGTGCGGCCGAAGCACTCGAAAGAGTCCAGCTTGGCAAGTTCCTCGCCCGGCGCCCCGCCCAGCTCTCCGGCGGCCAGCGGCAGCGCGTGGCCCTCGCCCGGGCCCTGGTGGTGGAGCCCAAGGTCCTCCTCCTCGACGAACCGCTCGGCGCCCTGGACCTCAAGCTCCGCCAGCAGATGCAGATCGAACTCAAGGAACTCCAGCGCTCCCTGGGCATCACCTTCATCTTCGTCACCCACGACCAGGAGGAGGCCCTGACCATGAGCGACCGGATCGGGGTGTTCAGCAACGGCCGGATCGCCCAGATCGGCTCGGCACACGAGATCTACCAACACCCGCAGACCAAGTTCGTGGCCAACTTCGTCGGCACCTCCAACATCCTCGAATCGGGGATCGGCGGCACCGAGCCGGGCCCCGGCGCCAGCTTCGTGCTGCGCCCCGAACGCCTGCACCTGGACTGGGAGACGGAGACGCACGACGGCGGCCCCCGCACCCTGAGCGGCCAGGTCACCTCAGCCGTCTACGTCGGTCACGCCACCCAGGTCCACGTCACGCTCGACGCCGGGCCCACCGTGATCGCCCTCGTCCACGAGGACGTGCCGGACACCGAGGCCCTCAAGGACCGGCGGGTCACCGTCACCTGGTCCGAACGGGACGCCGTCTGGCTGCCGGAAGCGGCCTGAACCCACCCAGAACCCCGGCGAGACGCAGGGCCGGCACCCGGCCGGCCACGCGCCGTCGTCGTCCATCACCCGACGATTCACTCAGCAGGACGCCCTCAATGGGCAAGCCCCGAAAGGAAAGAACAGTGGCACAGAACAGCATGCGCCTCAAGGCAGCGGGCATCGCCGCCGTCGCCGCGCTCGCCCTCACCGCCTGCGGCACCTCCGGCGGAGGCGGCAACGCAGCTCCCTCCCCGGCCAAGACCGAGATCGGCCAGAGCGAAGGGCAGGTGTCCATCCTCGGCTGGCCCGGCTACGTGGAGGACGGCTCCAACGACCCCAAGGTCGACTGGGTGCACCCCTTCGAACAGGAGTCCGGCTGCAAGGTCAACTTCAAGCCCTTCGGCACTTCGGACGAGGCGGTGACCCTCATGCGGACCGGCCAGTATGACGTCATCTCCGCTTCCGGTGACGCCTCGCTCCGCCTGATCGCGGGCGGCGATGTGCAGCCGGTCAACACCAGCCTGCTCAAGAACTACGGGGACATCGAACCCTTCCTGAAGGACAAGGCCTGGAACACCGTGGACGGCAAGAACTACGGCATGCCGCACGGCTGGGGCGCCAACCTCCTGATGTACCGCACCGACAAGGTCAGCCCGGCACCCACCTCGTGGAAGGCCGTGTTCGAGGACGGCGCCAAGTACGCGGGCAAGGTCACCGCCTACGATTCGCCCATCTACATCGCGGACGCCGCGCTGTACCTCATGAAGCACCAGCCGGATCTGGGCATCAAGAATCCCTACGCCCTGGATGAGAAGCAGCTGGACGCCGCGAAGAACCTCCTCAAGGACCAGCGCAAGAACGTGGGTGAGTACTGGAACGACGTGACCAAGGAGGTCCAGTCCTTCGCCTCCGGCTCCACCGTGGTGGGCACCACCTGGCAGGTGGGCGCCAACATCGCCGCGGGCAACGGCACCAAGGTGGCCACCCTGCTGCCGGAAGAGGGCGCCACGGGCTGGTCCGACACCTGGATGATCGGCTCCAAGACCAAGAACCCCAACTGCTCCTACAAGTGGCTGGACTACATCGCCAGCCCCAAGGCCCAGGCCGCCGTCGCCGAGTACTTCGGCGAGTCCCCGGCCAACCCCAAGGCCTGCGAGCTGACCACGGACAAGAAGCACTGCGACACCTACCACTCCGGTGACGCGGACTACGCCTCCAAGATCTGGTACTGGACCACCCCGGTGGAGAAGTGCATCGACGGCCGCACCGACGTCAAGTGCACGGACTACTCGGCCTGGACCAAGGCCTGGACGGAAATCAAGGGTTAATCATGTCGATCCAGTTCAGCCGGCCCGG
>Ga0153950_1000251_pt1 | contig 23444 bp, 22 predicted proteins | sample TSNJ034MetaG_FD_104737 | JGI IMG/M metagenome (GOLD analysis project Ga0153950, IMG submission 104737) | Attine ant fungus gardens microbial communities from New Jersey, USA - TSNJ034 MetaG | ecosystem: Host-associated > Fungi > Mycelium > Unclassified | place: USA: New Jersey, Wharton State...
AAAAGTGATGGGTTTTTGTTGAAGCAGCATGGTCCGGTTGTTCCCGGGAAGGATGTGCTGGATGCGTTTTATTGCCTTGAGGAACTGGAAGAGAGTGCACAGATTGCACTCAAACTGAGGGCTGACATGAAATGAACATCAATATTGACCAGTGGCAGAGGCTGCTGGTCTTTTTTAGCTTGATTTGTTTCAAAATCTGGTGAAAAGACTATGTGAAACATTTTTTCTTTGTTAGATTTTTGTCAATTATGAGGCGAGAAAAATAAATGGTTGCAGGAACAAGGAATAAGCGTCCTTATATAGTAAAAATGCAGAAGACGTGAAATTGGCACGAATTTTGCTCTATAAAACAATATACCATCAAAAATAAAGGGAGGAAAAGTATGATCGACAGATTAAATGATGCATGCAGACAGGTAAGGAGAGATATTCTTACCATGGTTCATAAAGCCGGTTCCGGACATCCGGGAGGTTCCTTATCATCGGTGGAGCTTTTGGTAGGTCTATACCAGGGAGGAGTTCTTAAGCATAAGGCAGACCAGCCAAATTGGGCGGAGAGAGACCGTTTTATTTTGTCAAAAGGCCATGTGGCACCGGTTTTGTATTCGGTTCTGTCTAGGTGCGGTTATTTTGATTGTGAGAATTTGAATACATTACGGAAGCTTAACAGTATTCTGCAGGGACATCCACATATGGGTGCTACTCCGGGGCTGGATTGCTCCTCCGGTTCCCTGGGTCAGGGGTTATCAATTGCAAATGGGCTTGCTTTGTCCTTTAAGATGAAAGGAAAGAACAATCGGGTATATTGCCTGATGGGAGACGGTGAACTACAGGAAGGTCAGATATGGGAAGCGGCTATGACGGCAGCACACCACAAATTGGATAACCTATGTGCAATCGTAGATTACAATCAGGTACAACTGGACGGAACACTGAAGGAGGTAAAAGATTTAGGTGATCTGGGAGAAAAGTGGAAGAGCTTTGGGTTCTATGTAATAGAGATCAATGGCCATGACATATCGGAGGTACTGCAGGCGTATATAAAAGCTGAAGCAGTGAAAGGAAGGCCAAGTGTAATTATTGCAGACACAGTAAAAGGAAAAGGGGTATCCTTTATGGAAAATCAGTGTGGATGGCATGGTCTGGCACCGAATCAGGAGCAACTGGAATCAGCACTCAGGGAGATCGGATAGGAGGGATTGTAATATGGAAAAAATACCAATGCGGGATGGTTATGGAAAAGGCTTGCTAAAGCTTGCAGAGAAAGATAAAAGGATCATCGTGCTGGACGCGGATGTGGCAATGTCTACAAGAACAAACTGGATTAGAGACAAGTACCCGGAGCAATTTATTGACATGGGTATTTCCGAGCAGGATATGGTTGGGACAGCGGCAGGACTGGCACTTGGAGAAATGATACCATTTGCCTCTACATATGGTGTGTTTCTGGCCGGAAGAGCCTGGGATCAGATTCGCACGACAGTTTGCTACAATAATCTGAATGTAAAATTAGGCGGAGCCCATGGCGGTATCTCAGTGGGACCGGATGGTGCAACTCATCAGGCGTTGGAGGATGTTGCGCTTATGAGGGTTCTTCCTAATATGACAGTAATTGTACCTTGCGATGCTGTTGAAACTGAAAAAGCAACGATTGCCATGGCAGAAATGGAGGGACCATGTTTTGTGCGGTTTGGAAGAGAGGCGGTACCTGTAATTACTGACGAAAGCAGTGTTTTTGAAATCGGTAAAGCCAATATCGTAAGAGAGGGAGATGATGTCACTCTGTTTGCCAATGGTGCAATGGTTTATGAAGGCTTAAAAGCAGCAGAGCTGCTGGCTGAAAAAGGACTGCAGCTGAAAGTGGTAAACCTGCATACGGTTAAGCCGCTGGATACGAATACGGTGATTTGTTGTGCCAGGCAAACCGGAGCGGTTGTGACGGCGGAGGAGCATCAGAGTCATGGCGGCATGGGGAGCTCAGTAGCAGAGTGTATATCACAGAATTTTCCGGTGCCGGTAAAGATAATCGGAATGGAAGATACATTTGGGGAATCAGGGCAGCCGCAGGAGCTGATGGAGAAATACGGATTAACCGCAGAAGCGATATGTGAGGCGGCAATAAGGGTTCACGAAGCTAAAAAATTGCGTTAATAGTCAGGAAGAACTGTTTTGCCGGTTGAGTGGAAAGCAGTTCTTCTTACTTTTATATGTAACTGTTTCACAAAATGTGATATACTGATGAAAATTTGACAGATACCGTCGCCCCCAAGGAGGTTATTGATATGATAAAAATATGTTGTATTACCTATAAGTATCTGGATGATCTAGTCAGGCAGGCAATTGCAAAGATCGAGGATGAAGAAATTGAGTTGTTGGTTGTTGAAGGTCTGCGTGGAGAAATTCTTGATGGGGTACAAAAGGAAATCGCGGAAGGTGCCGAAGTATTACTGGCAGGAGGGGCAAATGCCAAAATTGCAGAGAGGCATTTTCATATCCCTGTTCTAAATTATAAAATCACTGATTTTGATTATTTATCAGCTATTTATGACGGGTTTGAATTGGGGGAAAAGGTTGCGATTGTCACATTCCAGAGTGGCATATCGGATAAGCTTAAGAGATATTTAACACGTCAAAAATTGAACTTCCAAAATATTATCTATGAAGATTCAGAGGAACTGGAATCGGAGATCCGCCAGTCGGATGTGGATGTCGTGATTGGTGCAGCACATGCTATTGAAGTCGGACAAAAATGCAATAAAAAGACAGTTTCCATATATCCGGGTGTTGAAAGCATTATTGAAACGATTCATAATGGGAAATTAATGGCTCAGGAGATCCGAAAAATAAAGGAGCAGAACCAATATGCAAGTACAATCCTGCGTTATACGACCAATGGTGTATTCCTGATTGATGCCAATTATAAAATTATTGATTATAATACTGCCATAGAAGAGTTTTTTAATGTGGATTCGCGTTACTTAAAGAATAAAACGATCGATACTATCCTTGAGAACTGGTGCGAGGGGTCATTCCTGACCGGCAGCAGCAAAGAGAAGAACTATATTCTGGATATCAATGGGCAGGAAATAATGGAAAAAGTGATAAAAACAGGAGCGAATCCTTACCTGTTTGAAGGGGCTGTAATCATATTGCTGAAGCTAAATGAAGTCACTAAGGCCAGACTTGAATATGCCAGAAAAAGACAGGATTCCATCAAACAAAAAGGCTTTGCAGTTAAGAAAGATTTCTCTGATATCATAGGTAATTCATATGCAATTAAATCCTGCGTGGAGAGTGCGCGGGTGTTTGCCAAGAGTGATGCCAGCGTTTTGATATATGGCGAAACCGGAGTAGGAAAAGAGCTTTTCGCGCAAGGGATCCACCAGGAAAGCAGACGGGCAGATGGTCCGTTTATAGCGGTTAATTGTGGGGCATTGACAGAAACCTTGCTGGAGGCTGAGCTTTTCGGATATGATGAAGGCGCATTTACAGGGAGCCGGCGCGGCGGTAAGAAAGGACTGTTTGAATTGGCAGAAAGCGGAACTATATTTTTAGATGAGATCGGTGAAATTTCTCCGCTGATGCAGACGAAGCTTCTTCGTGTTTTGCAGGAACATGAGATTATGAGGGTCGGAGGAGAATGCATTATTCCGGTTGATGTTCGTATCATTGCTGCGACAAACCGGGATCTTAAGCATATGACGAATGAAAACTTCCGACGGGATTTGTTGTATCGATTGAGTGTCTTGGAACTCCGGATCCCCCCGCTCAGGGAGAGGGAAAAAGACATGGTATATTTGTTTGAATACTTTTATAAGCAGCGTATTGACGTAAAATTGTCCGGAATCCCACTTTCCAAGGTGGTGATGGAACTAATCTTGCTTCATGAATGGCCGGGGAACATTCGTGAAATGCAAAATATATGTGAACGTTTTTGTATTTATCTGGAACAGGCAGTGAAACTAAATCAGGATAAGATGTTTAAATATATGGTAATGGCTTTTGGTGAAGAGATTGTAACGGAGATTATTTTGCGGAAGCATGGATATGATGGTAAGAATATAAGTCATAAGCTCATATCAGATTTAAAACTTACCCTTTCTTATAATCGGACTAAGATTGCCCAGGTTTTAGGTACCAGCAGAACTTCGATTTGGCGAACGATGAAAGAAGATGAAAATGTTTCAAAAAAGCCGGAAAATGAGTCGTGAAACAGAAATGATAATGTATCTTTATCTATAAGTTATAAACAGAAAAATAAATGAATCTCTTAACCTTATATAATACACGGTTTTAAAGATTTATTTATTATTTTATTTCAACTCCTCCAGTTGGCACGGATATTGCTCAATATGTTTATTGAATAAATAATTAAAGAGGAGGATGGACAAGGGTAACTAATGGAAAAGCAGGAAATGGAGAATGAAAGATGAAAGTTGACAGATTTGATCATATTGTGATTACAACAGAAGATTTAGAAAAGTGTCTGTATTTTTATGTGGATATACTTGAGATGGAGCTGGATAATAGTAATGACCGGTATGCAGTGAAATTTGGGAATCAGAAGATTAATATTCACAGAGAAAAGGCCGAATTTCTTCCGGCGGCCCAAAATGTTACTTATGGAAGTCAGGATATCTGCCTGATAGCCGAAGGGAATATCCAGGATATCAAAGCAGAAATCGAAGAAAAGGGATATCCGATCGAACTTGGCATTGTTGACAGAACCGGGGCGTGCGGACCGATTGAGAGTATCTATCTCCGGGATCCGGATGGAAATCTGGTAGAGATAAGCGTGTATAAATAAACAGGAATTGATTGACAGAGCGAAAAGTGTTAGTTCAAAAAGAAAGGTGGTTCAGATGAAAATAGTAGTATTAGATGGATATACATTAAATCCTGGTGATTTAAGCTGGGATACATTAAAGGAACTGGGGGAGGTTACAGTTTATGAGCGTACCACAACCACAGATGTATTTGAAATCATCGAACGGGTTGGTAATGCGGAAATTGTATTTACTAATAAGACCCCCCTTTCAAGAGAGGTTTTTGAAACGTGCGTGAACCTCAATTATGTAGGTGTTTTAGCTACCGGTTATAATGTTGTGGATATACAGGCAGCAAGGGAATATGAAGTCACAGTGGCCAATATACCATCCTATGGAACGAGCGCAGTTGGGCAGTTTGCAATTGCCCTGTTACTGGAGATCTGCCACCATATTGGACATCATGACCAGGCGGTTAAACGCGGGGACTGGACAAGTAATCCGGACTGGTGTTTCTGGGATTATCCATTGATTGAACTGGCTGGTAAAACCATGGGGATTATCGGTTTTGGCAGAATCGGGCAGGCAACCGGCCGGGCCGCTAAGGCATTGGGAATGAGGGTCATTGCAAATGATGCCTATGAATCAGAAAGTGGAAAGGAGATTGCGGAATATGTTGACAGAGACTATCTAATCAGAACTTCGGATGTGATAGCACTACACTGTCCGTTGTTTCCAGATACAGAAGGAATTATCAATAAAAGTAACATTGAAAAAATGAAAGATGGTGTTATCATTATCAACAATTCCCGGGGACCATTGATTGTGGAACAAGATTTGGCAGATGCACTAAATTCGGGTAAGGTATATGCGGCAGGACTGGATGTTGTTTCCACCGAACCGATTAAGGCGGACAATCCTTTGTTGAAGGCGAAAAATTGTATTATTACACCGCATATATCATGGGCACCCAAAGAGTCCAGAGCGAGGCTGCTTGATATCGCTGTGAAGAACTGTAAAGCATATCTGGATGGAATACCGGAAAATGTTGTTAATAATTGAGCAGTAAAAACCTGCAGGTTCGGTAAGGCGTAATTGCTTACCGGGCCTGCGGCTAATAGAGGATAGTTTTACGTTGGTATCATCATATCAATCATCCGTGCTGTTTCTATAGCCGAGTTTGCAACTGACCGCAAATGATTTTTTGATGTCACTTTGCTTTTGGTTAAGTCCTTGCTTTTTATGGCTTGCATAATTTCACTGTGCTCCTGGTAAGAGCGATCCATACGTGTGGCTTTTTTTGCGCTATATCGCCGGATCAGGGGTGGTAGTCGTACAAGATGTCGGGCCGAGGAGGTTCTTGTCGTGGTGCAGAAAATTGTTGAGGCCGAGGACAGAATTGTAGAATTAATAAAAAGTGGGATGACGCTGAAGGGGGCACGGCAGAAAGCTGGGTATCATGCATTGCAGACACCGGAGGATCAGGCTGAAATGTTTCAAAATATGATGGAAATGAACGATGAAACAAAGTAATGGCGGAAAATAATTAATTCCTGCAGAGTTGTGAGAGAATAATTGAACCTCAAAAACCTTTGAAAACATTAGGTTTCTGGGTTTCTATTATTCTTTTTTACATGAAATATTCCAGTTGGCACGGATATTGCTCTATATATGATTGAATAAAAAATTATATAGGAGGATGTAACAATGCAAAAAGGGTTATTGAGTGGAGTAAAGGTATTAGATATGACAAGGGTACTGGCTGGCCCATACTGTGGTATGATGCTGGCCGATATGGGAGCTGACGTTATTAAGATTGAGCTGCCGGGGCGTGGTGATGACTCAAGAAAAAATGCCCCGATAGTAAATGGCGAGAGCGCCTATTATATGAATTTAAATCGAAACAAAAGGGGAATCACCCTGAATCTGAAAAGTGAGAAGGGGCGGGAGATTTTCAAGGAGATGGTGAAAAAGGCAGATATTGTGCTGGAGAATTATCGACCGGGAGTTATGGAGAAGCTTGGACTTGGCTATGATGAACTGCAAAAAATCAATCCGGCAATTGTGTATGGAGCGGTATCCGGATTTGGCCATTACGGACCTTACTCCAGACGTGCGGGATACGATATCATCGGCCAGGCCATGAGCGGCCTGATGAGCACAACCGGCTGGCCGGACAGTGCACCGACAAGAACCGGTACAGCTATTTCGGATGTTATGGGTGGTGCCAGCTGCTGTATCGGCGTTCTGGCTGCTTATGCAAACCGCCTGAAAACAGGCATTGGTGATAAAGTTGATGTATCCCTGGTTGATTCCATGGTTTCTTCCCTGGAGATTATCAATATGATTTATCTTTGCACCGGACGTGTACCGACCAAAATCGGTAACCGCTATGAGGCGATATATCCCTATGATTCATTCCAGGCCAAAGACGGTATGGTTATTATTGCCTGTGGAAATGACAAATTATATAATGCATTAAAAGATAAGCTGCAGATACCGGAACTGGAAGATGAGATGTTTGTAAACAACATTGAGCGAGTTAAGAACCATGCCCCACTTAAAGAAATTCTGGAAAAGTGGACATGTGATAAAAACATTGATGATATCGTAGAGTTCCTGTTGGATGGTGGCATCCCGGCAGCTCCGATCAACACGATTGACCGGGTTGCAAATGATCCGCATATTGCTGAAGCCCGTGAAATGTTCGTAGATTTAGAGCATCCGGTTGCAGGAAAGATGAAGGTGACTGGCAATCAGCTTAAATTTACCAACAATAAAGTGCAGATTAAAATACCAGCACCAACTCTTGGACAGCATACGCAGGAAATATTTGCTGAAATGTTAGGGATCGATGAAGCAGAATTCAAGAAACTTGGTGAAGAAGGCGTTTACTAAAGGGAGGGATTCAGTCATGGGAGCAAAAGTAAAAGTAGTAGAAATCGGACCCAGAGATGGTTTCCAAAATGTAAAAGAATTTATCCCTCTTGATGTGAAATTACATATCATTGATGGTATGGTAGAAGCAGGATTTAAGAAAATCCAGATTGGTTCCTTTGTTAGTCCCAAAGCGATTCCGCAGATGAGAGATACCGGTGATATCGCTAAGACAATACTGGCGTTATATCCAGAGATGGAATTTTTTGCACTGGTGCCCAATCTCTATGGTGCCAAAGCCGCTAAAGAGGCTGGTTTAAAAGAAATCACGCCGGTTATGTCATTAAGTGAATCTCACAATATGGCCAATGTAAAGAGGACCTGCGCAGAATCAATTGAAGAAATCCGTAAAATCAGAGAAGAGCTGCCTGACCTCAAAATCACTCAGGATATTGCAACCGTTTTTGGTTGTCCGTTTGAAGGAGAGCTGCCGGTCAGTCAGTTAGTTGATTTAGTTGGTAAATTGCATGATTTAGGTGTTCAGGCGTTTACTTTATGCGATACCGTAGGATTAGCATATCCTACGCTGATAGAGCTGGTATTTAAAACCATTAAAAAGGCATTTCCCGGAGTGGAATTTAATGTACATATCCATGATACCAGAAATATGGGGCTGCTAAACAGCTATATTGCAATGCTTTCCGGTGCCGACAGTATTCAGGCGGCAATTGGTGGCCTGGGAGGCTGCCCCTTTGCACCGGGAGCCAGTGGCAATACGTCAAGTGAAGATCTTATCTATATGCTGAATAAGTGTGGTTTTGATACGGGTGTTGACTTTGATAAATTATTGGTTACTGCAAAATATGCAAAGGCCATGATACCAGACGGGAACTTTAGCGGTCATCAGATTTGTATTCCCGAAAAACCGGAGGTTCAGGTTCAGGAATAGAGCATCGCAGCAAAGTTTAAAGTTGGGAATGTGAAAGGAGAAGTTCGATGGATATTGGGTTGATTGCATTGCTGCTGCTCGTTTTAGTAGTGGTAATAGGGTTTATCAGAAAAATAAATGTAGGGTTACTGGCAATTGCGGCTGCGGTGATTTTGGGATATGCTTCCGGGCAATTCACAGGGAAACAAATTATTGGCGGCTTTAGTGCATCCTTGTTCATGACATTACTTGGAGTAACTCTGTTCTTCGGGATTATTCAGGACAATGGTTGTATTGAACTTATTATGCGGCGTATTGTCAGTGTGTTTGGTAAATGGATTTGGATGGTGCCGATCTTGCTCTTTGCAGCAGGTTATCTCGTTGCTGCAATTGGGCCGGGTTGTGTTCCGGCGATGGCATTTGCTGCGGCGATGGCCATACCATTGGCACATGAAAGCGGCTATCATCCGGTTATGCTTCTTATTATCGGCAATTTAGGTACCTATTCCGGTCGATTTTCCCCCATTACACCGGAGGGTGTCCTGATTCATAGCCTATTGGCGGAACAGGGTATCACGATATCAAGTACATCGTTAATGTTGGGGACACTTGTAGGAACCGTTGTTTTGTTCTTAGCTGTATTTATCTGCTATAAGGGATACAAAGTGAAAGGAATACAGGGAAGTGCAGAAACAAAAGAGATTGAGAAATTTCAAGGAAAGCAGATTCTGGCAATATGCAGTGTTGTAGTAATGATTCTGATGGTAATTATTGGAAACGTTGACGTGGGATTAGCATCTTTTTTGGTATCGGCATTCCTTATAATCGTAGGAGTTGGAGAAGAGAAAAAGGCGTTTTCCAGTGTCCCATGGAATACACTGATTATGGTTTGCGGTGTCGGTGTTCTAATGAATCTGGTAATCAGTACGGGTGGAATTGACACGCTGGCAAATGCGATGTCATCAGTTATGACACCTTGGTCTGCACCCGGTATCATCGGAGTGGTAGCTGCTGTGATGTCCTGGTTTTCCTCAGCAATTGGGGTAGTATTCCCGACATTAATCCCAACAGTAGGGGCAATCGCTGAAAATGTAGGTGGTAATGTCAGTATTATTGCATTGGTCAGCTCAATCGCTCTGTCTGCATCTGTTGCAGGTTTAAGCCCGGCATCTACCGGCGGAGCCATCATCATGGGAGCATGCGGCGGAGATGCAGAGTATAACGAAAAGTATCCAAGTGATAAGTTGTTTGTGCAGTTGCTGCTCTGGGCGTTCGGCTCAGCGGCTATTACAGTAGTATTGGCATTTATTGGAGTTTATGGGTGGTTTTAAGAAATTATGCTTTAAAAAGGGATAAAGGGGAGCTTTGCTCTGGGAGGAATCACGGGATATCAGAGAGCATTGGGCGGTAACGGTTATCAATGGCTCGCCGATTTGATAAATACGGGAGCCATTGATTTTTTGCTCAGCTACGCAAAGTTATCATTATTTATACAATCGTACTTAAAAAGCGGATAAAATCTTCATAAGAATGCATGGAGACAATCCTTTGCATATTCTTGTTATCTCTGAGTGTTATGGCAATCGGTTCGAATACAAATTTAAAAATGTGTCTCTCGTCCTTGTTAAAGCACATCATAATAACCAAAGACACTTTGGTATCCCCCCATGGAATTGGTTTTTTGCTCACAATTACATTCATGGCAGTTTTATTTGCATTCATGTTTATTGCATGAGGGATTGCAAAATCACCAAATGCAGTAGAAGACATCTGTTCCCGCTCTAAAACTTCATGAACAAAATTTGAGTCAGTATAGCCCAGTTCCATGTATTTTGCTGCCATATATTTAATGCAACAGTGCTCATCCGGAAAACCGTCAACAACTTCAAATAAATCTGGCTTAAAAAGTATTCTTAAATATTCGTTAAACTCTTCCTGTTTCTTTACCGCTTTGATCTGATCGATTTTTTGGCGCAAGATTGTCCGGTCATTTTCGGTAAGAAAGGGCTGAATTTGCACAAAAGGAATAGGAATCATTTGGGTCACAGGAAGTATTGAGAGCAATAAATCAATTTCCGGTAATGATGAAATCTGACTCTCATTAGTCAATACATGTGTGATAAATAGTTGGTTATTGGAACATCGTTGAATATCATCAGTAATCTTTTGCACCATATCGTAATAGTTTGGATAATAAAGGGCAGCAGTTAGCCGGGTTGACTTTTTTCTCTGTTCTTCAAGCGAACTTCCTAAGTGAACAGCAATATATGCAATTTCGTCATCATTAATTGAAATACCGGTAGTTTTTTTGATTGCTGCGGCCAGAGAGACGGCTACATCATAAATTAGTGGGCACGATAGTTTAATGCTTTGTGTCAACGGATTTTTACTGTAGTAGTTGTTTCTTGAGCGAACAACCAGACCTTGCAGATGCAATGAAAAACGTACTAAAAAATCCTTGGATTCTAAATTTATATTGTACAGTGATAAAACATTGTCTACAAGTTGGCTGGCCAGAGCTAAATAATCCTTATTGATATAATAATCTATATCCTTAACACCAATATTGAAATAGTCGATTGAGGTAGCTCTTGAAACTATGAGCAGCGTTAATTCATATATTTCAATTTGGTTGTATGTTATGGAAAAGCGTGACTCTATTTGTTTCACTATATCGCAGGTCAGTTCATATTCATTCCGGCACTCTGGAGGGATGGATGCAGTTTCCTGGATACTGACATTGTTATTCCGGATACGGTCAATTGATATGGTAATATGCAATACTAAACTGGTAAGTGAATAATCATTGATATAATACCGGTATTGCTGAAAGATGGATGATACAGTTTGCTGAATAAAGTCAACGTCTATATCTGCGAATTCATTCTGGAGCGTCGATAAATTTACAAAATTGACGTTAGACTCATTGTATATTATATCACTTAGCAATCTGCGTTTGTTCTTCTCAGCACCATGGATTGATATGGTATTCATTTTTGCAATTAATTGTAAATCAAAATCAGCAAGTTTTCGTCTGATTTTTTTTAATTCAGAGTTTAAAGTAGGAATGCTTACATATAGCTCCTCGCAAAGTTCATAAACATCAATCGCAGTGTCTGAATCATTATGAAATAGGCGGTTCAGAATATATGCAATGCGTTCGTCAGAATTTTGGGGAATTAACTTAGGGGCAGACTCCATTATTTTAATAGCTTGATTTCTGGTGATTGAATAACCGTTTCGTGAAGACTGTACAGCATCTGGAAAAAGTACATTGATGTCATGTACATAATTTTTAATTGTGCGAGCAGACAAGCCCATTAAATTTGCTAAAGAATTAACAGAGCATGGTTGGTTTTCTGCCAATAGTCGAATCAATTTAAGATAGTCCTGCTTCAAACGTATTCCCCCCCCCTCATTTGATTTTGCCTGCTGATATTAATCATATCATATATAGAGCATCTGATTCAAATGGATACTTGCCCCATTTAGGGGCAAGTTAGATTACCCCGACAGGGGGCAAATATTGAGTGGAAACGGAATAAAATCAGGCGCATAATAAGACATAGAAAAAAAGTAAAGGGGGATTTATACGATGTACAAAATTTTATTAGCTTGCGGAGCCGGGGCATCCAGTGGTTTTGTGGCCTTGAGTATGAGAAAGTCTGCTAAAAAACTGAATATAAAAGCAGAAATCAAGGCAGTTAGTGATATCGAGATTATGAACTATGTAGATGATTTTGATATTTTGCTGTTGGGTCCGCATATAAAGTATAAGCTGGCAGAAATTGAAGCAGAATTAATCGGAAGACCTGTTAAAGTGCTGGTAATGGATAAAAAGAGATACGGGGCACTGGACGGAGCCGGAATACTTGAAGATGCATTGGCTGCTATGCAGGAATAAAAAACGGTAAACTATATTCTGGAAAGGGTGGGATGTATATGAACAACTATATGGATAAGATAATGGCATTTGTGGAGAATAATCTTTCGGCAAAGCTTCAGGGGGCAACAAAAAACGCATATATATCAGGTTTGCAGAGCGCGGTTTCAAAAACGATCCCAATGATTTTCGTTAGCTCGATTATAACTATCTATAATATTATCAGAAATTTCGCGCCATTTTTGCCAAACTTAAGTGCGATCAGTAATTACTCATTCGGGCTTATCGGGCTTTTTATGGGGTTTCTTGTGCCATTCTATATATTAGAAAAGAAAGAAAACAAGAACAAATATATTGGGGGGTTAACAGGTCTTGCGCTGTATATGATGACTGTTAATCCAACCGTTACTGATGCCGGATATGTTTATAATTTTACCAGCTTCGGAGCGGGGGGAATGTTTGTTGCTATTATTGCCGGCGTATTTGTTGTGTTTGTATTCTCGTGCTTCAAAAAGTTCACAGTATTTGGTGAAGACTCAGCAATGCCGGATTTCTGTAAAGAATGGTTTGATACCTTATTACCTATATTTACGGTAATTTTCGCAGGCTGGTTTGTTATATTGAATTGCAAAATTGATTTATATTCCATACTGGTGAATGTATTCCGTCCAATTTTAGATATTTCCAGTACATATATAGGAATGTTATTGATGCTGCTAATACCTACTATATTTTACACAATGGGCATTTCTGGATGGATTTTCAGCCCCATCTTTACACCGATCCAAAATACGGCGTTGGCTGCCAATATAGAAGCCTGGGCAGCAGGCCAGCCGCTGCCTTTTATATATACGGCGGGGCTTAATCCGGGATACCTGAAATTAGGCGGCCAGGGAAATACGCTGCCGCTAAATTACTTCTTCCTGTTTTCCAAGTCAAAACGACTAAGGTCATTGGGAAAAGCATTTTTGGTGCCAGGCTTGCTGAATATAAATGAGCCGATTATTTTTGGTACAATCGTATGGAATCCGATTTTGATGATTCCGTGTTGGATCACGGCTATTGTAAATTTGACAATGACTTATCTGGCGATGCGAATGGGGCTGGTGCTTGCACCACATGTAACCATGGGAATGTGGTATTTACCGGTTCCCATTCCGGCAATTTTGGTTGGCGGTATACCTGGTTTGATTTTATGTTTGATTAACCTTGGTTTGGATGCGTTCATTTGGTATCCATTCTTTAAGGTTTACGAAAAGAAGGTGATGGCTGAAGATGGTGAACTGGAAATGGGGAAAGAAAGCAGATATGTATCAAGTTAGACACAAATTTCCGAAAGATTTTATGTGGGGAGGCGCATTTGCAGCAAATCAGGCGGAAGGAGCCTGGGATATTGATGGAAAAGGGCCATCAATTGCTGATTATCATATTGGTGGTCTTCCGGATAAATACTTGAATAAAAGGGAAGATGCTACAATAGAGAATCAACGGGAGAACTTTATATTAAACGAAGGTTTCAATTACCCAAAGCAGAGGGGGGTGGATTTTTACCATCACTATAAAGAAGATATGGCCCTGATGGCAGAGATGGGATTGCGGTGTTTGCGGATCAGCATCGCCTGGAGTCGGATTTTTCCAAAGGGCGATGAGCAAAATCCCAATGAATCCGGATTAAAGTTTTATGATGATTTGTTTGATGAAATGTTGAAGTATGGAATTGCACCAATTGTAACCATATCACATTATGAAATGCCAGTTCACCTGGTTTTAAAATATAATGGCTGGCACTCCAGATGCATGATTGATTTTTATATAAAATATTGTGAAGTTATCTTTCACAGGTATTCGAGTAAGGTTAAATACTGGATCCCTTTTAACCAAATCAATCTGTTGTCATTTAATACACTGGGATTTTTGAAGGATCCGGATAAAAATGAATTAACAATGATGTTTCAGGCGGTGCATCATCAGTTTATTACGCAGGCATTATCAAAGAAGATTGCACATAAATACAGGAACGATCTTTTGATTGGCACAATGCTCAGTGATAAAACTGCCTATCCCGCTACTTGTAAACCGGAAGATATCCTGTTTGCCACCTTGAAAAATAAGATGCAATACTTCTTTTCAGATGTGGCTATGAATGGATATTATCCGCCATATGCGTTCCGTTACTTTGAAGAAAATGGAGTATCTTTGAAGTTTGCCGCAGAGGATGAATTGCTATTAAAGCAGTACAAGATGGATTTTTTATCTTTTAGTTACTACTATACTCAAACAGCAGACGCATCTGAAAATTCATACTCTCTGCGTGATTACAGTAAGAACCCATACCTTATGGCCAGTGACTGGGGATGGACAATTGATGCTATCGGCTTACGAACTGTGCTAAATATATATAATGACAGATATCATTGTCCACTTTTTATTGCTGAAAACGGATTTGGTGCTGTTGATGTATTAGAAGCTGATGGTTCTGTTCATGATCATTATCGTATCTCTTATTTGCGGGAGCATTTTAAGCAGATGAAAGAGGCTATACGTGACGGTGTTGACCTGATCGGCTACACCGTATGGTCGCCAATCGATATTGTCAGCTGCGGAACATCAGAAATGAAGAAACGCTATGGCATGATCTACGTAGATCTGGACGATTTTGGAAATGGCTCTAATAAACGATATCGCAAGGAGTCATTTCATTGGTACAAAGAGGTGATTGCATCGAATGGGGAGTATCTTTAGGCAGTTGATGATTGTAATAAATAACACGGAACCTAAAAGTATCTAAATGAGAGAGGAATTTGCTTATGCCTGAGAATATTGAAAATAATAATGAGGAAAAGGAGAAGATAGCTACAATTGCGATGCAGATTGTAATCGCAGCCGGAGATGCGAGAAATTATATTATGGAAGCAATGGACGACGTTGGTGAGAATGATTACGATAAAGCAAATGAAAAACTTGAAAAAGCCAAGGACAAGTTGCGCCAGGCACATATTTATCAGACGGAGGTTGTCCAGTCAGAAGCAGCCGGCACTAAATATGAGTATTCACTATTGTTTACGCATGCCCAAGATACAGTAATGACGATCTGTACGGAATTGAATCTTGCAAAGAAAATCATTCTATTATACCAAAAAGTCGAGTCGAGAATTTGCGCACTGGAAAAGAGTATTGGCTGAATAAACGTTCTGATTTATGAAAGTCACAGAAGAAATCGAAGATACATTACAGTCGTTGGAGCAATCATAATGCAGTAAAAGAAAAGCCTCATTACGAGGCTTTTTTTATAATCTCATGTATAACAAAACGATATAGCATCGTTGAAAAAACGATATTTCTATTATAGATTCAGATGTGCTATAGTTCAATTATCAGTCAAATACCCTGCGGCATTCGCCAAATGCAGGAGAAAAACATTCCTGCGCTGGCTCATTGCTCGCAGGAATAAAGAAAAAGGAGTTAGAGGTATGGAGAAAGGGTCAGAATTTAGCCTGAACAAAGATTTTTGTAAGTCCTGCGGCATCTGTGTTGCTCTGTGTCCGGTCCATGTTCTTGCAAAAGATGACGACGGAAAGCCGGTTATGGAATCACCTGATAAGTGCAGTGGGTGTAAGTTATGTGAATACAGATGTCCGGATTTTGCAATACGAATGGGAGGGAAAGAAGAATGAAGGATGAATTCAAAGTCTTAACAGGAAATGAAGCATGTACGTTAGGTGCCTTAGCGGCAGGTATGGATTTTTTTGCGGGATATCCGATTACGCCTGCCACAGAAATTGCTGAGTATGCTTCTGAACTGCTTCCTAAACATGGCGGAAAGTATATGCAGATGGAAGATGAGCTTGCTTCAATTGCAGCGGTTATCGGTGCATCCTTTGCAGGTGCGAAAGCAATGACGGCTACCAGCGGACCGGGATTTTCTCTGATGCAGGAGAATATTGGCTATGGGATGCTGGCAGAAGTACCATGTGTTTTGGTCGATGTTATGCGCCAGGGACCGTGTCAGGGCGTGGCAACTGTTCCGGCTCAGGGCGACTTAATGCAGGCAAGATGGGGCACACATGGAGACCATCCGGTGATTGCAGTTGTTCCGTGTTCCGTAGAAGAAACCTATTACGAGACGGTGAGAGCATTTAATATGGCGGAAGCCTACCGCACACCTGTATTTGTTCTGTCTGACGCAATGCTTGCACATATGAGTGAAAAGGTCAGAATTCCCAGTGCAAAGGAGCTGACGATTGTAAACCGGAAACGTCCGACTTGTGCAAAGGAAGAATACAAACCATATGAAGATGATGGAACCGGTATTCCGCCAATGGCAACCTTTGGAGATGGGTATCACTGGTATGTCAGCGGCATTATTCATGATGAAACCGGATTCCCTTCGACCAATAGCCCGGAACAAATCAGCAGCCAGGTGAAACGCCTGGAGGATAAAATCACCCGGAATATAAAAGATATCGAATCTTATGAAGAGTATTGCACTGAAGATGCTGAAATTATTATCGTCAGCGTAGGACTGGTGTCAAGGGTTGCAAAAGGTGCAGTAGATGCAGCGAGAGACAGGGGGATTAAAGCCGGACTCTTCCGTCCGATAACACTTTGGCCATTTCCGGAACAGCGGTTGAGTGAATTGGCAGCCGGAGCAAAAACGGTGATGACCTGCGAAATGAATGAAGGACAATTGCTGCAGATTGTCAGGCAATTCACCAAGGGAAAACCAGTCATTCTGGTTACTCAAAACGACGGAACCATAATCGAGGCAGAAATTGTATTGACTGCAATAAAGGAGGTAAATTGAGATGGCTCAAAAAGCACATGTATTTGACAGGCTGTTGCGTCAGGATAAATTAAAAACCATGTGGTGCTCCGGCTGCGGTAACGGAATCGTTATGCAAGCATTGGTACGTGCGATTGATAAGGCTGGTCTGGATCCGGATAAGGTTGTGGTAGTTGCCGGGATTGGCTGTTCCTGCCGGGCCAATGGATATATGAATGTCTGCGGAATACATACAAACCATGGACGTGCCATTGCATATGCAACCGGCGTGAAAATGGCCAATCCCAATCTGCATGTTATTGTGGTTACCGGTGACGGGGACTGTACTTCGATTGGTGGTAATCATTTCATTCATGGAGCCAGAAGAAATATTGATATGACAGTCGTTGTATTTAATAATTCCAACTATGGTATGACCGGAGGACAATTTTCACCGACAACCCCCTATGATGCCAAAACAAAAACCAGTATCTATGGAAACATTGATCCGAATTTCGATATCAGTATACTGGCAAAGGCTTCAGGTGCTACTTATGTTGCCAGATCAACAACCTATCATGCTTCCATGCTGACGGAACAACTTACCAATGCAATTAATCATAATGGATTTTCTGTTGTCGAAGCGATGTGTGACTGTCCGACCTTGTTTGGAAGATTTAATAAACAAGGGGACGCGGCTGAAATGCTGCTTAACTGGAAAAAGGCCGCAGTTCCGGTTAAAAAGGCTGATAATATGACAGAAGATGAGCTGCAGGGGAAAGTGGTGATTGGTGAATTCGTCAATCGGTCCGATCGCAGGGAGTATACGGATATTTATGAAGATGTGATCAAGAGAGCAAAGGAGAGCTGAGTATGGAAAGCAAACACTATGAAATCAGATTTGGCGGTTCCGGTGGTCAGGGCATGATGCTGATGGGTGATGTGATGGCACAGGCAGCGGGAATTATTGAAGGCAAACATATTTTGCTGGTCAAATCTTATGGCCCGGAATCCAGAGGCGGAGCTTGCCGGTCTGAACTTATTACCGATGTTGAACCAATCAATTATCCGATTGTAAAGAAACCCGATTTCGTTTTAGCAATGACCCAGTTATCCTGTGACAAATATCATCTGGATATGAATAAAGAAGGTGTTCTGTTGGTGGATTCGGATCTGGTTAAGCAGATTCCTGCGACAATCAAGCATGTCTATAAAATACCGCTGACAAAAATAGCAGTAGAAGTCACCGGAAAAGCAATTGCTGCCAATGTTGTGGCACTGGGAGCAATTTCTGTGCTGGGTGCCTGCGCGGGAGGCGAAGCGATTCTTCAGGCTGTGTTAAATCGATTTCCGGTAAAACTGCATGAGATGAATAAGAAGGCATTTACGGCCGGAGCAAAGGCGGCAGAAATTATTTTGAGGAGAGTAGCATATGAACATACATGAATACCAGGCGAAAGAGCTTTTTAAACCTTATGGAGTACCGGTACAGGAGGGACGGCTTGCCTTAACACCGGATGAGGCATATCAAGCAGCAAAGGAATTGGGAGGAGATTTATTTGTAGTAAAATCGCAGGTTCATGCCGGTGGAAGAGGGAAAGCCGGTGGAATTAAACTGGTTAAGTCACCAGAGGAGGCAAGAACCGCAGCCACTGAGTTAATAGGGAAAACCTTGGTATCAAAACAAACCGGTCCTGCGGGGAAAGTAGTCCGCAGACTGTGGATTGAAGAAGGCGGAGCCCTTGCGAAGGAGTATTATTTCAGCATCATCATTGACTCTGCTGCAGAGCAAATCGTTCTGGTTGCTTCAGAAGAAGGTGGAATGGATATTGAAGATGTTGCAGAAAACAGTCCAGAAAAAATCATGAAAACCTACGTTGATCCCAGAATCGGTCTGCGGGCTTACCAGTTATATGATTTGGCAGAGAAGATCAATATTCCAGTTAGCCAGAAAAAAAAATTCGTTAAAATAGCAACAGCCTTATATAAAGTATTTACCGAAAAGGACTGCGCAATGGTAGAGGTAAACCCTTTAGCTCTGAATACCGATGGGGAACTTCTGGTCATTGATGCAAAAGTCGGTTTTGATTCCAGCGGCATGTACCGTCATCTGGAAATCGCCAAGCTGCGGGACCGGGATGAGGAAGTGGAACTAGAGGCCAGAGCGGTGGATTTAGACATGAATTATGTATCGCTGGATGGCACCATTGGCTGTTTGGTCATCGGAGCAGGACTTGCAATGGCAACAATGGATGCAATTAAGTACTTCGGCGGCGAGCCGGCCAACTTTATGGATTGCGGTGGCAGTTCCAGTCCGGAAGAGTGTGAGAAAGCCTTCGATATTATTTTGTCGGAACAGAAGGTTAAGGGGGTTCTTGTGAATATCTTTGGCGGAATTACTCAGACTGACCGGGTAGCAGAAGGGGTGATTGCCTCCATCAGAAAAAATAAACCGTCAATACCGATTGTCGTTCGGTTGGAAGGAACGAATTGCGATATTGCTAATGAAATGATATCCGGTTCGGATTTAGGGCTGCATACGGCGACATCCCTGACAGAAGGTGCGGAATTGATTATGAAACTGGTCAATCAAAAGGAGGGCGCATAATATGAGTATCTATGCGGATAAACATACAAAAGTAATCGTACAGGGAATTACAGGTTTTAATGGGAAGAAGCATACTCAGCTCATGAAAGAATTTGGTACGGATATTGTAGCTGGTGTTACTCCTGGGAAATTGGGCGAAACTGTGGAAGGGATACCGGTATTTGATACCGTAGCGCAGGCGGTAGCTGCAACCGGAGCGAATGCTTCCGTAATATTTGTGCCTCCGGCTTTTGCAGCAGACGCAATCATCGAAGCGGTAAATGCAGAATTAGATATATGCGTTTGTATTACGGAGAATATCCCGGTTCAGGATATGATTAAGGTGAAAGATTATATGAACGGGAAAAAGACCCGTCTCATCGGTCCTAATTGCCCTGGAATCGTAACCCCGGGAGAATGTAAGATGGGAATTACCCCGGGATATGTTGTGAAACCTGGTAAGATAGGCGTGGTTTCTCGCTCCGGCTCCCTGACATATGAGACAATCAAGCAATTATCGAGTGCCGGATTAGGCCAGAGTACCTGTGTGGGTATTGGTGGCGATCCGATTAAAGGTACGTCTTTTATGGATGTCATTCAGGCTTTCAATGAAGATGAAGACACCGAAGCAATCGTGATGATTGGTGAAATTGGTGGCAACAGTGAGCAGGAAGCAGCCCTGTGGATCAAGGACCATATGAAAAAGCCGGTAGTCGGTTTTATCGGTGGTCGGACAGCCCCGGCCGGCAAGCGAATGGGTCATGCCGGAGCGGTTATCTCAGGCGGAAAGGGAACTGCCGCAGAGAAAATTGAAGTGTTGGAATCGTGCGGGATACCAGTTGCTGGGATGTCGGACTTAATTGGAGAAACACTAATCAAACACTTGAAGGATAAGGGTATATATGAGAAGTGTCTGAACAACTAGGGGGGATTTGATATGTTTGTGCTGAAAGAAACTGCTTCTGTAATTATGTTGATTTTCTGTATTGCGGCTGTAGGGTATCTTTTGGGGAGCATTCGCATTAAAGGAGTGGAACTGGGAACAGCAGCCCTGTTCCTTTCCGGGCTTCTATTTGGTCATTTTGGTGTAACCATACCTGTATACATACAAACTTTGGGGTTGATTTTCTTTATTGCGGCTGTCGGAATGTCCGCCGGTCCGGCTTTTGTGGAGCGACTCAAAGAAAATGGAGTTGCTTATATCATCTTGTGTGTGTCGATTGTATTAACCGGTTCGCTGATATGCGCCCTTATTGTGAGCTTCACCGATATTGACAAGACTTTGGCAGTTGGTATGATGACGGGGGCATTTACAACTTCTCCGGGATTTGCAGCAGCAAAGGAAGCAGTGGCGGATAATGCACAGGCAGTTACGGTTGTAGCAGCAGGGTATGGCATCATATATCCACTTGGAGTTGTTGGTAAAGTATTGTTTATGCAGATTGTTCCTCGGATTGTACATGCAGATATGGATAAAGAACGCTTTTTGATTGAGGTGAAGAGTGTGAAATCCCAAAGTGGAGAGAAAAAACAGTATAAGAAATTAGATGCACTGGGATTGTTTCCGTTTGCACTGGCTGTCATTGGTGGAATTCTTCTTGGCTCATTTATCATACCAATTCCGGGCGGCGGAGAATTCTCATTGGGGACAACCGGCGGACCGCTGCTTGCGGGACTTTTTTTGGGACATTTAGGCCATATAGGACCCTTCAGTATGCAACTGGATAAAGACGCAACAAAGGTGATGAAAGAACTTGGATTGTTACTGTTTTTTTCAGGGGCAGGAACGGAAGGCGGAAAAGGACTGGTATCTGTTTTGCAAATGTATGGATTTCAGCTGTTGCTGTTTGGTCTGGTTTTTGTTATTGTGCCGTCTGTAGTTGGGTATTACATTGGTATTAAGTTATTAAAATTGCCATTGCTTAGTGGATTGGGGGCTATTTCGGCCAGTATGACATCAACACCGGCATTGGCGATTCTAACTAAGGTGGCAGGAACGGATGATGTTGCTGCGGCCTATGCGGCAACCTATCCATTTGCGCTGATTTCTCTGGTTCTGGCAGTACAAATCATTTTATTGGTTTTGTAGAGTTATATGTTTTGATAGTTTTCAACTGCAAAATCAAGAAAGCGAGCCGCGACTGCAGACAATGTCCGGTCTTTTTGGGCAGCGAAAGTACGGCGGCTCATCATTTCGCCAGAAAGTGGTCTGCAAAACATGGTATCACTTTCGTAGGCTGCGGGATCATCTGAAGTCACAATTGCAACTGCGTCGCCGTTCCGGGCCCATGTTAATGCATGATTCCTTGAAGTAGATACACTTAGGATGTTAGGGGTGAAGTTTGAACGGAGGCAAGCTTCTGTTATTGTTGTCTGAAATCCTCTGGAGATGGCGAGAGGAATATCTTTTAGTGTAAATAATTCAATTTTGTCTTTAACAGGGAACCATAAGGTGTCCTTTCGGCCGACAACCATCAGACGTTCTGGAATCTCATACAATGGAGTCAGGTATACCGGGATTTCATGGAAGGTACGTATAATTCCTATTTCTATGATTCCGTTTTTGATTAGTTCCATAATTTCCGTACTTGTCAGCTCGAAAATTTCAAATTTAATATGCGCATTTTTTTGGTGAAACTTCTGGAAAATCCGCTCAATCATTGGATCGGGATACACCTGTGTAATGCCTAAGAATAATGTACCTGAAAAGCCATTGCAGCACATACTGATTTCTTTGCTGGCAGCATCCTCTAAAAGAACAATGTGCTTTGCTTTTTCATAGAGAATCATGCCGGCTTCGGTCGGCTCCATGGAGCGCACATTCCTTTTGAAAAGTGGTGCCCCAAATAAAGCTTCCATTGATTTTACCTGTTTTGAAAGCGCGGGTTGGGCAATATGAAGTTTTCTTGACGCAGCCGACAGTGTTCCGGTCTCCACAATTGCAATAAAGTTTCTGTAATGTTCAGAGTTCATTGGTACCCTCCTCAACCTTTGCTATAGTTTATTTGCATCTCTGTGTAGTTGACAAGCAAAAGGTGCTTTTTATAATCAGTTCCGGAGCATCAAATTCATAAACCAATTCAAGGTAATTCATATCAGTAATTATATATTACTTGTGACTATTTGTAAATAATACATAAAACGGCGGTACAGGTATTTCAATTTGCAACAATTAACCTGGGAAAAGAATATGGTACTTTCTGCTTCATGTTTATATAATAGACATAAATGACAAAAGGGAGTCGATTGACTATGCTGTTTGTCGTATTGTTTTTTCTGAATTATATCATCGCTGGCAATTACTCTGCTGCGGCGTGGCTGGGCGGTCTGCTTTATTTCGGGACAGCCGGAGGGGCGACCAGTCGGTGGATATTCCTGTCCGTGCTGACAACTCTGTTTGGCTGTTTTGGCTTCTGGAGCTTACGGACTTATACAATACTGGAGCAGGAAGAAGTAAAAGGCGATATTATGATCCAAAAGAAGTTTGATGCGGCCAGTAAAGGAATCTCGGTTTTTGTTCACGGAATGAAAAACCAGATGCTGTCTAACCGCATTTTAAGTGAGAAGCTAAAAGCAGAGCTGGAAAAAGAACATCCGGATGTCAGGCTGCTGAAAGAATATTCCGGGCTGCTTTCCGATAT
>Ga0153950_1000253_pt1 | contig 23346 bp, 24 predicted proteins | sample TSNJ034MetaG_FD_104737 | JGI IMG/M metagenome (GOLD analysis project Ga0153950, IMG submission 104737) | Attine ant fungus gardens microbial communities from New Jersey, USA - TSNJ034 MetaG | ecosystem: Host-associated > Fungi > Mycelium > Unclassified | place: USA: New Jersey, Wharton State...
TACCCATATGGTTTAAAACCTTTATTTCTTGCGCCCTTTTTTAGCCGCTTCGTTTTTCTTGGTTTCTTTTCTCACTTTGTGCTTTGTTTCCATTTTCAAGGATTACTTTCGCAATTGCCTAATTATTCTCTCAGTATATCACATTCTGGCCAAGGGAAAGAACTGTTTTGCATTCTTTGTTGTATATGCAGCCAAGTCCTCTACTGTCTCGCCCCGGCATTTCGCGATTTCTGCCGCGATGTGGGGCAGATAGGCCGGTTCATTGCGGTTGCTTTGCGGTCTAGATTTCAAATTTCGGGGAATGAGGAATGGCGCGTCGGTCTCAATCATCAACTTATCCTTGGGGATGTATTTGACGATGGCCCGGAGTTGTTCCCCCCGCCGCTCATCGCAGATCCATCCGGTAATACCAATGTAGCAGCCCAGTTCCAGATATGCCTCCATTTCCCGTTTACTGCCGGTAAAACAGTGAATAACTGCCTTGCCGTAGCGCTCCGGATAATGCTTTAGGATATTCCGAAAGTCCGCGAACGCCGCCCGTTCGTGGAGGAACAGCGGCATATCCAACTCCTCCGCCAGTTCAATCTGTGCGCAGAACCATTTCCGCTGGATGTCCCGAGGCGAGAAATCGCGGTCATAATCCAAGCCGCATTCGCCCACCGCTACCACTTGCGGCTTTTTACAGAGGTTGCGCAGCTGGCCGATGGTCTTATCATTACAGCTTTTAGCGTCGTGGGGATGCACCCCAGCAGTGGAATACAAAACGCCCGGATGCTTGGCCGCATAATCAGCTGCCTGCTCGCTGGCCCGCACGCTGGTGCCGGTAATGATGAGCGGGGATACCCCCACATCGATGGCTTTTTGCAGTACTTCTTCCCGATCCGGCTGGAATTGCCGGTGGGTCAGATTAATTCCAATATCAATCGTTTGCATAGTGATTCTCCTTGTTTAAGCGTCCGCCGCCTTGAAGTTATACAGGGGGCGGATGATTTTATCAATAGTGACTGTATCGTTAATGTTTGCCATGATCTCCTCCATCTGCTGGTGGGCTATCTGTGCGGCATCGAGTCGGAACGGCGGATTGAGCAGGAGATCCAGGTAAATATGGCCTATCGGTGGTTTCTGGGACTGGACATCGGGGACCGGGTCCCCGACCACTCAACCATCTCACAAAACCGGCGCAGACGGTTTAACGGGAAAAACCTGTTCCGACAGCTGTTCGAGCATATTTTGCTACAATGTATGGAAAAAGGGTTAGTGGACGGAAGGGTCATCCTGACCGACTCCACCCATGTAAAGGCCAGCGCATCCTCGAAAGCGAATGTCAAGGTGTTGGTGGAGCGGGAAACCACCGGCTATATGGAGCGGCTGGACAAATATGAAGCGGAAGAGCGTGAGCGGTTGGAAAAGGCGGGAGCAATCAAACCGCAGCGTGCGGGGCGCGTAAAAGAAACAAAGGAGGTGGAAAGGACAATCAACATCACTGACCCGGACGCCGGGATGCTGGGGCGGCGAGGCAAGCCGGAGGGGATGTGCTACCTAAGCCATCAGAGTGTGGACGCGGCCCATGGAATCGTGGTGGATGTGGCGGTGACGCCGGGGAATACAAACGACTCTGAGCCGTATCTGGAACGTATAGAATACATGCGGGAGCAGTTGGGATTGGATATCCAAATAGCCGGCGCGGATGGCGCCTATGGCACCAGTATGATTTACCGGGCGATGGAGGACATGGGCATCCAGCTGCATACCCCCAAGGCGACAGGCGGGGCAACCTACAAGGTGGAATTTCGGCGGGAGGATTTCCAGTATGAAGCGGAAAAGGACCGATTTATCTGCCCGGCAGGGAAATATCTGACACTGCGGAGCCTTGAGCGGGAGAACTTCAACATTTGCTGTATATACAGAGCCGACAGGAAAGACTGCCGAGTTTGCCCAATGCTGAACCGATGTGTGAGTGACAGCCACCGAAGCCGCACCGTTCGGGTGAACATCTTTGAGGATGCTGTCAAGCGGCAACGGGAAGCGGATGGTACCCCTACCCACAAGCATATCCTGAATCTGCGGCAGATTTGGTGTGAGGGCAGCTTCGCCGCCCAGAAATGGATGCACAATCTAAGGCGCCTGTTCAGGCGAGGATTAGAGGCAGCGGAAGACCACTGCCTCCTGTCCGCTACCGCCTTAAACCTAAAGCGCATGGTAAAGTGTCTGGGATAGTCTCCCAAGGCGCTGTTTTTTTTGTCTCAATCACACGGATTTACCCCCTCTGCGCATATTTGAGGGGCTTTGTCAACACCTCGAACTTGGCCCGAAGTTACCATATTACCGTTCCGCATTTTTCGCCTTGCCTTTTGCCGGGGCGGGCCGGGCGGCGTTGTCCTTTGCCGCCTGTTTCGCGCCCTCGGCAAGCTGTTCGGGAATGGATTGCTTTTCCGGGGCGGCAACGGCGGTGGCGCGGGCCTGTAACTTTTCAACCTCTGCGTGATAGGCCGCGACAACCGCCCCGGTCAACTCGGCCCTAAACTCCTTTGTGATAGGCCGCGCCGTATCCCTGTACCCGGTTGTGCTGTTTTTGTCCGGCTTGCTTGGCATACCGACAAACAGGCTGTTGTCCTTGCTGTTCTGCAAAACCTTGAAATCGTCAATTACAAAACAGTCATTGATTTTCAGGCTGGCAAAGGCCACAAGGTTGCCTTTCGGCTCAATAGGCCGGACGGTAACATCCAGCTTAAAGGGCGAAGCCGCCGCCTGTTCCGTTTCCTGCGGAAGTGTTTTTTCGTCGCTCATAATAAATTGCTCCTTTTTGCTCAAATAGGTTTTGGTATCGTCCAGAAATTGCAGTACATACGCCTGCCGCGACTGTGAAAAGGACGAATATGGCGTGCCGATTGTGAAAGCAGCCATAGACGAGCCTGTAATCAAAGGCAGCTTTGCGTCGCCAGAAGCAATCGCGCATATCATGACGCAGAAATTCGTGATGGGCGTTCCGCTATACAGACAGGAACAGGATTGGAACCGGCAGGACATCATGCTTTCCCGACAAACCATGTCCAACTGGCTTATTAAGTCAACTGAGGACTGGCTGGAGCCAATTTATGACGCCTTTAGAGAAATTCTATTTACTCACGAAGTCATCCACGCGGATGAAACCACCTTGCAGGTACTCCGGGAGCAATCGCTGCGGCGGGAGCTTGATAAAACGCCGCAGAGCAAGAGTTACATGTGGCTTTATCGTACAAGCGGAGATAGCAACCACCCGATTGTGCTGTATGATTATCAGCCGGATCGGAAAGCGAAACGCCCAAAAGAGTTTCTAAAGGACTTCAAAGGGTATCTGCATACCGATGGTTACGACGGTTATCACAGTCTGCCGGAAGATATCGTTATCGTCGGATGCTGGGCACATGCCCGCAGGAAATTTGACGAGGCTCTGAAATCCATATCCGACGAAGACCGCATGAAAAGCAATGTTTTACGTGGCAAACGGTATTGCGACAAGCTTTTTGAGCTTGAGCGCGCCTTTGCGGATTTGCCTCATAATGAGAGATTCCTAAAACGGCAGGAACTGGCGAAACCGGTGCTTGACGAATTTTTTACATGGCTTGAAAATTTGAGGGAGCTGCCCAAATCTCCGCTTGGCAAGGCAAAGCATTATGCCCTTGGTCAGCGGAAGTATTTGGAGCGCTATTTGTTGGACGGGCGTCTGGAAATCTCCAACAACAGGGCTGAGAGAAGCATCAAGCCTTTTGTGATTGACCGTAAGAATTTCCTGTTCGCCAACACACCACGCGGAGCTAAAGCCAGTGCCATTATGTTTAGCATCATCGAAACCGCGAAAGAGAATGGGCTTAACCCATTTGCGTATTTGACATACATCTTTCAAAAGGCCCCTAATTGGGATATTCGCAACGACTTAAATATGTTAAATCTCCTCTTGCCAGGTAATGTACCCGAAAGTTGCCGCGCGTCTATGCGTGTTTGACGCTTACGCAGAATGAAGTTGCTGAATACGGCGGAGCAGAATTGACGATGGGGGCGGAGGGATTTGACAACTGTCAATCGCCGCCGCCCCCAGGTGTAAATTCGCGCCGCCCTATGCAGTTGCTACACACCATTCTGAAAGGATAAAAGCTTTCATCTGCTTCAAGTTTTTTCCTCCAACCTGTTTCACATGCCAACTGGATAATCTCACTAATCAATACAGCATCATTCCGGAAGAATAATAGAGAGGGTAAATTTCGGGAGATTGGCTGATTGGATAATGGCCGAAATATCGGCGTTGGTCTGCTCAATTTCCGCATGCAGCACCTGTGGTGACATGCGAAGGGCTCCATGCCCCATAATGATCAGTTGCACCGCCCCATCCGAGGTGGCCACGGTTACTAAGTGACTTTTTCAATATAAGCGTCTGCCGTCTCGGCCTCCTTGGTATAGACCACGTTAATGTTGTGATAGCGGCTTACCTCTCCTGCACCCCCCAGCACCTTATAGGCATCGAAGGCCAAGATGACCTCCCGCTTACGAAAAGCCTGATAATTGCTGAAGATATCCATGAGAATCTGCTGGGCAGCGTCCATGTTTTGCCGGGCTATAGTGCTCAAATCCTCCCAGGCGTGAATAATGTTATACCCATCCACCAATAAGTAGTTGGGCCCCTCATACAAGGGCTTGGCTTCTGATCGGCGTGGCTTCTGCCGCCTGTTGGGGCCGAGGGGGCTGGGGGATAATATCCCGGTGTCTGACTGGACCATAAGTTCGTTCATATATGGATTACAGTTCCTTGTCCAGCTCGAAAGAGTGATCTTGCTTTGCAGTGCTTGCTTTAGTAGAAGGTTGGATTGTCAACTGTGTATGTTCGTTCCGGGTCAGGCGGAGTTCGGAATCCAGGTGCATATGGGCCTTCACCTGATCCCATTTCACACTGATCCCGGCGCCGTGAGAGCAGAAGATAGAGTCGGCCGGGTTTTCAGTGTCCCCGGCGGCATCGTAGCCTATGGCGGCGACCGCTTCGTTCTGGTTATGGCATGGAGCAAACCCGATAAAGGAACATGTAAGCCGTCCCAGCCCACGGGTATAGGAGATCACCTCAGCGGCATACTCCCGCAAGGACGCCACCGGAGCGCTGCCGATTAGGAGAGTGCGTCCGCCGTCGCTCTCCGGCAGGGAGAGATCGTCCGACACCCGCTGAAGGTCGGCCATGGCCCGTCCAACGGCTTCGCTGGGCACCTCAAGCCGGAATTGGTACCAAGGCTCTAACAGAATACATTTCGCTTGCATAAGGCCCTGACGCACTGCCTGGTAGGTGGCCTGGCGGAAGTCTCCGCCCTCGGTGTGCTTATTGTGGGCCCTGCCGGTCAGCAAGGTAATTTTCATGTCGGTAATCGGCGCGCTGGTCAGGACGCCGGGGTGCTCTCGCTCCTCCAGATGAGTCAGGACCAGCCGTTGCCAGTTACGGGGCAGAACATCCTCGCTGCACATTGTATCAAAATTAAAGCCGCTGCCCTGCGGGCCTGGCTCCAGCAGCAGATGAACCTCGGCATAGTGGCGCAGTGGTTCAAAATGTCCCACGCCGATGACCGACTCTGAAATGGTTTCCCGATACAGAATTCTTCCCGCGTCAAAAGTGACATCCAGGCCAAACCGCTCGAAAATGATATGGCTGAGAATCTCCAGATGTACCTCCTCCATCAAGTGAAGATGGATTTCCTGGGCCTGTTCGACCCAGGAGATAGCCAGATGGGGATATTCCTCCTCCAACCAGCGAAGCTGGCGCAATGCGCTGTGTGGGTCATAGCCATCGGGCAGGAGCACCCGGAAGGATAGAACCGGTTCGAGGGCAGGCGGCTGGGAGGCCGGCTCAATACCAAGTCCGTGCCCGGGATAAGTATGACTTAATCCGGGCACGGCGCAGATCGCGCCTGGAAGAACCTCTTCGACTGCCTGATATTTTTCACCGGAGCATATGCGTATTTGATTGACCTTTTCTGTCCAGACCTGCTCTTCCGGCACATCTGGATGACGGTTCGTAAGGGGGGCCTTCACAGCGAGGCGTCCACCCGTGACCTTCAGGTGGGTCACGCGATTGTTCTGCGTATCTCTGGAAATTTTATAGATCTTGACCCCAAACTCATTTGGATAATCGGACAATCGGGTATATCGCGTAAGCCCTTGGAGCAAGTCGTCAATTCCATCCAGCTTCAAAGCCATCCGAAAGTAGCAGGGGAAAAGCAGCCGCCGCTGAATGAGAGAAATGACGGTATCATCGTCGACATGACCACGCTCCAGAAATTCGGAAAGGGCATCGTCGTCACACATGGCGATGTCCTCGTCCGGGCTCTGTGCGTCCATTCGACCCGAAAAAGAAACGCAATTATTATGGAGCTGCCCCTTCATCTCGGACAAAAGCCGGGTAGCATCTGTTCCGGGCAGGTCCATTTTGTTGATAAACAGAAAGGTAGGGATTTCATAGCGTGTAAGAAGCTGCCAAAGCGTCATAGTATGGCTCTGTACGCCGTCAGAGCCACTGATTACCAGAATGGTGTAGTCCAAGAACCTGGAGGGTTCGCTCCATTTCGGAGGAAAAATCCACGTGGCCGGGTGTATCAATCAGGGTAAGGGTACCTCTCTCTAACGGCAGGATCGCCTGTTTGGAAAATATGGTGATACCCCGCCTGCGCTCCATTGTATCGGTATCCAAAAAGGCATTCTGGTGGTCCACACGGCCCAGACGCCTTAGACAACCGCTCTTGAAGAGCATGCCCTCCGACAGAGTGGTCTTGCCTGCGTCCACGTGAGCCAACATTCCAACGGCCAGATTGTTTTGCACAGTGTCGCCTCCAGAAGAAGTATCGTGTGATGCTAACAATGTCTGTAACAGTTTGTTTCAATCCGCCGATTGCCTTGCATAATCAGGGGATTCCGATATCGGCAGGCAAAATAGCGCCATTCTTTCCGTGAGTAATACTAATCGCGTATCTTTACATCATCCCAACAAATATCAACCTCGATTGGAAAGCGGTCCCAGAAGTGATCGATGCCCTATACGCCATAAAACTTGCGGGTTATGTACGGCAAGAGTTGTTGGCGTGAAAAACGAGGCCGAACTCCTAAATGCTGGTAGCCAAGCCAATCACGATATCATGAATACTTACGGATTTAGTAAAACGAGTATCTTTTCTAATGCGTTTACTATGGCATGTACATCTTCTTCTGTATTATTTTTTCCGAGCGAAATGCGAATCGTTCCCTTGGCAAGAGACTCATCAAGTTTAATCGCTTTAAGAGCATGAGAAACCTCTGTATTTAGACTATCACAAGCCGAGCCAGTGGAAATGCTGATACTCATCAAGTCCATGCGATGAAGGATTGCTTCTCCGTCTGCTCCGTTGAAAGATAGGCTGAGGAGCCCCGGCAGCGTATTGGCACCACCGTTTCGCACAAACGGAATTTGTGATTGTCGGAGTCCTTCCAGAAGGTTGCACTCCAATGATTTTATATAGGCCATATTGCTTTCAAGCTTGTCACAGTTCTCTTTCAAAGCTGAAGCCATCCCAACGATAGAAGCAATATTCTCTGTTCCAGCGCGATGCTTGCTTTCCTGTGCACCACCATCAGCATATGGCAGAATTTTCGTGCCATTGCGTATATATAGAAAGCCTATGCCTTTGGGTCCATTAAATTTGTGGGCGGATGCTGAAAGCATATCTACGCCAAGCTTCTGTACATCGATCTCGACGTGACCGATTGCTTGCACAGCGTCCGTATGAAATAACGCACCATGTGAATGTGTTATTTCACAGAGCTCCTTAATCGGCTGAATAGTACCAATCTCGTTATTGGCATACATAACAGATACGAGGTACGTTGTATCCGAAATAATGTCACCAAGCGCCTCAACTGTTATTATGCCATCTGCAGTCGGCATAAGGTAAGCTACCGGATATCCGAGCCGTTCTATGGCTTCGCAGGAATGGAGAAGCGCATGATGCTCAAACGCTGACGTAATCGTTACTCTCTTATCAGGGTCCGCTAAGGCAGAACCCTTGATGGCCCAGTTGTCGCTCTCCGTTCCACCGGACGTGAAATAAATTTCCTCCGGCAAGGCTTTGATGCATTCGGCAATAATCTCTCTTGCTTCAGAGAGAGCTTTCTTCGGCTTCCTTGCAAATGCATATGGCTGAGAAGCATTTCCGTACTCATCAAGCAGCCACGGTATCATCGCTTCAAAAGCGGCTTTATTCAGTTTTGTCGTTGCCGCATTATCGGCATAAATAAATTGCTTCATAGTATACCTCACTTAAAGAGAGTGCAGCCTTCTTCTTTAAACTCTTCGATTTTGTCAAGTAAATCCTGTACTGTACAACCCAAGTATTCTGCTTGACAATCCATGCAATAAAAGTTTTTAATGCCTGTTCCGAGGAGCTTTATATTGATGCCTACCGTATCTTTATCTAAATTTTTCTTTGAACACGCTACGCAGTTAACCTTCATCATAGACATCCTTGATGGTTATAATCGGCACCTCTTTACCACGATATTCCATGTCAAGCATTCCTTGCTGTCTCTTTACAATACGCCTCATTTGTGTGGCTGGACGTAAACAATAATCCTGAAAATCTTGCAGGTCAACGTTTTTCGGAGAACGTACATTTGGGAACAACAGCTTCAAAAGGGCAGTTGCAATCTTTTTGATAGCATCAGTGTCTCTTGTGTCGGCCCTCGGAGGTTCTTCTGTAATTTTGTCTACAATTGCTCTGTAGCTTGCATCGTCACGAAGCAAGTGCATAATTGTACAGAAATACTCTGAGTTCAATGCCCAACCGGATACTTTCATATCGTTGTTCATTCGCGGAATATCCCAGCCCTTTATGAAGCCGTGCAAACGATCCATGAAGGCACTGGTTTTAAAAAGAACGGGCAAATCGTCGAACATGCTCTGGTATTCATCCATCTTCTCTTGATCAATATTTCCAAGAAGCACGAAACCGGCTGAAGCCACATCGTTTTTGTTGCCAACCATGACCTTGCCTTGCTCCATGTAACTTTGCAGCATTCGGCTCATTTCATTGGGGTCGTCGAATTCCAGTTTCTGAACTTCATCGAATGCAATAAAATCGTGGTTGAATACTAGGCCATCAGTTCCACGACCAAGGTCATAAAACAGCTTCGCACGTGTCATTTTGCCTGCAGAAAGGCATCCATAACGACTAATTGCACCGAATACATATGATTTTCCGGTTCCCTTGGGAGCTAGCTCAATTAGGTTGAGACTTTTTTCAACGAAAGGTAGCAAACGACTGAGCATTGTCAGCTTCTGCTCCTTTGATTCATATCCGGCAGCATTATAATCGATAGCTCCAAGAACAACATCAATCCATTCATTTACGGTGAATTCTTCACGAACATCTTTGTAATACTCCAAGTCGACCGAATACGGGCAAAAGTTTGTAAAACTGACAAGCTTGATTTTTCCAGGGGTCGTTTTCTTATTAATCATACCGCTTTCATCAGGTGGCATATAACCCAATTCGACAACGCCCCAGGTTTCTCTACTTTTAACGAGCTCATCCTTGAAGACATTCCAGATTTTCGGTTCAATGATTGTTTCGCTATTGGTTAAGCCAAAATCTGGGATGGAGAATGTAACCGCCTGAATATCAATATCAATCGCCAGCTTGGTTAAGAACTTGATTCTTTCACCTTCAAGGACGATACGATTCTTAATGCTGATCCATTCTTCTTTTCTCGGAATATAAACATGGTCACGATTCGCTAGGATATCATAGTAATGAGACAAATCGTGAATGGTGAACATCGAAAGCGGATAGTTATTCTGCGACATCTTCGTATAGATAGTCACTTCTCCGCCATCTGCTGTTTCGACGGCGTGAGCCAAATGCTCGATACCATCATAAACATTATCAAATGAGTTTTCTGGCAGTTCTCTTGCTACAAAAGTAATTTGCGGGATTTCGGCACGTTCACCATCAACAACAACAATCTGTGTACTGATTCTAGGGTCGCTGAAACGAAGCTGTTGGCTACATTGATATGTGACCACAATCTGCTTTCCGGGAATCGACTTAAAAAGTAATGACTTCAGCCGACTTTTCAAGTCGTATTCGCTTTCCAGTTTCAGAAATGTAGAAAGCTCAGTCAAAAAGATCGTGCCTTCGTTCTGGGAGAGATCCTGCAGCAAGTCCTCTAGGCGCAGCCTCTCGTCATGATTGCAATAATCGGATGCCTTCCTGAATTCATTTCTTCCTACCGCAAATTGGTCATGCAACGCTTCATAATCTCTGTTGTTCTGAACGTCTACGATATATGGGACTTTTTTGTCAGAACGAAGATAATTTTCCATTTTCTTAAAAGCATCTTGTAATGTCATAAAGTCCTCCTTATTGGTTTTTGATAATCTCCATTCCTACAATCATATTATCCCTGATAAGATCTTTGAGGTATCTCTTGACCTCATCAGAATCCATACCATCCTTTAATTCATCATAGAACAATTCTTCAACATGTGCGAGCTTTTTCCCGTTATGCCTAGATTTCCAAACGCCAATCTCCATAAATTCTTTAACATTTTGTTCTGGCAAATTTCTCGCAATTGTTTTGTCAAGAATAATATTATTGAAGAATGTTGTAGACTTGGTCATGTCGGGAGCTACTCTATAGGATTGCTCTTTAAACCAAGTATTCTTAACAGCTTCCATCGGGCAAACCAAGCAACCCGCTCTACTGTTTCCAGATTTATATGTTTCGTTCAAAAACAATCTTTCCTGATACATATATAGGAACAACTCGGCAGAATTCCAATTTAGGATGGGATAATAATCGTATTGCCCTTTATGCTTTGTGCCAAAGTTCAATTCGTCATATTTGCTCCTTGTAACACTTTCGTCGGCGCGAACTCCCATCATGGCCATACCACGAAAATGAGGATTATTTGTGTACTCTCTTAAAAGTAATATTTGAGGTGCTGTTTTATGAACACCGCAGCACCACCTCATTTTTTGAGCAGGTGGTCCAATTTTGTTCCATGTATATTCAGGAGTAAAATTAGAGCGGGATACTAGAAATTCTATACCTGCTTCTTCGCATTTCTCTCCGACCTTATCAATTACATCATAAGTGTCTGGAAACTCCATACCGGTATCACCAAATAGAACTTTGAACTCATTGTGCGGAAGTGCCCTCTGCACCAGATCTAATGTCACGACACTATCCTTACCTCCACTGAACGCTACATAGAAGACGTCAATCTTTTTTTGGTATTCTACAAAAGTATTATAAATCTTCTTAATAGTATCCTGAGAGAGCTTCTCTAGGATATCCTGGTTCTTTTCTACCATAGCCGGAATATCAACAAAACGAAGTGGTAGGCCGCCCGGTTCAGGGGCTTCTACCAGTACCAGATCCGGAGCGGTATAGATGGAGCCACCCTTAGTTTTTGCAACCAGCCTGCCACGATAGTAATAATTATTAGCTTCTGCCCACATATAGGGGTAGGAATTATTTTTTGCGTAGTTCCAATACCGGTCAAAGCCGAGGATGTCAAGTTCTTTATAATATACCGGGCGGGGTTCCTTGCTGAACGGCAGTGGTGTGCTGTTCAGCAGAAAGCCGCCCGTTTGGCCGTCCCATTCGTACGAATACATACATTAACCTTTCCTGTTCCTTAATATTTGCGCTTCATTGAGAAGTGTTTCCATATGATCCCAACGTCTGGAGGTAATGAATCCTCTTTCAACCAAATACTCGAGCGCAGACGCTTTCCTCAAAACACAGTTGCTGTGTGCCAGCTCATCGATAATTATGGATGTCAGGTCGTTATATTTCGAGGTCTTTCTGACAATAACACCAGCCGTGCCATCTTCTGTGAAATTCACATGAATCAGTTTAAACTGCTCACTGAATTTTGCAACATAGTTTTCCAATAAATAGCTGTTCCAAGGGTGCCCGGAACTCGGAAAAAGAATGAAGGAATCAACATCACCTATGGGTATATAGTCACCGGTACAGTACATGGATATGGTATCGTCCGTAGCCGAAACATTAAACCTGGCGTCCTCATTCGGCACATAGTTAGTATTGCTGATGCGCATGGACACGGTATTGACTGCGTCAAAATAAACCTGAGTGCCTAGGCTCTTTGCGAACTCGTGGAGTTCATCCCTGGTGAAATATTTTCTCTGCTTGGCATAATGGATAAAAAGCTCTTTTGCCGAGAGGGAGGTGCCAAGCGCTGTGATAATATTGTTGTTGAAAGTAAACATGCCATTCAGATGATGCTCTATAGCATTGCGAATGCCGGTATCACGGAAATAGGTATTATTTTCGAGTATGTGCGAATAGTTCTGACGAAGCGCACTCAATACCTCTGCTGATGTGGCAAATTCCTTGTCTATAATCAGATTGCGGATGATTTTGGCAATATCGGCCAGATCGTCATCAGTGACAGAAAATGTGTCGACATGGAAGACGATACCGCGCCCGCCGCTTTTGATCTTATCGTCGGTATAAAATATGGAACGGATCTTGCTTTCGGGAATATAAGAAAGTGTGTCGATGATATCCTGGCTGTCCATCGGTCTGCCGGTATAAAGCAGCAGTCCTTCTACTTCTGCAACTGGGTCTAGGGTGGCATCCCTATCCTGCTTAAGGCAGTTGTCCTCGATGTGATACCGACCGTTGTTTTTGTATGTAAGATACGCCTTAAGCATATCAGCGTCGTAAACGTTATAATCAAGAAAATCATTAGCGAATTCATTAAACAAGGATTCAAAGAAAACGACAGTAACTCCTTTCGCGAAATTACGCTCTATGGACGCAATGACCTTCTGCTCCATTACATCGTCCATAATGGCTTCCGGGCAATAGATGAGACCGTTGTATTTGACACCACACGCATTGATATATCTTTCCAGCATGGCATCGTCATATACAGACTGAGCGCGGTGGCTGTCTACGAAATAAGATTTAAACATATCCAGTGCTATGGAGTCCCCGCAACGGTATCCGCGTGCAAAATGCTGTTGCAGAATAGTCTTTACAGCGACATGCAATATCGGATCGTGCGGGGTTTCTTCGTGCCGTGGCTTTACCGGTAATGCTTTATTATCTTCGTCACTGCCTTGTGCCCCACGCTTGGTATACTCGATAACGACATCGTTATAATTCACTTTGCAGACGTCTAGGAATTTCACAATTCTATTGACGATGCCGGTGGCAGAATGGTTTACTTCCACATAGAAGTTCTCTGCAAATTCGACAGGCACACGGAAAGAATCTTTCTTGATAGAAGACGCTACCAAAAGAGCATCGGAACGGACAGTGCTTGAATCCCTTATCGTTTCGAACACCTTGGGATAATCGGCATACAGTTTCCCAAGGATACCAATATACAGGGCACCCCATTTTTTATAGGAGGTAGTCCGGCCGTTATAGGTCAAAGCTACTGGTTTTGTATATGAATAATCCTGATTCCCAGACAGTTCGGCTATTTGCCTGCTTTCTGTCGGTATCTCTCCTACGATTTTCACAGGCACTTCCTTCGGTTTGGTTTTAATAACCTGTTCCAACCCTATGGGTATAACTGCTATTTCCTCTTTCTTAGGAAGATCCGCAATAAAATCGACATATGCTGCGACGTACTGCAGTATTTGCTTAATGTCGTGCTTGTGTTGAAACCGATAAGACTTGTCGGCACCAATGAGAAAACGAAGCTTTTTGAGGTAAGCTAGGTCAGTCATTTCAAAGAAAGGTGTACGGAATATCCCTTTCTTCTTTGCAAAGTTCTCAACATCTTTCGTATAAAGATCGATGAAACTAGCGGAAGTTTTTGAACCGTGATTGCCAAGCCATTCAGCAAAATACTCTTTGATTGTCATTTCGCCTTCAATCATGGCTTTGGCCTCCTTTAGTATTTTCTCATATTGCTGACGGTCGCTATTATGAAGCTCAACTGTGTTAGCAAATAATTTTGTGGCCGGTTTTCCTTTTACCGTATAGCCCAAATAAGCAGATTCCATGCTCTGCATTTGGAAAGCGATACCATTCTCGTTTCTGTAAACAGCATCTATGTCAATGCCGTTGTTAAGGGCCATTGTGCGCAAATTTTCGGAGACACGCTTAATGATACGTAGCTTGGGCAATCCACCCTTGACCGTCTCCAAATAACCGTCCAAAAGAATGGCGGCTTCATGCAGAGTCCATGCGGGTTGTCTGTTTACCATTACAGTTTCCTTCTCTATGGCCGGTGTTAATCCTTCTTCATTGATGTTGTGCGAACAATAATCCTCATGTACTATACCTAATTAAAATGTTTCTTTATCACGTTCATCTATCTCTCTATCGCTTTGTTCAAAATTAATATAAACGAACAATTCTTTTTCTGATTTATCCGCTTTATCTGCCGCTCCACTGAAACGAATTCATCCATCAACTTCGGATATCTTAAATTTCCGAGATGGTCTACATTACTTGCTAGCACATTACGGTTACTGATCTACTGCAATGCTGTTTCCCAACTGACATCAAGGCTCCTTGTAATATCTTTCATAGATACCCGATTTTCGTCCTGTTTTGATTCAGACACTTTTTACCGATGTATTTTATATTAGAATTATTCTGCCGTATTTCCAGCCTTTACCCACGCATCAACCTCACTAATTTTGAACTTCCATAGGCGACCGATTTTAGTGGCGGGCATATTTCGTTTCTCTATCCAATTCAGCACGGTATCACGGCTAACGCCAAGGTATTCAGTAATATCTTTCATAGAATACCAGCGCTCAATCGTAGTTTCCATAAGAATATCCTCACTTTCACATGCGCCTATAACTACACGTAAAATAGTTTATCAAAATCAGTCCAGGAAATCAATGGTTTATAGGGATTTATGTGGATTTCAGGCGAAAAATCAGAGGCATAGCCCCCAATTTATGGACTATGCCTCTGCTGCTATTTAGTATCACTGCGTTTCCGATTCAGGCGGGAGGTCTCATCCAGCCAACTATTAAACTCCGCTAAAAAGATTTCTAGTGCTTGCAGTTGGGTACTGAATGTGTCCTGATTATCTAGGCATATACGCAGCGCCTATGTAGGCGGATTTACGAACTTTTCAGGCCAGGGGACGAAAATCAGTCGAGGGCGCGGCTCCGTGAGGCGGTGAACCGGCTCTGTATCAGATTCCGTCTGTGGGACACCGAAATGCGGGCTTATCTGATGAACGCGGCGGAAAATCTTCCGCCGCGTTTGAAAAGCACAACCCGAGATGGATATTGCAACCTGTTCTGCGCATCGCAACAGACGCAGGCATAATATTATTTGCCGTTTTCCGCGTCAAGCCGCAACAGAGCCTGTTTCAAATCCGCGAGCGCCCTTGCTTCATTTATCCCGCAGTACTTGTACATATTGGCTTCAATCCAATTCAGCAGCTCCTTGCTAACGAGCTTCTGCTCCCACAAGTCATCCAGCTTCGGAGAAGCCAGCTTACTGACGGCCCAGTCCTGCAAGGATAACACGCGCACCTGCAAATTTTTAAAGTTATCCTCGATTGAAACAAGGCGCTCCTCGTAATCCTCCAGCAATGAAATCACGCCTTGCACGCCAAAATCAATCACATGGAAAAATTTTGCGCCTTCTGCAAAAGCTCCGCGTTCATGCCTTTTGAAATATCGATGTCCACCGTACCGTGGAAACCATATCCCTGCAACAGCAGGCACGCCGTACCGCAGAGCTCGATGTATTGCGGGGAAACCAACAAATCATCCAGTTCGTGGAGTATTTTGAGTACATCCTCTTTTGTTTGCAATCTTATCATGCCGCAACCTCCTGCTCCATCCAAAGCTGCTTTAACATTTGACCGACACCGGCAACGTCCAGCCTGTAATTCAGGCGCTGAGGGCTTTGATAGATTCTTTTGAGAGGCACAATCCGCAAAAGCCTGTCCCTCATCTGACTGAGGAACAACTGATATCCCTCCGGCTCATGCCGCCATATACCCAGCGCGGGGTTGGTAGCGTATATTCTGGCAGCGGTGATCAAGTCCGCTTCCCAATAACCCGAATGTTCCAGATAACGAAGGAAGCGTTCGCCATCCACAAGGCAGGCCGCTATATTCGCGAGCCGGGCGCGGGACGGGCCGTGAAACACCGGGGCCAAATCGCCACCTTGATTGTTATTATAAAAATCCAATTGATCCAGTGAGGACCCTATGGCACGATCCCAATCCATGGCTTTCTCTCCTTTACGCAATCTCATGTAAATTCTATCCCGATTGCATACGGTTTGTCAACAGATACATTATTATAATTGGCTCTTCTGCCTGTCCAATTCAGTTATACAAGCGATTTAGCGGGGAAAAATCTTTTTCAATATTCGCACACGGCTTTTACTCTATCCACATATATAGTGTAACCTTGACAGTAGAACACGGAGGCATGTCATTACAGGTACAGGAACTCAAAATCGGAGCACATACCGGACCGAGGCCAAAGTTGCCCGCTTCCATGCTGCCGGCCTTGTTGGAAACCGCCCGTCTGCTGGATGAGAAAGCAAAACGATATATCGCACGCAATGAAGTCGTGCGCCGCGCTATCCGCTTCAACGGTCTGGAAGGCGGTAATTACGATGTTTGAGGATTTTTATGGCTTCACATAGACCCCTTTCAGCCGGACAACATCTACCGACAAGCTCTACCGAGTGAATGATTCCGACGAACTCATCGAACGCCTCAAACACGCCGTCAAGCGGCAGTTGTTCGCCTCATGACCGGCGATAGCGGTACAGGAAGCTGAGTATTGGCCAGCCGATGAAATCTATCGCATCTGCCATGAATATCCTTAGCAGAGCCTGCTTCAAGCCGGCAAACGCCCTTGCTTCATTTATAAGAAGTGAAATACATAATATCAATCAAGTGAAAGCGGGCTTTTTGACAATGTGAAACGGACGGGTAAACCCCGTCCGTTTCACATGAAAGAATTATTTTTTTACCACCGGCACTTGAATCTCAGTCAGCCAATCGTCCACATTGTCCTTGTTCCATATACCGTCAATGTAGCTTTCCCGTACATTGTCGACAATTTGATACCCGTTCTGTTCCGCCCACTGAACGGCGTAGGCGTAGGCGGCGCCAATCTTTTCATACGCGCCGCGATGCAGTACGGAAACCGCTGTGACAGCGGAAATATCCTTAAAAACAATACCGTCGCCGTCCTTGCCGCGGCTTATTACGGCTTCACAGATTTCAACATTGATATCCGTGTCCCTGTATTCGCCGTCCAGATAGACGTTGAAGCAATATCCCGGCTCCACACATTTGAGCCCCGGGTTTGCTTTGCCTACTTTTTCGCCCAGCGCGGGCATAATCTCGTTCAGCGCGGCGTAGCCCGGGATCGTATATCGCGCGGAATAAACTGTGTAGGATGGGATTTCCTTAATCACTGCCTGATACTTTATAGAATGACCCTCTTTCTGCTCATTGATGTAGTGGTTGATTCGAAAGAGCCGGTCGGTGACGTTCTGCACTTCACTTTCAAGCTCGGCCTTGCGCTGCATGAGTATTCCCGTGATATTGTGGCCATCAACAATCGCGGAAATCTCAGGGATAGAGAATCCCATCTGCCGAAGCGCAATGATTTCGTTGAGCCGGAAAAGCTGGTCTGTCGTGTAATAGCGGTATCCATTTTCCTCATCCACATGAACCGGAACCAAAAGTCCCACCTCGTTATAATGATGCAACGTCTTGATCGTAACTTTCCCGAGCTTTGAAAACATGCCAACGCGGTACATCGTATCACCTTCCTTTCTTCCGTGATTTCATTCTACATCCTCCGGCAGCCGGAGAGTCAAGAGTTATTTTCACATTTTTTGATAGAATTATATTACGGATTACGCCGGAATGAAAATCCGGCATAACAATGATTATAAAAGAAGCTTGTAACTTTCGATAGTTATTTCTGTTTTCATGTATATTTATGCTATAATTAAGGAAAGCGGCGCAATAATCTTTGCGACTGTGATGCTGACGGGGATTTTAGCCGGATCAGAGAATAGGGGAAATAAATCATGAATTGGGAGCCATGGACAGGCTGCTATCCGGTAAGCGACGGCTGCACATACTGCTATTTCTATGGGCCGTATTCCAAACGCAACGGACAAAATACAGTGGAGAAAACTGTGGAATTTGATAAGCCCTTGCTAAAAACCGCTAAAGGCGCGTATAAAATCCAGAGCGGAAAAATAGTCGCCACCTGTTTTGCCTCGGATTTTTTCATCCCCGAGGCCGACGAATGGCGGGGTGACGCATGGGCGATGGTAAAAGAACGCCAGGAGCTTGATTTTTTGATTTTAACCAAGCGCATCGACCGATTTTTGATGTCACTGCCTTCCGATTGGGGCGACGGCTACGACAATGTGAATATTGGCTGTACCGTCGAAAATCAAGACCTTGCCGACTACCGCCTGCCGCTGTTTTTGTCCTATCCAATCAAGCGGCGCTTTGTGGCGTGCTCGCCGCTTTTAGGGCCAATAGACCTGTCGCCGTATCTTGGTGGAATCGACCATGTTTCCGTCAACGGGGAGACCGGGCGGGAAGCCCGCGTCTGTGATTATGATTGGGTACTGGATATCCGGGAACAATGCGTCTCGGCCGGCATTACATTTTGGTTTAAAGGCACAGGTTCGCTTTTCCGGCGTGACGGGGTGACACAAAAGGTAAATCCTTATAAGCAAGGCAGCCTTGCGAAAGAGCTTGATATTAGTATTCTAAACGGCAAAAAGTTGTTTTGATGGGAATAAAAGTCGTGGAACTAAATCAACAGGAGGTTTCAACATATGGCGTGTGATTATAAGAAAGAATACCGGGAATTTTATATGCCCCAAAAGAAGCCCGGTATCATAGAGATTCCTCCAATGAATTCTTTCGCCGCGTGTAAAATTCCTCCGCGGCGAACTGAATTTTAGTTACATTACAGTCGTTGTGAACAGGGTAAAGGTAATAACAGCAGCCCCTAGTGGAAAGTATGACGCAGTTCCCCTTACCACGGTAGTTATACTCGGTGTGTACGGAATACATAGCATGGGATGAGAAATGGAGCGGCCCTCCCTGGTCGGCTACAGCAAAGACAAACCCGTCGGCATTGTGCGTCAGACGCCCCTTTCCCAAATGCACAAAACCCTTATCGTTTGGAAGAGCGTCGACCAAGACCTCCACATTCAGATGGTATGTACCGCCGGCTATTTGTCTCCGCGCCTCATGCCGTTCATATTCATACCAGTCCGGAATATGTGGGAATTCCGTATCACCCGCTGTAGCTGACAAGCGGCCAAACTCATCCATTTCCCAGACTTTGCCGCAAACGGTACACTCCAAAACATGTGTATGACTTCTCATCCCATATTCCGTGCGGCAGTTCGGGCAGAGATAGAGCACATTGTGGAGGCCTTCGGAACGGTTTGCGTAGTCAATTCGAATGCTGTTTTCATATTGCCAGCGATATTCGTCGTACTTAAAATGCTCATTTAGCAATGCTGTGATTTCCCCGGCGCTCAAAGTTGTGATATCTTCCGGAGTAAACACTTTCTCCAATGTGGAGCATAGCGGAACCTTGCGCCGGTGCTCTTCATCCCAGATTGGCGAAGTCAGATAGCTGCCGTGTAACTTCTGAACCACGACCGGCAGTCCGAGCAATTTGACAAGCTTGCCGACAGATTTCGGGAGAGCGGAGTGGCTAGTAAAGACCACTAGCTGAGTTGCCCGCTTAAAGTACCAGATTTCATTCTTGAAATCATGCCTATTTGCGGATTGCTTTTCTCAGAAGTGTTATGACAAGCAGCAAAATCATGATTGCCAAACTGAACACGGTGAATACTGTTTTCATGATACCGGAAGCGCTCGCTGTCATAACAGCCCATGCGGGAAGGATGGGGAAATTCTGGAGCATTGTAAGAATACCTATATTCTCAATCCAGTCAAATAGCATTGCCAATACCGGTGCAGCCAATAGAAATTTTAGCATATTGGGGGGAACAGTATTTTTTCCCATCAAAGCAATCCAACCGGCATAGCAAAGCATGTAGGTGAATGGAAACGGGAAATCAAGGGGTAGAATCTTCATAAGATAGAAGGAACGGCCATCGTTACCCAGTGCGGCCAACAAATCATAGGCCCGGGATGCTGTATATCCAAACTCAAAATCAAGTATATTGGCGCCGTCGGTAATCTGCAAAAGGCCCACAACTCCCACGCCGGTGTAATTGATTATAGTATAAAACACAGCGAAAAGGGCGGTGAATCACAGCGCCTTTTTCCATGTAATCCTTTGCACAAACCGATCCAATAAAATTCTCCTTTATGCTATCCAAAATAGTCCGTTTTCACGCCAGGATACGACCCGATAACCGATCCGTATTGCAGGATATGCCCATCCATATCGGCCAAAAGGTCTTTCTTGTGAGAATCAGCATTCAAGTCCAGCATCGTGTCCAGCACAAATACATGGAACTGATAGCGATGGCTTCCAAACGGCGGCTTTGGCCCCCGATAGCGGTGACGGCCATAGCCTACTCCCTGCAAAGCGCTGCCCAGTTCTTCAACAGCGGCTCCGTGTGCAATTCTTTCCGGGATTACATTCTGTGGCGGGATATTCCAGATAATCCAGTGATTGTATATGCCTGCGACAGGAACATCCAAATCATCCATAATCACAGCAATAGAAACCGCTTCCTCCGATAAGTTTTCAAGCACCAGTTTCGGAGACTTATCCTCACCATCCCCAGTAAATTCCACAGGAATTATACCGTTCACAAAAGATGGGCTCGAGACAATCAATTCAGAATAGCTGCCGTAGTTTAGAGGTTCATTTCGATTTACTCTCACAATCAACATTACCCCCGTTATGATAACAATTCCACTCACAATTCCGACCATCATACGCTTTCTCCCTGGCATCCGTTTTCCTCCCGCAGTGTCCGGCGAATTCGGCTCAAGGACACTGGCGTAATTCCAATATATGACGCGATATGTATCTGACTGACCCGCTCCTCGATGCCGGGAATTCGTCTCTTCAGGTCAAGATAGCGCTCGGTTGCGCACATGGATAGCAGAGCGTTTTCCCGCAAGAGCTTCTCTTGCAAGGTGTTTTCCAGTATTCCCACATAGACACTGAGCAGAGAGGGCTCCTTCCGCATGACCTGTTGCACCTTGTTGTAGTCGATGGTTAACGTCAGACACTCCTCCACCGCCTCAAAGCAGCAAAGACTGGGTCGGTGGATCATAATATAATCGGTGCTGAAGAAGATGTTTTCCCGCAAAAACATATGGGTGATATCACTGCCGGCTGCATCCAAATAGAATTTTCGTACCAGACCTCGCAGCAGGATATATAGAATGCTTGATTCTTCCCCTGCGGCAATAATCAAGTCTCCTTTACTAAAGACTTGGGTGGAGCTGATGGAAAGAAGTTCCTCCAACGCGGAAACAGGAACCGGGGCCTTGGTATAGTTTCGGATTATCGCTTGGATTTGCTCCAGATATTGCTGCATAATGTTTCTCCTCTTACTAGTATCATACCCATTTTAACGTATGAAGCGCCGGTTGTCATTAACATAGGATAATGCGGTTTGCGAACCGGCTCATCTTGCTCTATTTTTAATATTACTATTGACATTTGAGTACACTCTAATGATATGATACTGTTACGCAATGGAGGGGGAGAATCAAATGGAGTGGACGATTCAACAAATTGCGCTGATAACCGGAATACCAAAGGATTCTTTGCGCTATTATGATAAGCTGGGAATGATATCGCCTAAGCGTCATGAAAATGGATACCGCTACTACGATGACAATGATTTGGCCGCATTGCAATATCTCACAGTCATGAAATATGCGCAGTTTACACTGTCTGAAATCAAAGCAATGGTTGGCCTATCCTGCGACCAACCAACAGCGGAATGTAATGAAATTGGTAAAAGGATATTGACTGAAAAAACAAAAGAACTGAAACAAGTTGTAGCAAACTATCAGAAAATCATCCTCTTACTGGAAGAGCTTCTTCCTATGATCGATGGCGTGGAGACATACTCATCTAATCAAGAGCGGATTGAAGCATATATCAGACAAGTATATGAGGGTATCCGCCAATCCAAAACCACACAATCCAATCATAACAATAAAGAATAGGAGTGAAATTATGTCAACGATCTTTTGTTTTTCTTCAACAGGCAACAGTCTCTATGTAGCAAAAAGGATTGCGGAAAGAATAAATGCCAATGTTGTGTCCATGAGCAAGCCTGTAGCGGGTTGTTCGGACGACGTCATTGGCTTTGTGTTTCCGGTATATTTTTGGGGATTGCCTAAAATTGTTGCAAGGTATGTATCAAATTTGCAAATCCAAAACAAAGATGCATATGTCTTTGCCGTAACGACATATGGTGGAGCAGCTTTCGGTGTGACCGGCGCGCTAAATCAACTGCTCATGCCCAAGGGTGTGTCTCTGCAATACCGCAACAAGATTAAATGTGTGGAAAACTACACGCCTATGTACAAAATTAATGATACACAGGAGGTTCACCAAAAAACGGAATCCGCGCTAAAGGGTGTTGTGGAAGACATCGCTGGAAAAAAGAGCAACAAGCCCGAATCTTATACATTTCTCAACGCTATATCTTATAGTGTGTTTCCGGCACAAAAAGATGACTGTGACAAAAACTTCATTATTCAGCCAAGCTGTACCCGCTGTGGAAGCTGTGCCGCAATATGTCCTGTAAACAATATAACTATGCAAAACGAACATCCTGTATTTCAACATCATTGTGAGCATTGCCTGGCATGTGTGCATGCTTGCCCGGTTGGCGCGGTAAGGTGGAAATCAAAGCCAAAGGACAAAGGCAGATACCGCAATCCTAATGTGGGGCAAAAAGAGCTTATGGAATTCTGTGGCGCGACTACGCAGCGCGAATTATAAATCGTGGCGTCAAAGGGATTGTTTTGGGTCTGATATAACGATTTAATCAATGTGAATGGCAGTCAATACTCAATCGTTATTCTTTGCGGTACTGCTCGGTATAGGTCAGTCTGCCGCCGACGCGCTCGGAGCACATCAAGGTAGAATTGCTCCCTGACTGATACGCCATTGTTGGAGAGCGGAATGATACCGTATTTCTCCATCGCTGCAAAGAGTTCACCCCAATTGTCATAGTTGCCCTCCACGCCGTAGATGCCGTCGGAGGTTTGTACCCCCGACAGGATTTCCATAGAACGCTCCGGCGCTCCTTTGAGCGACGGGAAATCCCCGCCCAAAAGTAGAAGATTCGGTGCGTATTCGTTTATGCGATCCA
>Ga0153950_1000254_pt1 | contig 23270 bp, 20 predicted proteins | sample TSNJ034MetaG_FD_104737 | JGI IMG/M metagenome (GOLD analysis project Ga0153950, IMG submission 104737) | Attine ant fungus gardens microbial communities from New Jersey, USA - TSNJ034 MetaG | ecosystem: Host-associated > Fungi > Mycelium > Unclassified | place: USA: New Jersey, Wharton State...
CGTAACCGCAGCGTCCGCACTTGATTTTCCCCGCAAGCCATGAATTGCTTGCTTTTCGTCCGGGCTGAAAACTCTTGCTTGCCATCAGCTTTTTTCGCACTTTCAGCCAAATATCAGAGGGGATAAAGCCCTCATGCGGCGCAAGCACCAGCGTCTGCCCCTGCAAATTCGTGTGCTTGTTGTCGGTATTGCCCTTGCCCTGATAATAATAGCAACCGTTTGTGCCTATGAAATCCTCCGGGCTGTTTACGATTTCCGTACCCTGGCTTTTAAAAAATTCATAAATGTCAAGGTCGGCCATAACATAAATCGGATTGCGTAAAATTATGGAGAGTGTCGCCCTTGACAGCGGCCTGCCATGATAGGTTTTCATACCCTGCGCCGTGATTGTGCGGGTTATGTCGCGTAGCGACATCCTCGGGTCAAGGTACATCTCGTACATCAGCTTGACAAATTCCGCTTCAGTTGGCTCTGTTACGAGCCGTTTTGTCTTGATTCCCTGCATGACATACGGCTCGGTACGAAAACCGTATGGCGTTTTGCCGCCCATCTTGAACCCCTTTTGACATCTGGAGTGCCATGCGTCCGTTACCCTCTGCTGAATAGATTCCCTCTCCAATTGCGCGAACACGATGCAGATATTGAGCATCGCTCTGCCCATCGGCGTGGAGGTGTCGAATTTTTCCGTACTTGACACAAACTCCACGTTATGCCTTTGGAACAGTTCCATCAACCGGGCGAAGTCCAGTATGGAACGGCTTATCCTGTCCAGCTTGTATACTACGACCTTTGCGATTTGCCCCGCCTCAATGTCGCTCAGCAGCCTTTGAAAATCCGGCCTGTCCGTATTTTTCCCCGAATAGCCTTTGTCTTTGTATTCCCGATAACTGCCTCCCCTCAACTCGTATTTGCAAGATTCGATTTGACTTTCGATTGATATGCTGTCCTTTTTATCAATCGATTGCCGCGCGTAAACAGCGTCTATGCGATTGTTCATGCTTCGCTCCCTTTCTTCATAAAAAGAAACGGAGCCGCCAACACCAACATTATAACGACGGCGGCCCCATATAGCAAGATTTAGTTTGCCGCCTTGTATTTTTCGAACACCTCAAACAACTGCTGCTCGATTTCGAGTTTCCGTTTCTCCCGCTGTTCCGGCGTGAGTACAGGCGTAAGGTGTTCGAGGATGATTGTTTTGCCTCCGAAGGAGGCGGATTTTGTTTCCCTGTGGTATGATATGTGCTGTTGGTTCATACGGAATGCCTTTCTCCCTTAAAAGGGTAAGGCGCGGACAGAATCCATATTCTGTATATAATCCGGTTTGTACTTTTTCGTATTCCATAATTGTTCTCCATCAAAATTATCTGAATTTTTATAATAATCCTTCTCAGCAAGGACGAATATCCGCGTCAGTTATGGTTTGCTTACTCGCCGCGCTGGTAGCGCAGGATGTCATCGAAGTTGACTGTGCCGATTGACCGTTTTACGTCCTCGACACACTTTCCGCGCAGACGGTGGAGATTAACGTCATCCAAGTCTGCGCCCGCCGCGACCACGTTCATTGTCATACTCATCTCCACGGCCAGCTTGAACAGCAGCCGCGCGATTCGGTTTTCGGATGACTGCACAGCGCCGGACACCGCCGAGGTGATGGAGAGCGGCAAAATCAGTGCGGCGTTCTGTGCCGAATGGTATCCGATATAATACCGGATCGCCTTGCTGACGAATTCATTTCTTGAGCGCGCGTCCGCCGCTTTAAGGTAAGCGTCGCATTCGTCCAACAGGCTTTTTTCAATATAAAAGCCCACGCGGATTTTATCGGTATCATTGCTCATTTTATTGCTCCAATCTGTTGGTATAAGATTTTGAATCACTTGGGAATCGCTTGGATATCGGGATTTCGGAGTGTTTCTGCCGTTTTTGAAGCACATAGTTATGACAGAGTCGAATTTGTTATGTCATTCCCGAAGCCCCGACCGGCGTTGCCGGACGGTGTTTTTCGGGGTTATGCCGCCCGAAGCGGCATAACCCCTTTAACCTGCTTCGTTTTCGACCCAGTTCATCTGCCTCTGTCGCCGCCGAAACCGCTCCCCGACAAACGCCCGAAAACGGCTTGGAGAGAGCCTTTGGGATACTTTCCCGACCTCGGCTTCCAAAACGGCACACGGGGGCAAATTGGGCGGGACACGCGCGGTCAGCCACGGCAGCTACAGCAGCACGGCAGTTTGGGGACAAGGGGGTATCTCAACTCTGCCGTCACTACCGCCGCTGCCGTCGCGGTAGACGGCGGTGACAGTGCGCTTGCTGTTGCTGGATTTGGATGCGTACTCGATTCCCATTTGCTTGAGTTCATATTGGTTCTGCAATAATTTTTTAGAAAGCGCGGCGGCGGTGTAGCTGTGACCTGTGCTGACCGCGATTTTTTGCGCGAGCTCGGTCGGCGAGCCTGTGAATTTTTTCTCTGCTTTTATAAACTCCGCAAAAACGCGAACCACTTCATCGAAAAGCACATCGGGATTTTCGAGGCTGTCCGATTCAAGATTCCAACAATGATTTTCCTTATCCTGCGCGAGTTCGATTTCGCGGTACTCGATATCGCGGCCTGTGCAGTAAAGCGTCGCGCGACCGCTGCCGCGCTTTGTTTCCTTGAGTACAAAGCTGCTGTCCGCCGCGCCGGTGATACCGGTCGTGCCGGACACCATATTCATCGGATCGTCGTCTTTTTGTTTTCTCGTATGATGAATCGACAGAACAGTAATACCGTGCTTGTCCGCGATTGCTTTCAGCTGACCGATATCGTAATAGTCTGCGGCATAGGGGTTGTCGTTCGTGAGGTTTCGCACCTTCTGCAGCGTATCAATCACGATGAGCGCCGTATCGGGATGGGCAGACAGAAAATTTTCGATCTGTTCCTCTAAGCCCGCGCCGATAATGTCCGCCATAATAACAAAGTGGATATTGCCGGGAGCGTCATCGCCGATATCGAACAGCCTGCTTTGGATTCGCGCGAAGCTGTCCTCCAGACAAAGATACAGCACGGAACATCGCTTTGTGGGTAATCCCCAAAGATTTTCACCTTTTGCCACCGCTAAACAGATTTGCAGAGCCAGCCATGATTTACCGGCCTTCGGCGCGCCCGCGAGGACGCTTAGTCCCTGCGGCAGCAACGTGGAGACTGTGAACCGTATTGGCGGCAGCGGTGTGCTCAATAAAGTTTCGCCGTCGATGGAGTAAAAATTTTTCTTGCTTTTTGTCTCTGCGGGTGTTATGCTATTGATGTGAATAACGCTTGCGCATTCGTGCGCCGACTGCGGTTCTGCGCTAACAGAGCACGCGGTCTTTTCTTTTTGGGTTGTTTTCACGGACATTTTCCTCTCATTGATTTTTTTACGCCGTCCGCCATAAAGATTCCTGTGCGCGGCCCTGCTCAGCCTACGCGCGTTTTCTCACCTCATCGGGTACGCTCGCCTGACTGGGCAGGGTCATGGCATACTCCCGGCGCGCTCGCCCGCGTGTTACGCGAGGTCTTGGCACACTCATTTTCGGCGGTATTCACTCTGACGGAGGGCTATTGTTTTCACGGGTTTTATCCCGCAAATTTTACTTTAACATGATTTCGCGACGATTCACATAGCGCAGTAAAAATATGGATTTTCACAAAGATTGATATTCTACATGACGGAGGCGAACAGATTGCGCGAGGGTTTTCATGTATATATGGACGATCAGGACAAGCTGGCCCGCGCGATTGTGGGGCCGGAACAGACGCGCTGGCTGGAGCCGACCAGAGTTGCCGATAGCCTGATTGATTTTATCGAGTATGATTTCACAAGCCTTTGGGTTGTTATTGACGCGCTTTATGAACTGCCGGTATTCGGCGAGTATATGGATTTTACCACTGATGATTTTGAATCAACGCTTGACGTCGATAAAGCAGATTTAGTTGACTGTCAGGAATATTGCAGGGATATCGCGGAGGAACTGGAAGACCCGGTCGGCTCTTTTTTTATTTGTCGGGAGCTCGACAAAATCGGCGCAAGGGCGGACAACGGCTATGCAAGCTTCTGGCTTGAACAGGCGCGGGACATGGTGGAGTCGCTCCGCACCGTGATTTACGCGCACACCTTTATAAGCCGCGCGTTTGATACTTGTTTCGGGGAGAGTGGTGAAGCCGGTCTGCCTAATCGCGCGCGAAGGTTTTTCAACGAACACCCCGATTTAGACGAACACGTTTTCGCGGAGGTGTTCGCGTACCTCCCGCAAAAGAGCGGCAGGCTTAATTATGAACACGCGCTTCAGCTTACGCGGGAACTTGGCGCGGATTTTGACAGATATTATTCGGCTCTTCATGAAAAGAAGAACAGCTTGTCTATTGTCAAAGGATATCTGATGCGCTCGCACAAGGAATTATTGTTTTTCTCTTTTCTGGAATTGCTGCGCCGTGACATACGGATTCAGCGCTGCGGATGTTGCGGCGGGTATTTCGTCCCGAGGACAAAGAAAATGACCCTGTACTGCGACAGGGTCGTAAGGGACGGAAAGACATGCAAGGTTATCGGGCCGAAGCTGACGCAAAGGCGGTACAGGGACTTGTACAAGCCGTTACAGGAGTATGAGCGGCTTTACAAAATGTACTACGCCCGCACCGAACGGTATGAAGGCCGATTCGATCTTAACCGCAAGAAAACGCCCAATGATTTGACCGAAGATGAATTTTACACATGGTCGGCGAAAGCCGCCAGCGCGCGGAGAAGGTACATCGCCGGAGAATTGCCGGAGGACAAGTTTCTGCTGGAAATCGCTTTGGATGAGAGAGATTTGCGGCTGGATTTGATTAATCTGGAACAGAGGACAACAATTTAAACGAGAGAACCCCGATTTCCAGCCGACACAGATTATTTTATCGTACCTTTGGCCGTTATAACACCACAGAACTGCCGTAAGAGGATGTACCGAAACGGTATCCCCTCAAACTTTTGCTTGACAATCAGCTTTTTTCGAGTTTTACTACCACACAACGTAAAACTTTGAAAGGCGTGATTAAGCTGAACACATTTTTTGAGTACGAGGGTATTATCGGCAAGGCCGAGACCGCGCACCTTGACCGCGCGCTGCGGGAATTTTTCGAGCTTGCTGCCGCGATTCGCCGGGGGCTCGGCAAACAGGGTTATCTTTTGGATAAGTATGTTTCCTGCGTGCTGGAGGCCGCGAACGCCACGTTGCTTTTTTCGTCCGCGGATGACGGCTTTCAAACATTCTCCGATCTGCGGAATCTGTGTCTTGAAATCATGGACGGAAAAACAGACAACAAAGGGCATTCGCTGTATGAAAAGATAAAGGAACACATCGGGGCGCATCCGTTAGCGCACCAGGAAAGGTACACAAAACTGAGCGTCTACTGTGTCGCTCTGGCGGGAGATTTTCTGGAGTACGCGGCTGAGAGGTTCGCTCTCGAACAGCGCAAAGAGGCTCCGCCAACGTTTGATATGGCTTATCTGCGAGACTTGTACCGTCAGATCAGTACCATCATCGGCGGGGAGGAACAGTTGGAGCGTCTGAATCTTCTCATCCGTCAGCGGTTTATGCTCGTGACTCCGATGGCCGGTTTTTTACAGGGGATGGCCGACGATCTGCTTCACGATCTCGTCTATCGGGATGCGGAGAGCAGCAGGCAAGTGTTCCAGCTTCTGATGGACAGCGAAACAACAGGAGAGGCTTTGTAAAGCGGTTATTTGTTTCTTTTCTGAGGATTATTCCCTCAATCTCGTTGACGGGGGAATTGTTTTAAGCTTGGGAGCGGCATCTCGCCGCTCTCTTGCATTTTCGCCTTAAAAGCGGTAAAATGTTGGTATGGATTACTGGTAGGTAGATTTATTAGCGGTGGCGGTAGGCACTGAAGTCGGTGCTATGCCGAGTTTATATAATGCATGTTAAAGATTAAGGGAGCGAAAATGGGAAGGCAAAAAGCATTAGAACAACTAGAAAATATACACAGAAGCATTTTGGAAAGATATCCTAATCGCCAGTCATTAACAAACGAGATATTTGAAATAATTATCGAAATGCTGTCTGTTGATTACGAGTCCATTTCACCCGGGGGAAAGAGAGTGCATGTATTTAATGAATATATGCTATCATTATTAAAAAAAGCTCTTGAGAACAATGGAAGCAAAAATTATATGATGGATTTGATAAATGTTTTTATGAACGCTACAATCTCACAGTATTTGTATAAATCATTCAGCAATAAATCAGATGATTTAATGTCAATATTTTCTGTCCGGATAAGTATTTATAATCAACTCCCTACGTCGTCGGCGAAGTTCAATGACACGCGGACGATTGTCAAACAGTCGTCCGATTTCACGCACTATTGTGGGTAATAACGACAGCCCAATCACAACCAGCCAATGAATGCCACTTATAGCTGTCATTCCAAAAATGCTACCAAGTGGGGTTGCGACCAAAAGCCCAAATACTAAAACCATAAGTGTTGTACTGATTGCCAACGGCTTGTTGTCGTGTAAGGGTGTTTTGAAAATAGATTTTTTACTTCGCACATGAAGAATGTGCAGGATAGAAGTCCATCCGACCGTCAGGAAAGCCATTGTCTGCCCAATAGCGGCGGCAGGGGGTATGACGCCTGAAACAGAGACAAATGTACCAATATAATAAGCAACCAAAGATACGGCTGAGCAGGCAGCGGTTTGCCGCAGGATCATTCGTAGCATATCGCTGCTGAAGAAACTCTCATCCCGTTTGTTAGGCTTTCTGCTCATGATATCCTCATCAGTTACCTCGCGGGAAAGTTGCAATCCCGGAATGCCGTCACCAAGCAGATTTATGAGCAAGAGCATAACCGGTGTTAATAAAACACCCCAGCCGGCCATCTGCGAAAACAGCATGATAATAATTTCGCTAAAATTGCATACCAGCAGGAAGTATATGGTTTTCTTGATGTTTTCGTAAACGTTCCTGCCTTCGCTGACAGCTTCAACAATCGTCGCAAAGTTGTCATTGGTCAGAATCATATCAGAAGCATTTTTCGCGACCTCGGTTCCTGTTTTTCCCATTGCCACGCCTACATCCGCAGCTTTCAAGGCCGGGGCATCATTGACCCCGTCACCTGTCATGGCGACAACCTCACCGTTTTCCTGCCAAGCTCTAACGATTCTAATTTTGTCCTCAGGAGAAACTCTTGCGTAAACAGAATAATTTCTTACCGTATCAAGCAGTTCCTGATCGTGCATTTGGGAAAGCTGGGCGCCGGTTAGCACCTTTTGTCCTTCGGTTAATATCCCGAGTTCCTTTGCAATGGCGCCCGCCGTCGTAGCGTGGTCGCCGGTAATCATGATGGTGCGAATTCCGGCCTTTTTCGCTTTTTCAATGGCTTCCGCCGCCTCAGGACGAGGCGGGTCAATGAGGCCGATGAGGCCAATCAGCGCCAAATCCTTCTCCAACTCTTCCAGATTCTCGTCATCCGGCAGCGTTTCTACATATTTTAAGGCGATGCCGATTACCCGTAGGGCGTTTTCAGCAAAGGAATCATGGGCCCGCAGCATTCTGGCTTTTGCCGCCCCCGGCATTTCCGACAGCGGAAGCCTATCCAAAGCGCCCTTGGTCAGCACAAGGTACCCCTTTTCTCCGGCCTTTACGACAACGGTCATTCGCTTCCGCTCGGAGGAGAAGGGGATTTCCGCCACCTTGGGGTATTCCTGCTCCATCTCGTATTTGCTATATCCCTTCTGGTCAAAGAGTCGCATGATGCCGACCTCCGTGGCATTGCCCATGTATTGCTTTTCCCCTTGTTCATCGGTTTCCACGGTGGCGTTGCTGCACATGGCCGACATGATCAGGAGCTGTTTCTGCGCTTCGTCGAACTCGGCGTCGGCGTCAAATACTTCGCCGCCATATAACCATAGTTTTTTTACTGTCATGCGGTTTTGGGTAAGTGTACCTGTTTTATCTGAACATATCACCGAGGTGCTGCCCAAAGTTTCCACAGCGGGAAGCTTGCGGATCAAAGCATTTTTTGTAACCATCTTTTGAACGCCGTTTGTCAAAGATAATGTCACAATCAAGGACAGCGTTTCAGGAACGGCCGCAACTGCCATTGATATGGCAACCATAATCATAGTGCCAAAATCGGTTCCGCCGCGCAGACCAGCTGCCAACAGGAAAAAGGCGGCGGCGATTGCAATCCAGCTCACCAATTTTCCGAGTTTATCCAATCTCATTTGCAATGGTGTTTTTATCTGTTCGTTTTCATTAAGGTAACCGGCGATCTGTCCCATTTGCGTATCCATACCGGTTGCTGTTACAACGGCAACCCCGCGACCGGCTGTAACCATACAGCCGGAGAACATCATATTAAGCTGGTCACCGATGGCAACATCCCCGGATAGCCGCGCCGCCGCATCCTTTTCTACAGGCTCGCTTTCGCCTGTCAGGGCAGACTCATCGGAAAACAGCCCGAAAGATTCCAGAAGCCGCACGTCAGCGGGAACCACATTTCCTGTTTCCAGTACGATGATATCCCCCGGCACTAGCTCCGATGTATCAATATTTTTTCTCGTACCTTCCCGTAGTACAACGCAGGTCGGAGCATTCAAGTCCGCTAATGCTTCCAGTGCCTTTTCTGCCTTGCCTTCCTGCGTAATGGCCAGAACGAGGTTCAATATTACAACAGCGAGGATCACAATCGGTTCGATAAATCCGGAACCATGATGAATGGCGAGAAGGAAGGAAAGTACAGCGGCAATGAGAAGTACGATGGTGGAAACATCCTTGAACTGAAAAAGGATCTTCTTTGCCAAGCTTGTTTTCTTATGGGATGCAAATACGTTTTTCCCGTAGTTGTTCTGTTGAATAAGCACATGATGCTGATTCAATCCCAGTTCAGGGTCAACATTCAACTCATGTAATACCGTTTGGGTATCAGCTTCATACCAGTTTTTCATATGCTTTTCCCCCTCCTATCTTATTCACCGAGGCGTTCTCTTATATAATTGCCGATTTTCTTGATGCGGAAGAAGATAAGGATGTTGTCAACCCCGTGCGAAATCAGAATTAAAGCAATCGAAACAGATATAATTATTCTGGAAAGGAGCGGCGAGAAAAGAAGCACGATTCCAAAAACCGCTCCTATGATGCCGAATGCGAACGTCGGCACCCAACCCCATATGGAAGAGTTTTTGGATTTAAGCGATATGGAATCAATAATCCGCATAATACTGGAAATCAAGATCCATACGGCAAGGATAAACGATATAAACGAAATCAGCGCTTGTGCACCACTTCCAAATATTGTCCAGATACCAAATATGGTAGATAGGATGCCGCTTGCCAGCATCCAGCGGTCACGACGACCTTTTTCTTCACCGCAAAATGACACAATTTCAGAAATACCGGATATGAGTATAGAAATGCCGATAAAGATTGCGAGCGTGGCCAGATTTTCGAGCGGTGTGAACAGCATTGTGATACCCAGTATCACAATCAATATCCCGGATATGAGCAGCAGCCACCGCATCGATTTAAGCATTGTTTTCATAATAAATCGTCCTCCTGAATTTTTTGTTTTTATCGCCTGTTGTTTCTTCTGCCAATGATCGTTATCATGTGAAGCAGTTGCGTTACGGCAGTAATCAGAGCCGCCACATAGGTCATGGCTGCGGCGCTCAGCACTTTTTTCACGCCTTCTTGTTCCGCTTCGGTAATATTCATATCGGAAAGCGTCACGACGGCGCGGTTACTGGCATCAAACTCCACCGGCAGGGTAATGAGTTGGAACAGCGCGATGAGCGCGTATCCAATCAAGCCAATGTAAGCAAGAGGATACCAGCTTAATATCATTCCGGCTAAAACCAAAGGAACAGCCAGTTTTGAGCCGAAATTGGTAACCGGAATAATCGCTCCACGGATTTTCATCGGGATATATCCCGTGGCGTATTGAATGGCGTGCCCGCATTCATGGGCTGCGACTCCGATGGCCGCGACAGAGTTGGAATCATAAACACCATCTGACAAGCGGACAACATTAGTGCGCGGGTCATAATGATCGGTCAAGTTGCCCTTTACTCTTTCGATCTGTATGTTTTGCAGGCCGTTTTTGTCCAATATCCTTCGTGCGGCCTGGTAGCCGGTGAAGCCGTTTGAACATGCGGTACGGCTATATTTTTTGTAAGTAGATGAAACTTTATTTTGCGCCCAGATGCCAAGCAACATCGGTACGATGACAAGGATAAAATAATAAGAATCGAAAAACATGAACATCTCCTCCTATACAGTTATTTTCTCTATATTTACCGCTCTGTCAGCGATGTGTTAATGATATACCTGTAAGGTAAACCGAGTTTCAATTTGAGCGGCGAATTTATTGAAATCCCGTTGAAGTTTTACATCAAATTATCAAATTGTGGCTCAAGCAGCCTCATAAATTCCTCGCCGGTGATGTTTTCCTTATCCAACAAGTATTCCGCGATTTTATCAAGGGAAGCCCTGTTGCTCTCTAAAAGCTCGGTCGCCTCGCGTTGGCAGTTCTCTAATGTCAGGCGTACTTCCTCGTCGATTTGTGTCTGCGTTTCCGGTGAGCAGTTTTTAACGCTGCTGCCGTCTAAATAACGGTTTTGTATGCTTTCCAGCCCCATTGCGCCGAATTTCTCACTCATGCCGTATTGCGTGATCATGCCTCTGGCAAGAGTCGTTGCGCGTTCGATATCATTAGCCGCTCCCGTCGTTACCTCGCCGAATTGCACGATTTCAGCGGCGCGACCGCCCAGCAGGGTTGTAATCTGCGCGAGAAGCTCACTTCTGGTCATCAGGTACCGTTCTTCCTCCGGCATATTCATGGTGTAACCAAGGCTGCCCATTGTTCGCGGTACAATGGTGATCTTCTGCACCGGCTGGCTGTTTTTTTGCAAAGCGCTCACCAGCGCGTGACCTACCTCATGATAGGACACCATTCGGCGCTCCTTGGGATTCATGACCCGATCCTTCTTTTCCTTACCGGCGATGACCACCTCGACGGCCTCCATCAAATCCTTTTGGAATACTGTTTTCCGACCTTCCTTTACCGCCAGCAGCGCGCCCTCATTGATCATATTGGCAAGGTCGGCTCCTGTAGCGCCGGAAGTGGCCAGCGCAAGCTCATGCAGGTTTACGCCTTCGGCAAGCTTCACTTTGTCGGCATGTACCCGCAATATCGCCTCACGTCCCGGCAGGTCGGGCTTTTCCACAATGATGCGCCGGTCAAACCGTCCGGGACGCAGCAAGGCTTTGTCAAGAACCTCGGGACGGTTTGTCGCCGCCAGTACAACGATGCCCTTATTGCTGTCAAACCCGTCCATCTCGGCTAAAAGCTGGTTGAGCGTTTGTTCCCGCTCGTCATTACTGCCAAGCTGGTTATCGCGGCTTTTGCCGATAGCGTCGATCTCGTCGATGAAGATAATGCAGGGCGCGTTCTTTTTGGCGTTCTCAAACAAATCCCGCACACGGGAAGCCCCCACTCCTACGAACATCTCGACAAACTCGCTGCCGGATATGGAATAAAAAGGAACGCCCGCTTCACCGGCAAGCGCTTTGGCAAGCAAGGTTTTACCGGTACCAGGAGGGCCGACGAGCAACGCGCCTTTGGGTTGTTTCGCGCCAATTTCCTGATATTTTTGGGGGTCATGTAAAAAATCGGAGAGTTCGGCAAGGCTCTCTTTTGCCTCATCCTGTCCGGCCACGTCGCTGAATTTTACGCCGGTGCTCTTTTCAAGATTGTATTCCTTTGCTTTGCTTTTTCCGGCCCCGAAAATATTTCCCATACCGCCGCCCCCGCTCTGCCCCATTTTGCTGAACAGCTTGCGGAATAAAAAGGAATACAAGAGATACATCAACAAAACAGGAACGACCCATGATGTAATAAAGCTCAGTATTGGTGAGCGTGTAACGGTCTGTGGCTTATAGAAAGAAACACCGTTTTCGTTCAGCCTCTCCACCAAAGCCGGGTCGTCTATCCGTACAGCGTTGTATATGTCGTCAGCCGATGGAGCGTATTGATTGTTGGAATCAGGCTTAATTAAAATTTGTCCGACCTCAGAGAGGTCGGCGTCTTTTTTCAGAGACATTAACACTATATCGTCGTCGATTTGTACCTGATCCACGTTCCCGCTCTCAACCAGTTTGATGAATTGGCTGTACTCGATTTGCACAGCCGAACCGGTTCTGTTCGCCAAAAATAAGTTCATAAGAAAGGTGAACAAGAACACAATCATGAGTATGTTAAAAATATTACCCCTTTTAGGGGCGTTTCCGGCAGGCTGTCCGTAATTACCGCCGGGTAAGTTTTCCTCACCCTTTTGATATGGATTTGTCTCATGCAGAGCGTTGTTCTCATCTGTTTGTTTATTCGGTTCCACGTCTGTTCCTCCTTTGATTTTGTATTGCGGTGCTTTATTGTTCCATATGCGATGGGTCTATGATATACTAACTATATAAATTAAACTTCAACTGAAACATCAATTTAGTTGAAGTTCAGTTGAAGTTTCTCCTGTATATTAAATTGGACAAGCAGTTCTGAAGATGAGGAGGGTGACGTTATGTTCAATATCCTTGTGGTGGAGGATGATTTCAATACCAGAAAATTGATGGAGGTCGTGTTACTTGAAGAACGCTATATTCCGGTTTTGGCGGCAAACGCGCAGGAAGCCCTCGACATATTGGAGCGTCAGCATATCGATTTAATGATTACCGATATTATGATGCCCGGGATGGATGGCTACAGTTTGACGGAGCAGCTACGCGAGGCGGGGAATGATATGCCCATTTTAATGGTAACGGCAAGGGAAACGATTAAGGATAAGCGAAAAGGCTTTATTGTGGGAACGGACGATTATTTGGTCAAGCCTGTTGACGAGGAAGAGCTGGTTCTGAGGGTTAAGGCCCTTTTGCGACGAGCTAAAATTGTCAGCGAGCGGAAAATAAATATCGGCAGTATAACTTTGAACTACGACTCGTTGACGGTTAGCCGTGAATCGGAACGCGTCACGCTGCCGCAAAAAGAGTTTTTGCTGCTGTACAAGCTGCTTAGTTATCCTGATGTGATTTTTACTCGTATGCAGTTGATGGACGAAATCTGGGGGTATGATTCTCAAACGGACGAGCATACGGTAAGCGTCCATATCGGCAGGCTGCGCGAACGGTTTGACGCATGGCCGGAATATGATATCGTGACTGTCAGGGGGCTCGGTTATAAGGCGGTAAAGCATGATGAATGATAAATATCAAAACATAAAAAAAGATTCTAAACGAAGGCTGACAACGCTCTTATTACTTGTCCTGTTTGTATTCGTTATTTTGTTCGTCAGTATTGTTATCTCAGGCGGCATCTCATATTTTCTTCTAAAAATAAGTATTCTTCCGCCTGTATCGGTGAACCGTTTCCCTCTCACTTTATTATTCATGATTCTGGTGAGCTTGATCATCGGCACTCTCTTGGCCATAATCGGGGGAGATTACTTTCTGCGCCCTCTGCGCAGGCTGATCGCCGCCACCAAAGAGGTGGCGGCGGGAAACTTTGACGTAAATGTGGAAGTTGGGGGGTCAAGCGAAATAAGCCGCCTTGCCATAAGCTTTAACGAAATGACAAAAGAACTCTCAAGCGTCGAAACGCTCCGCAATGATTTTGTTAATAATATTTCCCATGAGTTCAAAACACCGATTGTTTCTATCAGAGGATTCGCGAGACGTCTCAAGAAGAATACTCTGACAGAACAGCAACGGAACGAATATTTGGATATCATCATTAAGGAAACCGAGAGGTTGACCCGACTGTCAAGTAATGTTCTTCTGTTATCGAAGTTGGAAAGCACCGATAAGATTGTGGAAAAGGCCGCATATCCTCTTGACGAGCAAATCCGCAGATGTATCCTCCTGTTAGAGCCGCAGCTTCAAAAAAAACAAATGGAACTGGATGTCAGCCTTGAATCGGTGCAGTTCACAGGCAACGAGGAAATAATGCAGCCGCTCTGGATCAATCTATTGGAAAACGCCATTAAATATAGTCCCGAGGGTGGTAATATAAAGGTAGAGCTTCGGTCGGATGGGAAGAAGACGGTTGTGTCTATCGCTGACTCGGGTATTGGTATGGATGACGAAGTAAAAAAGCATGTGTTCGATAAATTTTATCAGGGTGATCCGTCCAGAGGGGCGGAAGGGAATGGGTTAGGGTTGTCTCTTGTCCAAAGGATCGTTGATCTCTGTAGCGGCAATATATCCGTTGATAGCGCGTCGGGTGAGGGAACTCGCTTCATTGTTTCTTTACCATTGAATTAAAATTGTTTATTTGCTGAAAATTCAGAAAAAGCAAGCTGAACAAAAAGGAAAAGACCCCTCACAAATCCCATACCAAAGCGATTTTGTGAGAAGTCCTAGTGCTTGGAGCGGGTTGCGAGGCTCCCTGTTCTTCTGTCATGTTTCATCCATCTCTCCATAATGATCCGTCCGGGAACAAGATGGCATCGGCGAAATAAGAGTACACCCGAACATGCTTGACTTTTGAATATGTAGAGCCATATCTGACCTGCATATAGTATCTTGAGATTTCATCGTTTGACAATTCATGATATTCTTTTGTAAGCAGGTTTTTGCTTTCGCTGTTCTTAACCGCTTTGAAAAAATTGTGAATAGTAATTGAATGGCGATTATGTCGTTGCGAGCTGTTCGGTCAACCTTGACGGTTCGGTGCAAGTGATTTTCGTCCCGGATATAAAAATGGGTGGACGGAAACATCCCATGTCAAAAAATAGTTCCGACGATTAAACAGGTTCGCAAAATCCATATGGCGAACAGTCTAAGAGCATTTAACCGCGCCGCTAAAGCATTTTTCTTTGCGTATGAGTATTTGGATTTTCTTGAGCATCAAAAAATCCGGGAGTCAACCGTTTATCGGCTTGCTCCCGGTCTTGCGTTATCTGCTTATCATTGCGGAATATATTGCTGTTGTTGGCAGCCCCGCTCTTGGTCTATTTCGTTTGTGCCCTTGTCTATAATGTTTCGATGTACCGCCCCGCCTCGCCGAAGCTGCGGCCGAAGCGCGACAAGTCTTTTACGATCACGCAGTTCACGGTTCCGGCCCTCAAATCCTCCATCATTTTCTGGAAGTCTGGACGCTGAAAATTCGCCCCGCTGAAACCGTCGTCCACCCTTTCGGAAACGGCCTCAATACCGGGCGTTGACCTGACGAACGAGCGGAGTAATTCCTTCTGATTGGTTATGCTGTCCGATTCCTCTTTGTCGCCGTCCTCTTTGGACAGGCGCAAATACAGCGCCGCTTTCCAGCACTTGTTATCAGCGGCAGCGTTTTCGCCCGCCGAAAAATTCCTTTTTTCCATATGGCTCACTCCTGATTGTTATTAGCCCCTTGCAAAACCAATAAATCAGGATTCGCCGTTTTAGTCCTGTAAATAGGTTATCACAGGACGCGGCGGGCGTCCAGTTTGCCGTTTATTGGTTTGCTCCCGCAGCGTTTACAGAGAAAGTAAAAAGTTTTCAAGCTGATCTTCAAGCGTTGCCTCCGTATCGGCGAATTTAACCTTTATGACGGTTTTGCCGTGCTTATAGCAATAGGGGTTCTTGATCTGGCGGAGATAATCAAGCAGCCTTTCCTGACGCGGCAGGCCGGTATCGATGGAAATGTCCCGGATGTCCACCAGCGCGGCGGGGTCTACCGTCCGCACGTCAACATCTTTCAGAGAATTTATATCATCAAGAATATTCACGCGATAAATGCCTCCTTTCGCACAGGGCGCGTATTTATTCCTATTCAAATGCCTGATTTTCCTATGTTATGCAAGGCGAAAAGGACGAGCGCGTGTTCATGGGCAGCATATTCCCAACTTGGGAATATGCTCAGAGGGAGCCGGACTACATGAAGTAATCCGGCCCCTTTGTTATCAGTATGAAGTTTCTAACATCCTCAATATTGTCCGTTACCCGGCAAACCGGCAGGGCGTGAAGCAGCCTGCCACGGAATGGCCCATCCTCACGCACACGGTAATCCAGAAACGCCACGACGCCGGTATCTTTCTCCGTGCGTATCACCCGCCCGTCGCCCTGTTTGGTTTTAATCATGCACTCCGGCACGATAACGCAGTTTTTATACTCGTCCATATCCTTATACTTGGTGCGTTCGTACTCGCTGATGGGGTCGCCGGGCACGGCGAACGGCAGTTTAACGATGATGAGCATACTTAGCGCGTCGCCCGGTATGTCGATGCCCTCCCACATCGCGCCGGATGCGAACAGTATGCCGTTGCCGCTTTGCTTGAAGTGTTCGATCTCCCGGACGCCGCCCTTTCCCAGCCTGAACAGAGGGAACGGCAAGCCTCGCTGCTCTAATAGCTCCCACACCATATCCATCGCCTTGTAGCTTGTGAACAGGACGGCGGCGTGGCCGTGGGAAGCAATGACGAGTTCCTCGACCTCGGTTGCGACGGCCAAGATATAATCCCGGTTGCGCTGATCGGGGAAAGGCACATTTTCACTAATGAACAGCAGTTTGTTCTTGCGGAAATCGAAAGGCGACGGTTTGCTTGTTTCCACCAGCCGGTAATCGGGCAGCCGGTCAAGCCCCATGCTTTTTTTGATACGAGTAAAATCCCCCGCCGCTGATAACGTGCCCGATGTGAGTACGATGGGGAGTCCGTTTGCCCATAAATCCCGATACAGCATGTCGTTAAGGTTTTTAGGAATGGCGCGCAGGAGCGTTTCGCCCGGCTTTTCAAGCCAGCAGATCAGATCATCGTGCTTTTGGAACGCGGCGGCCAGCCCCTTGATGCTTTCCAATTCCCGAAGTATCTGCGCGCGGCGGCTTTCGTACCGCACAAGCAGCGCCAAGCCTGAAAGCGCGGCGATAAGCTCGTCCGCGATATTGTGGACGGCGCGCAGGCGGTGTGCCGTTCTGTCGTCCATCACGGCGGTATACCGTTCAGCTTCGTCGTCCGTATCTGTTTTGGGAATCCTCTTATTCAGCAGCTTGAACAGCTTCCTGCTTTGTCCGGCCAGTTGTCGGGCGAGCTTTTTCACTTCCTCGTCGTTTTCACCCTGCTTGACGGTGAAGCCGCATCATCCCTCCCCCTTATAATACCACTTTTCCGCACGTTTTTCCAGTCGTTATGCCATTCTTGGAGCTTTCAGCAGACCCTAATTACTATTTCATTATACGCGAAAGTTGACCAATAAACAAGAAATATCCCGCTCATGATACAAAAAGTGTCATGCTTCCGGCATACCCAATATGTAATCTGATAATGGGTCTTCCGGCGGAACAGCGCGCCACAGCCGCATACAATCCGTCCGGACTGCCATAGTAAATCCCCACTAAATCAAGTACCTCAAATATACAATATATAGGCCTTTTAGGGGGATGGAAATAGTTGTATGTAACATTATCGATAATATATAACAATTGGAACGGATGCGCACGGCTTCCTTGCGGCAAAACGAGTCCATCGTACAGATAACATCGGGAATTACGCAGTTATCGTCGGTGGTGCAGGCAAATCCCGCGACGTCGGAGGAAACCGCCGCCTCGGCGGAGGAGAGGTCCGCCCAGGCGGCGCTGCTCGACAATATTGTTTCCCGCTTTAAACTGAAAGATAAGATGGAGACCCTCGTGACGAAAGAAAGCGTAACCCTGTTGATCTTTGATTTGAACAATCTGAAAGTCATAAACGATACGCTAGTAATTACGGAGTATTCCCCGCGACATCCGGCGAAAAGGCATTAAGCCTGCTGAAAAACGTGCGGCCCGTAGCTCATGACGGCAAAACTAATGAGGCAATCTATTTCTGATTATGTGCTCACGAGAAAACGGGACAGTCTGATGGGGACTGTCGCTGTAGGTTATTTATATATTAAAATATTATAGTTATTCTAAAAAGAAAGTCACCGTATATCCCGCAGTCATATCTCTTTCATGTCGTCCTTCAGATGATTGTATAGCCGGCGATACAACGAATAGTACCTGTTGTATTCGGCATAGTGATCCTTGTTCGGGAGCATCTTATCACCCAGCACCTGCCATCGCTTCATCTCCTCCAGGGTAAGGACTCCTGTGCCCAGCCCGGCCAGCATCACATCCCCCAAGGTAGCCTCCACGTCGTTGAGGGGACTTACAATGGCGTACCCTGTCACATCGGCGAAAATCTGCCGCCATAACCTGGATTTGCTCACTCCGCCGGCCACCAGGATGGTATCTCCAAGGTCGGCGCCTGAGGCTTCAATGGTATGGCGCAGGGAATAAGCTACGGCCTCCAGAAAGGCGCGGTAGATATGAGCCTTGGTGTGTACCAGCGACAGTCCAAAGATGACCCCCTTGGCATCGGTATCCCAAAGAGGACTGCGTTCCCCCATGAAGTAGGGCAGCACCACCAGTCCCTGGGAACCGTGGGGCACCTGCTCGGCGGCTTTATCCAGTTGGTAATAGGCGCTTTTTCCGCCACGCTGCTCCTCTGCCCTTTCCAGTTCCGCAAAGGTATCCCGGAACCATTTAATGATGGCGCCCGCTGTCGCCCCACCACCGAAAGAGTAGGCAAGACGCCTGGAATCGTAAACATAAGGCCACTCAATGAGATCGGTGGCCCGGATGGGCCCACTGTGGATGAGGGCGGCGCACATGGAGGTTCCGATGGCCGCGGCAAACTCCCCGGAGCCGAAGATTCCCAGCCCGAAGGTTGCCACCCCGCAGTCCACGCCGCCGGCGCAGACCGGCATCCCCTCCCACAGGCCCAGCTCCCGGGCGCTTTGGGCGGTGAGTCCGCCCACGATATCGCTGGACTGCAGCAGCCGATCCGGCATCATGGTGCGGGGAATGCCCATATCATCCATCAGCTCCCAGGACCAGGAGCGAGTGTTCATGTCGAAGATGCCGCCTATGTTTCCGGCAGAGGAGTAGTCAATGGCCACCTCACCTGTGAGCCGGTAGATGGCATAGGCGTTTGGGGGGAGGAACAGCCTGGTTTTAGCCCAGTTTTCCGGTTCGTTGTCCCTGATCCACAGGATTTTAAGGTACCCATAGTAGGGGTCGGTGCCGTTGTGGGTAATCCGCCGCAGCTTCTCGCCGCTCACATGCTCCTTGACCCACTGCTCCTGCCGCCCGGCCCGGCGGTCCATCCAGATTAGGCAGGGCCGCACCGGCTGCATCTGCTCGTCCAGGGGGATGCCGCTGCCGCCGTAGAGTCCGCTGATGCAGGCGCCGGCGATGTCGGCGGGTTCTACGCGGGAAGCTTCCACTATATTCCTGATGGAGCGCTTGACGGCATCCACCCAAACATCCGGCCATTGCTCGGCCCACAGAGGCTTCGGAGTCAGTACGTCGTACTCCTGCAAATCCTGAGCGATCAGCTTGCCGCTTGTATCCATCAGGATTGATTTTGTGCCGGAGGTGCCGGTATCCGTGCCGATAAGGTATTTCATCTAAGCGCCTCCTTTTAGAAGGTAATGGCTACCTTGAGGTCGCCATGCTTTCCGGTGGCGCACTCAAAGGCCTCCTGCCACTGTTCCAGGGGAAAGGTCCGGCTGAGCACGCCATTTGTTCTCAGGGTGCCGTCGGAAATACTCTCTATGACGAAAGGAAAACAGTAAGGGCTCAGGTGAGAGCCCAAAACGTCCAGCTCCTTTCGATCCCCGATGATGGACCAATCCAGGGTTGTGGGCTCGCCGAACACCGAAAACTCTACAAAACGTCCCAGCTTACGGATCATCTGCATCCCCTGAGTTACAGAGGAGGGGTGCCCGGTGGCTTCTATATAGATATCGCAGCCATAGCCTTCGGTCAGCTTCATGATCTCGGCCGCCACGTCCACCTTGCCAGGATTGAAGACGAGGTCTGCGCCGAACTCACTGGCCTTTTCCAGGCGGTCATCCAGCATATCCAGCACGATAAGCTTTTTGGGGTGGCGCAGCCTGGCGTAAGTCACCATACCCAGTCCCAGCGTCCCTGCTCCCGATATCACCACGATATCCTCCACACCGATCTGGGCCCGGTCGACGCAGTGCTTGGAGCAGGCGTAAGGCTCGATGAGCAGCGCGTCGGACAGTGGCATGTCCAGGGGTACCCTGTGGATAACGGACCCCTTGGGTAACCTAATGTATTCGGCCATACCGCCATTGGCCTCTTCGAAAAAGCCGAAAATTTTATGGGGCTGGCACATCCAGTAGTGTCCGTTTGAGCAAAAGCGACACTCCCAGCAGGGCAGGATCTGATCTGCGGCGAGACGTTCACCGGGAACAAAGCCTTTCACGTTTTCGCCCAGCTGCGCCACCGTCCCCACAAATTCATGGCCGGGGATGAAAGGGGGATGTACCCAGGCGGGCTGCATCTGGTCCCCCCAGAACATGGCCGCGCCGTGCCGGCACTTGATATCCCCGGCACATATGCCACAGCCCTCTACTTTCAAAAGGATGTCGTCGGGGCCGCAGGCGGGGACGGGATAATTTGGCACCAGGCGGTGAAGGGGCTTTTTCGCGCATACTGAATGCGGGCGGCTGGCCTTTCATTTGCCAAGATGCTCAATCTTCTGCCCCAGTCATTGCGGCAATGCCATTGTACCATAGGCGGAGCTAATGCGTGTAGCAAATAGAAGTCAATATTGGCTGAACAACCAACGGGGTTGAACTTTGCGCACAGTTGGAATTTTTCTTGTTTTCCGGTACCACAAGTCATATTATGAATGCAGTTACTACAAAAAAGGAACAGGGCTTCTGATTTGCCCTGTTCCGCCTTATATGTGTTGCTAAATCAGACTATTTTCGCTCCAGCGGCCCCTTGCTGATGATAATATCACCTGCGTACTCAGTGGTAAACCGCAGATACCCGTTTTTGTCGATCCAATACGCGGGCTTTTCGATGCGTCGGTAGGTGTTTGTGGCTTTGTCATAGGAATAGAAGTAGAAATTTGATGTATCCATGCCGGTCAGGTCAACCTTTGCCGCAATCTGCACCGGCTGACCCCAAGCCTCCTGCTGATCCATATGAATGACCCGCACCTTGTTTTTAAACCACTTCTCGAAGTAGCCCCGTATCCTGTCCACCTCGCCGCCCTTGACGTAGCCGGAAACCATAATATCCTTTGTGATCTTCTCCGGGTTGTTGATGGTCAGCCGCACCTGCACCGCGCCGTCCGCGACGGTGTCGTGCTCGTAGCGCAGGCCCGCGAGTGCTGCAAGCGCCGCCTTGCGGACGCCGTATGCGCCGGTGGAGCGGGTGCGGGCGTAGCTCTGGTTTTGGCCTTTCGCGCCGTCCGCGAGCGTTCCGGCGGCAATCGGTTCCAGCCATGTTGTGGAGGATTGCGGGCTGCCGGTGTAGTCGGTGCCGGAGCTTCCGGAACCGCTGTCGCCGGAGGAGCTGCCGGCGCTGGTCACAGCAGCAAACGCCGCGTGTATTGCATGGTCTCCGGTTACATTTGTAAAGGTATAGCTGCCGATCGCGCCTTGGCTTACGCCGTCAACCGTCACGCTGCTGATTTTGCAGCCGCTGTTTGGCGTGATGGCAAAGCTTTGGCTGTCGCCCTCCGCGACCAGCACGCTGCCGGAGGGCGAAATGCCGCCGCCCATACCCGCCGTGGCCGTGATGGTATGCACCGCCGCGCCGATGGGGGCGAAGGTCACGTATATCTTATGGTCTTCCGTCACGTCAAAAAATGCCATCATGCCGCTTTGCGCCATATCCGGTTCGTCCACTCCGTCCACAAAGACCTGGAGGATTTCATAGCCGCTGTCCGGCGTAATGGTGAAGCCCTGCATACCGCCGTGGGGGACGCTCACGCTGCCGGAGGGCGAAATGCTGCCGCCCGCGCCAGCAAGGGGGGGCCCGCCCCTTGTCATTGGAGATGGGAATGCAGAGATTAACGGCGCGTGCCAGAGATACCTTGAGCCAGGTTGTGGAGCTCGGGATTGTATAGGCAAAAGTGCCGTTGTCGCAGTCTATCTCCAAAATATACCGCAGTGGCATGTGGACCTCGTTGCGCACGTATGCGTTAAACTGTTCCTTCGGTATTTCACTGCTTATTGCCATTGCGGAAAATAGCCGGAAAGAAGACCGGCCAATTTTCCCTGGTGGCGGTGTGAGGTTTCGGAAAATATCCGGGTGATGGATTCCGGTTATTTCTTGCAAATGCTATAACGAGGTGAGTGGCCGAACTGCTGTCAAATGTGTTTGGCGGCAAGTATTTTACTGGTGCTGCTGCGCAAGTTCTGCAAGCCCTGTGGGCTGGCATAGCCAAAAAGCTCGTTTGATTTCTTGACGAAGAGACGGTTAATCGTTTCCTGTATTTCAGAAACCGGTATAATATTCGGGTCTATAACGCAGTCCGACATGATAATCCCGTTTTTGTTCACGAGGCTGCTGAGTTCCTCATAACCCAAATTGAATATTACATTTTCGTTGGTTTCAAAATATTTCCATGGGTTAGACAACAATTTCCTGCGTTTCATTTCGGTTTTTCCGGCGTCCTCCGTCATGTCATTGGCTACCCGAAAACCATCGCCCTGCTTTGAATTGACGAAACCGTCCGCGCAGAGCTCCGCGTAAACATGGCTGATAGTTCCGCGGCTCACCCCGATTATTTGCGCCATTTTTCTTTCGGGCAACAATTTTACGCCGGTCGCCAATTCTCCGTTAAGAATCAAGGCTTTTATCTGGTTTTTGATTTGAATATATACAGGAGTTCTGCTGTCTCGAATAATTGTAATTTTCATATTCATATTCATAAAACACCATTCTATAAAATGAACAAATGATAATAATTGGTTCAATATTTTTATCGTGTTTATACTTGGATTATATCATAATTTTGACGCCGCATATGGACCAATCCGAATTTGTGTATCTATTCCAATTGTATATTGGGGAGCGGCGCTGCATTTCCTTCGCCTCGCAGATCAATAACTGCGTAGTATTGATTCCTTGCCTGCAAGTAAAACAATCGCATAGTATCGAATATTTAAACTCGACTGTAGAGTCAACTGCGCTTAATCCATAATGCCTGCGAAACGACGTACATCAAAAAGAGCAAAATACTAGAACAAATTGAAATGTGGTTGCCAGCTAGTCGCATAAGATCCTTCTCGTTTCAATTCCGTATAAAGCTGCTCAAATCAATTGTCGTTTGATACCGCATACACACATCCGACACCTCTCCGGGCAAAGGGAAGTGACATTTTTATTGCGTTTATTGCGCAGTTCCGCGCCATTCGTCTCGAAGTACAATCAATGTATGTATGAA
>Ga0153950_1000256_pt1 | contig 23257 bp, 19 predicted proteins | sample TSNJ034MetaG_FD_104737 | JGI IMG/M metagenome (GOLD analysis project Ga0153950, IMG submission 104737) | Attine ant fungus gardens microbial communities from New Jersey, USA - TSNJ034 MetaG | ecosystem: Host-associated > Fungi > Mycelium > Unclassified | place: USA: New Jersey, Wharton State...
GCTATCCCCAGTTTTTCACTCGCCGCCGCCACACCCTCGCCAGCTGCCAGCCGCAGTGCATCCTCTTTAAATTCCTTGCTGTACTTTGTTCCCATTTTCACACATCTCCTTGCTCTCATTTTTACAAGAGTGTGCGGTTTTATTATACTGCTTCAGTTTTGTACTGTCGTACAAATCAACTACAAAACGGGCAATCTTGTCGATATTATCGGGCGTAAGAATACGGCGGGTTTCGTTGACTACCAAATCCTCTATGAACATCTTTTTGACGGTTTTCTTTTTGCAGCCGCCTTTGCGCCGGTTGGTGACGCATTGGTAATACTGATGGAAGGAACCGTTTCGGGATGTGCCGCTCACACCGACCATTGCGGCTTCGCAATGCCCGCAGGCAAATTGATACTGCCAGTGTGATTGTATCGTTGCGTGAAATTGGCATGTCCTTACAGGATATTAAAGATTATCTATCCCGAAAGTCGCCCGAAAATCTTATGGAAACCCTTGAAAAACAAAATAATAAAACCAATGAACTGTTTTTAACAATGAACAGATTATATATATTCACCTCAACACTCCCTTGCTTAACCTTGCCGCTTACGATATTGCATTGGTGTTGTGCCAGTATGCTGCTTGAATATGCGGATAAAGTGATTGACGTTGAGATAGCCAACCTTAAACCCGATCTCACTGATCGGTTCGCTGGAGGAGACAAGCAGCTTCTGCGCCTCGTTAATCCGATGAAGCACAATATAGTTCTTCAAATTGTAACCGGATATCTGCTTGAAAATCCGGCATAGATAATACTTGCTGACAAAGTGCTTTTTTGCAAAGTAATCCAGGGATAATTCTTCACTGCATTTTTCACCTACCTCCTGCTGTATATCCAAGACAATCCGAGCGGCGTTGGAGGATTGGCGCACCGGGAAATAGTCGTTATTAAATCGATATAGCTGCACAAGCATACTGATGAGGAGGGATGACGTGGTGGTCATCCAAAAGTCATCCCGGATATTTAGCTCCAGCAGCAGGTGCTTTGCCAGGTATTCCAATGTGAGACAGGTGTCTGCATCCGGCGATAAAACATGTCGGAAGCTTTCCGGGCGATTCAGGAGGATGGAGGCCAGTACGGGGTTTTTGATCGCAAACAGGGAATACTCTTCCGATACAGTGATAACATACCTTTTATAGGGATGCTTCAGCACCTTGATTACATGGTTCTCCAGGCTGCTGATAAACACGATCGAAGGCGCGCTTGCCATGTACTTTGCATCGCCGATCAGGAATTCTGCCGCGCCCTCCACAACAAGGATGATCTCGTGCATGTGGTGAAAATGCGCGTGCAGTTCCTGTGTGACATTGTCAATACGGCAGTAACCGTTCAGGCTGTTCTCGTGATCCAAGATATCCCTCCATGCGCAATAAACGCTAATTTTTCAACAACAACGCCTATAGAATAATTCGCAGATAAGTTATACTATAATACTAGAAAGTAAATCTATATACTAAAATATTTTATCTATTATTTATTATAACACAAGGGGCTCACTCTTTTACATCAAATATGTATGACAATTTATGAAAATAAAATAAAAGTTTTTAAACAATAAATGCATATATCAGCCGGTAAGCGCGGTGTATCGTCGCCGTAGAATAATATAATTGCGGAAAGGACATGGCGTTATGAAAAAGGTACTGGCTTTACTGCTGACAGCAACAATGGTTATAATGCTCGGCTCCTGCGGTGGAAACAACCAGTCCACCACAACCTCCCAGGAATCTGGCACAGCCCCTGCACAGACAGAATCCGCCTCCTCTCCCGAGAGCGCCACAGCCGAGACACCCAAGGCAAAAGATAAGGTGACCGTCATGCTTAACTTTACCGTACAGGGAGATCACTCGCCCTGGTTTGTGGCGGATGCGAAAGGATACTTCGCCGAGCAGAACATTGAGGTGGACATCCAGCGCGGGTATGGCTCGGGTGATACGGTGCAAAAAGTTGCGACCGGGGTCGCGCAGGTCGGCTTCGCTGACATTGTTCCCATGATTATGTCGGTGGCGGAGGGCGCCAAAGTGAAGGCTGTCATGGGCGGCATCATGAACGAGCCTTCTGCGCTGTATTCCGCAGCGGAGGACGCCAACATCACCTCACCTAAGGACATGGAGGGCAAGACCATCGGCGGCCCGCCCGCCGACGTTTCCATCGTCCTGCTGGAGGCGGTCATGAAAAAAGCGGGCGCGGATTTCAGCAAGGTCGAGGTTGTCAATATGGACGCGACAACCCGGCTCCCCATGCTGGCCACCGGACAGATTGATTCCGCCGCGAGTTTTTACGAAAAGACCGTCCTGTTCACAAAGGCTTTGGAAGAGGCGAACAAGAATCTTGTTATGTGGCGTTACGACGAATACATCAACAAATATTCCTGCGCCATCATCGTTGGAGACGACATGATTGATAACAACCCCGACCTCGTCAGGCGCTTCCTGGTGGCGCTGCTGAAAGGATACGAGGACGCGCTTAATGAGCCGGATTTTGGTGCAAGCTACATTATGGATAAGCACCCGGAGTTTGATTCGGAATATATTCATGCCTCCGCGGCAACACTGCCTGATGCTGTCTGGGATGAAACCGCCAAGGAAAAAGGCATCGGCGTGTTCTCTCCCGAAAAGATCCAGGAGACACTGGAAATTGCGGAAGAGTATTGGGATCTTGCGCGTTCTGTGACGGCGGACGAGGTGTACACCAACGAATTTATCGAATGGGCGCACGCCAATAGATAACGGTTCAATCATCTGTAATCGTATCCAAGGCGGTTGAAAGAGGTGCAGGTCATGTCGAAATTGAAAAGAGTTCTGATCCCCCTTATGACGTTCATTGTTCTCATAGCGGTTTGGCAGATTCTCGTAAATGTACTGAAGCCACCCAAATTTCTTTTGCCCGGCCCCTATGATATCGTGAAGGTTTTCAAGACCATGAGCCTGGAGATTTGGCAGAAGCACATCGGCTTTACCATACAGGCGACGCTTCTCGGATTTCTTACCGCCATTGCCTTCGGAGTCATCGCCGCCGTGGGCATTGTATCCTCCGAGTTTATCAATGCGGCCATTACCCCCATTCTCGTTGTGCTCCAGGTCATCCCGAAGATCGCCTTTGCCCCGTTGCTTCTCATCTGGTTTGGCGCGGGTCAGTTTTCCATTATCCTCATCACCTTTCTGGTCGCGTTCTTCCCGGTTGTGGTCAACATGACGCTTGGGCTGAACGAGATCGAGCCGGAGCTTATCGACCTGACAAGGTGCTATCATATGAGCAAGATGCGGGTACTTGTGAAAATACGATTCCCCAACGCCATGCCCTATTTCTTCAGCGGGGTGAAAGTGGCCTCCACCCTCGCGGTGATTGGCGCCATCATCGGCGAATTTGTCGGCTCCAACCAGGGGCTTGGCTATCTGATTATCATTGCGAACAACAACCTGAATACCCCGCTGGCTATGGCCTCGATCCTTGTCATATCCATCTTCGGCCTGCTGCTGTATGAAATAACCGTGATACTGGAGCGTATATCCATGCCGTGGAAGGATAGCAGCGCGGACAGCAATCTCAAAAGCCTGAGTTGAATGGGAATTTACACGATTAGGGAGTGAAACGATGCGTAACGATGTATATATCCATGTGAATCAGCTGACGCACTGCTATCAGACGCGTACCGGCCCCGTTCTGGCGCTGGAGGATGTGGCTTTCGACGTGGAAAAGGGAGAGTTCTTTGTCATCCTCGGGCCAAGCGGCTGCGGGAAAAGCACGCTGATGCGCATTCTGTCCGGCCTGTTGCAGCCCACACAGGGGACGGTCATCGTCAACGGCAAGCCGGTCGTTCACCCGCTGGAGAGGGTGGGCATTGTCTTCCAGCAGCCGGTGCTGCTTAAGTGGTGTACGGCGCTGGACAACGTGCTGCTTCCTATCACGGCCCTGGGCCTCCCGGTGAAAGATTACATGGGCAAGGCGCTGGAACTCATCGAACTGGTCGGGTTGGCGGGATTTGAGAAGAAGTATCCCCGAGAGCTTTCCGGCGGTATGCAGCAGCGCGTTTCCATTGCGCGCGCATTGGTACTCGATCCGGATTTCCTGCTCATGGACGAACCCTTCGGCGCGCTGGACGCCATTACGCGGGACGTCATGAACGAAGAGCTTCTGAAAATTTGGCACGATAAGAAACAGACCATTATCTTTATTACCCACAGCATCAATGAGGCTGTTTTTATGGCAGACAAAATCATGGTGATGTCGCCGCGCCCCGGACGGGTGTCGCTGACCACGCCCATCAAGCTGGCGCGGCCGCGAACGGTAGAAACACGGGCATGCGCCGAGTTCGGCGAACACGTGGTGAATCTGTACAACGTGCTGGAAATGAAGGCATAGGAGGGATTCCGCATGAAGCACTATACAGCGGAATACATGCTGGTCGGCGGCGAGGTGAAGCAGAACTGGTTCTGCACCGTTGCGGATGGCAGGTTTGCGGCGGTGGGGCCCGAGCGCCCAGCCGGATCGGTGACCGATTTGGGCCATACCCTCATGATGCCCGGTCTCGTTAATACCCACACCCACTCCATGCAATCCCTGATGCGCGGATTCGGGGACGATTGCGATCTGCTGGTGTGGCTGCGGGAAAGGGTCTACCGCTACTGTGAGCGGATGGATGAGGACATGGTGTATACCGCCGCGCTGCTTACATTCGCCGAAATGGCGTGTAACGGCATAACATCAGTAGTGGATTTTTTCTATCTCAACCGCGGGGGAAACGACTGCGCGAGGGCGGTGATCCAGGCCGCGCGGGATGTGGGCATTCGGCTTGTTCTGGCGCGCGCCATGATGGATTGGGAAAACGCGCCGGACTGCATTCGGGAGCCGCCGGCGGTGGCAGAGAAGAACTTTCTGAACCTATCCGGCGAGTTCTGCGGCCGGGAAGATACCGTGCGTATCTGCCCGGCTCCGCACAGCGCCTACGGCGCGTCGTCCGGGATGATCTCCTTGGCTCATGAACTGTCGGCTTCGCTGGATATCCCCTGCCACATGCATGTGTCTGATTCCAGGAGCGCTATGGAGCTGGTGCGCGCGATGACCGGCAGGGATTACGTGGATTACCTGGACAGCCTGGGCGTTCTCGACAAGCGTTTTGTAGCGGTGCACTGTATTTGGTGCGGCGAACGGGCGCAGAATTTACTGGCGCGGGCCGATGTGAAGGTATCGCACAATCCTGTCAGCAATATGTTTTTGGGAGAGCCTGCCGCACCGATTGTCGAGCTCATGAAGCGCAACGTGGTGGTGGGGCTGGGCACCGACGGCGCCGCAAGCAACAACCGTCTGTCCATCCTGCAGGAAATGAAATTCGCGGCAATGCAGCAGAAAAGTTGCCATGGCGACCCGCAGGCCATTCGGTCGGGGGAGGTCGTGGCCATGGCAACCGAAAACGGGGATCATATCACCGGGTTTGGGGCCGGTATGCTTGCGGTGGATCGCAAGGCGGACTTTCTCGTGATCGACCTTGCCGACCTTGCGCTGAATCCGCTGCAGATGCTCCGTTCCCACATCGCATATGCGCTCAGTGAGAAAGCGATCGCGGGGGTGTATGTCGGCGGGGAACGGATCGTTGACCGGGAAATACTAAAAACGGTGGATATCGAGCGTCTGCGCGCGACGGCTAACAAGGTGGTTGCCGGGTGGTAATACCCGGTAGCCACAACCAAGGCGAACAGGGGTGCGTTCAGTGGCGGTGCACGCCCGCAACAAATTTACCGAAAATGGTGAGAACATGGATGAATATAAATTTCGCTACAAGCGACTGGAGAACCTGAAAAACGATATCAAAGCGGGCGGTTATTCAATTCCGATAGATGAAGACTTCTCGCCCCTTACAGGAACCGTGTGTATTGCAGGATTCACGACCAAGAACTCCATGGCCATTCACCCGATGGAGGGCTGCGACGCGGATGAAACCGGCTCCCCCAGCCCTATGACGCTTCGGAGATACCGGCGTTACGCACAGGGGGGCGCCGGGGTAATCTGGGTGGAGGCTACGGCGGTTTCGTCGGAGAGCCGCGCAAATAACCACCAGCTCTGGCTGCATGAGGAAAACGTCGATGCGTTCCGAAAGGCTGTTACCGCCATCCGGGACAGCGCAGAAACAGGTGAGCCCTACATAGTCCTGCAGCTGACCCATTCGGGCAGGTTTTCCAATGTCGGAACACGGGTGGGGATCGGAGAAGCGAACCCCTACTTGGATCAGAATCAGAAATCCTACCATATTCTGAGCGACAGCGAGCTTTGCGCGCTGGAGGATCAATTCGTGCAGGCGGCAAGGCTGGCAAAGCGAGCGGGATTCCACGCAGTGGACATCAAAGCCTGTCACCGCTATCTCCTCAGCGAGATGCTCTCCTGTTATGGGCGGGAGGGGATGTACGGCGGTTCCCTCGAGAACCGAGCCCGGCTGCTGGTTAACATCGTTCGTAAGATACGGCGGAAGGTGGAGATCGACGTCGCGGTTCGTCTTAACGCGTTCGATGAAATCGAGTATCCGTATGGATTCGGCGTGAACCGGGAAGATTGCCATATCCCCGACTTCACCGAGGCAAAGCAGGTGGCAAAGATGCTGGCGGAGGCTGGGATATCTCTGCTCAGCGTTTCCGGGGCAACGCCCTACTACAACCCGCACATCAACCGGCCCTATGACCGTGGGCCATATCCGCCGCCGACCACACAGCTGGACTCCATCCACAAGCTTCTGGCGGGCGCACGGGAACTGAAGGCGGCCATTTCCAGGATACCGGTTCTCTCCTGCGGTTTTTCGTGGCTGCGAGAATACGGTGCCAATGTAGCGGCGGCAGGCATCCGCCGGGGCGACTATGACCTCGCGGGCTTCGGCCGGCAGGCATTCGCCTACCCGGACTTCGCGGAGGATATCCGGCTGCACAACAGCCTGGATCGGAAAAAGTGCTGCATAACGTGTGGCAAGTGCTCCGAGCTCATGCGCGTACACATAATGACGGGGTGCGTCGTGAGGGATTCGGAGATATATGGGGCACAGTATCAGAAGACGTTTCATACGCAAAGGGAAAGGTGATTGCATGGAGACACCAATTTTACAGCAGCCGGAGAGAGTAGCCCTCGTAACCGGATCCCGCCGCGGCATCGGCCGCGCGATCGCGGATATGCTCGGCGTCAGGGGATACACCGTCATTCTATCCGATATTATTCCGCCTGAGGAGGCAGCGGAGCTTCTGGCGGATTTTCGGAGGAGTTTCCGGGTCGATTACATAAAGTGCGACATCTCCCGCCCGGAGGATCGGGAGCGGGTGATTGCGGAGATCATCGAGCGGTATGGCCGGCTCGATCTGCTGGTGAACAACGCCGGCATCGCGCCCCGCAAACGGCTGGACATCCTCGAGACCACTTCCGACAGTGTTGATGCCCTGCTCGACATTAATCTCAAGGGTACCTTCTTCATGTGCCAGGCAGCGGCAAACACGATGATCGGCCTCCTGGACAGGGGGTTGGAGGGATATTCTCCACGGTTGGTCAACATCTCCTCCATGTCGGCCTATACGTCGTCGGTTTCCCGGGGGGAGTATTGCATATCAAAGGCAGGCATATCGATGGTGACCAAGCTATTTGCCGACCGGCTTGCCGAGTATGGGATACCGGTTTTTGAAGTCCGCCCTGGTATCATCCTCACGGAGATGACGTCTTCCGTGAAGGAGAAATACGCGAGGATGATCGACGAGGGTGTCACACCCATCCGGCGATTTGGGCTGCCGGAGGATGTGGCCGCCTGCGTAGAGGCGGCATGCAGCGGCCTGCTGGATTTTGCAACCGGCCAGGTGCTGAACGCGGACGGCGGCTTCCATATCCGAAGATTGTAACGCAAATGGAAAGTTGGGGTGTCAATGAGGCACGACCTCTGTGATGATTGGAAGATCCCGGTGCTTTCTTACCGGACAATTGTGATTGGCAGTGGCTGCGCGGGGTTCAACGCGGCGGACTGCCTGTACGACATGGGCGAAAGGGATGTCGCCATCCTGACGGAAGGCGTTCGCTGTGGGACATCCCGCAATACCGGCAGCGACAAACAGACCTATTATAAGCTCTCGTTGGCGTCGGACGGGCTGGATTCCGTTAAGGAAATGGCGCAAACACTGTTTGGCGGCGGCGGAGTGAACGGCGACCATGCCCTGGCCGAGGCGGCCGGGTCTGTCCGCGCTTTCATGAAGCTCGTATTGCTGGGGGTTCCGTTTCCGACGAACGAATATGGCGAGTATGTGGGCTACAAGACGGATCATGACCCGCGGCAGCGCGCCACGTCGGCCGGGCCGCTGACCTCGAAGTATATGACGGAGTGCCTGGAGAGATCCGTGCGGGCCAAAGGCGTTCCCATTATTGACGGGATGCAGGCGGTGCGTCTGCTCGTCGACAACGGTGAGATACAGGGTGTTCTTGCCTTGGATCTCACCGGGCTGGACGACCCTTATTACGGCATTCGCCTGTTTCGTTGCGCCAACATAATCCTGGCCACCGGGGGACCGGCTGGAATCTACTACCACTCGGTCTATCCCGAGAGCCAGACCGGTGCTTCGGGCCTCGCATTGGAAGCCGGTGCATCCGGCGCGAACCTGCACCAATGGCAGTATGGCCTTGCTTCCACCAAATTCCGCTGGAACGTCTCAGGCACATACCAGCAGGTTCTGCCGCGCTACATCTCGGTTGATGCACAGGGCAACAGCCGGGAATTCCTGCCGGACTATTTCGCAACACCCGTTGAGGCCCTTGACATGGTTTTCTTGAAGGGCTATCAGTGGCCATTTGACGTGAACAAGGCCGCGGGCTCCTCGATGATCGACCTAATCATCCACCACGAAATTTATGAGAAAAACAACCGTGTCTACATGGATTTCACCCGGGATCCTGCAGGCTTGGAGAACGGATTCGCCGGGCTTTCGGGGGAAGCCTATAAATACCTGGCCCGTTCCGAAGCGCTGCTTGAGCGGCCTATCAACCGGCTGAATAGGATGAACCCCAAGGCAATTGAACTCTACCGCACCCATGGAATCGACCTGTACAGCGAAGCGCTCGAGGTCTCGATCTGTGCCCAGCACCACAACGGCGGGATCGCTGTTGATGGCGATTGGCAGAGCAGCGTCAAGGGCCTCTTTGTGGTGGGGGAGGCGGCCGGCACTTTCGGTGCATACCGACCAGGAGGAAGCGCCCTCAACTCCACCCAGGTGGGATCGCTGCGCGCGGCGGAGCACATTTCCTACTCGCAGGAGCAGCGCATGCCAGATGAACAAGAGCTCGTTCGGCTTGGAAAGGCCCACGCGCGGGAATTAGCGCAGATATTCGGGGAGCTTCTGGAGAGATCGAACGGGGAGTCCAATGTTGCGTATAAACGCGAATTCATGCAGAAGAGCATGAGCCAGTTCGCGGCGCACATGCGCACCGCGGAGAGAATTCGGGAGTATTCCGACTACCTATCCGGCCAGATGAAGGAGTTTTATCGTAACCAGCAACTAAAAAACCGTACCGATATTCCGCGGATGATGAAGAACCGAGATTTGCTGGTGACACAGCTGGCCGTGCTTCATGCCATGATGACGGCGGCGGAAATGTCGGGAAGTTGTGGATCCGGCCTCATTGTGGACAAGAGCGGGGTGGATTTAGCCAACCGGCAATTCAAGATGAAGTATCGCCCGGAAAGAGAAAACATGCGTCCATTCGTCCTGTACACCGGGTATACCAAAAACGGATGGAGCTCCAAGTATCAACCGGTGCGCCCGATACCACAGCCGGATGACTGGTTTGAAACGGTGTGGAACAACTACCGGAAGAAAAGAAGGCATGTGCCGCCTGACAGCGACCAATAGAGGGCAGATTCGTACAAAAGTTTCCCGCTTGTCTCTATGCGAAAGGTAAAGCCAGCAGGTTCTCCGCGGCCAGCGCGAAAGCCAGTACCGTGATTTGTCTGCGATCAAGCAATTCATCCATTCCTCCCTGAAGCTCATATCTGATTAGCCTGGATAGGTAAAGGGCGGAGCCAGTTGTTGGCTCCGCCCTTCCCACTTTGCCAGGGCGTTGGGGTGCTGCCGTCCGCTACATGCCGGCGTTCTTCTTCTTGATGATTTTGAGGATTGCGCCCGTCGGCACGCCGTCGTAGATGGCGCGGACGTAGAACTTGACGAAATCGCCCTGCTCCATGAGCTCCATGGTGTAGTTGGAGTTGATGGGGCAGCGAACCTCGACGGGGATACCCGCCACGCGGACGAAGTAGGCGGTCGCGGAGAAGTTGCTGATGCTGCCGGTGTAGGTGTTCCCTGCGCGGAGCTCCAGCTGCGGGGCGTCCTCGGCGGCCTTCATGGACACGCGCATGGAAGTCACCCTGCCATTTTCATCCCGCGTCAGTGACGTAATCTCCACCGGCCTTTCCTCACCGACCCTCACCACTTCGCGGATATCATTGACCCACAGGTTGGAAATGTTGTCGATGCGGACATAGGTTTCAAAGCCGAATACCTCCACGCAGACCAGGTTGCGGGATACGTGGAGGACGCGGGCCATGCAGCGGGTTCCCTCGTTGACGCGGAACTCGCTGTCGATGCCCTGTGCGTTGAGGATAGTCCTCTGCCGCAGGATCATGGCGTCGCGGCGGCTTGCCCCGGCCACCCGGTTCTGAGTATCCACGCCGCGCACCATGTAGTCGATCTTCGCGCTCAGCATGGAGTCGATGAGCAGCCGCGCTTCGCGCTGTGTGATGGTTTCCGGGTCCAGGTCAAATTCTATCAAAAGGAGTTTTATTTACATATGGAACGCTAAAGCTCTTTTGGAGCCTCCGGCACAGCCGGAGGTTTTCGCATACAAAAAAACAAAGCAGAGGGCCCGACCCACTGCTTTGTTTTGCCTCTTTTTAGGCTTTTCTTTCAACTTTTCAACGGTTTCCCAAAATATCCGGCGCTGTTGTTTCTTGATCCATTCAGATCGTTTTGCAACAGCGCCTTTTTTGGGGGGAATTGGTACGCCCGACTGGATTCGAACCAGCGACCTTTTGAGTCGGAGTCAAACGCGCTATCCAACTGCGCTACGGGCGCTTATATGATAAACTGCCGTTTGACAGTCTATTTCAAAACTGAACCACCACTGGCTGGAAGCCGCCTAAAGCTCACCAATCCTAAAATCATCATTCTTCAATGTTCTCGTCTATATCTTGGTTTCTGATATATTGGGCAATAATTTCATCAACCGAAAAAGCCTTCAGAGGAAAGAGCGCGGGAGCTTAACCGCTTACAAAAGCTTTTGGAGGGCGCCAACATCAAATTGGCCTCTGTAGCTTCCAACATCAATGGGATAAGCTCACGCAGCCTGTTGGATCTGATTTGCGAAAGCGACTGCATTGATGCGAATGCTGTTTCACAGAGAGTCCATCCAAGTATGATGAACAAATTGGATGAGTTAGTGGTTTCTGTGCAAGGAATTATCACCCCTTTGCAGAAAGAGCCGATTTCCATGGTGCGTAATCATATTGATGACATGACTACCCGTATTGAGGGAATCAATCAGTTGATTAAGCGGTATATTGGTGAATACGAGGGAGCCATCGCCGCGTTAATCCAAATGCCCGGAATCGCACGTATAAGTGCAGAAGTCATTGTGGCCGAAATCGGAAAAGACATGAGCCGTTTTCCCTCCACCGCACATTTGGCTTCTTGGGCGGGTATTTATCCAAGGAACAACGAATCTGCGGGAAAACGGAAGAATGGCAACACCCGCAGTGCCAATAAAGCCTTAAAGTCAGCGCTTATTCAGTGTTCATGGGCGGCTATCCGTCATACGGATTCCTTCTTTTATGCACAATACCAGCGACTGGTAGTCAGACGAGGTAAGAAAAAGGCAATTGTTGCAGTGGCACATTCCATGTTGATTGCAATTTATCATGTGTTATCCGGACAGCCTTTCAAAGACTTAGGTGCTGATTATTACACACAATTTAACCGCGAGAAAAAAGTTAATTCCTATTTGCGCCAACTCAAAAAACTTGGCTGGGAGCCTCCCTGCCCCGGTTGCTGCCAGCTGAATATATCCTATCTTTCAAACCGTGTTTTACGGCTTGGAGAGGGTAAGTTTTTTTGCGCTTTGCTTGGGTAGGTTTTCACAACAAGGTTTCGCCTGGAAAGCTAGGGTTTTAACCCTATTATACAGACAATAAATTAGTGGTCAAGCAGTAGTCATAACCTGCATCGAACATAAATAATATTATACTATTTACGTTGCAATAAGTCAAGTTATTCGTAGAGTAGGAAAGAGCCGCCTTACCGCATTACTGTGGCAGGTTTGCCCAGACCCCTCCCAGAACCGGACTTACACCTCTCGATGTATCCGGCTCGCCATCATTGTTTCAGACTACTAAAATTCAAGTGTGATGGATTTTATGATGACAGTCTTTGCATACGGCTAAGGTCTTGCGCCTTTTGGCAATCATCACAATTTCCCATTGTTCTTTACCTTTAAGGTTCTTCACTTTGTTTACGTGGTGCATAGCAAGAGGAGTGTTGGTTTTTCCGCATAACTCACAGACCTTTGCAGATAACCGCTTTTCAAGCGTTGTAGTCATCCCCGCGTGTCTGATTGCGTACTCCACTATTACATCATTGAAACTATTGCTACCTTTACAGTCGGTGGTCTAATGCTGGTAAAGACATTATTGTATTTTCCCAATGAAACGATAATAAATATCAATCTTCTGTGTACGTTGTCCATCAATGCGCTGCGCTTGGTGGACAACAATTTTTTCTATGAGTTCATGGACAATGGCCCGGTCAAGCTCCTGTACATCAATGTATTTCGGAATAAATTAGACCTTGAAAAAGATGTCAGGTACGCCAAAACCGTAGAGAAATCCCATGGCCGCTATGACATGGCCGCTATGAAACGAGGGAGTGTTATCTGTCAAGCGAAATTGACTGGCTGGAAAATCGGAGAGATTAGGAAAAGCTGCGGGGAATCGGTCTCATCATATCTACACGTCAAATTGCAGGAGAGCCGGAAATTAGCACAACCATGCACTATTTCATCTTCCCCTTTCAGCAAACAGGCCGCGATGACCAACGGAGCGGCGAGGTTCACGAAAATATATTCCAGATAGATCATGCGCCCGCCCCTTTCCTCGCGGCGAAATAAATGCCTGTTGTCGTAAGCGGCAGCAGCCAACTGTAAATTTCAAAGGGAACCGCATAGCCGTAATCCCAACCCAAAGTGGAGAACAGGTCGTAGAACAAGCAGATGGCGCAGGGCAAGGTTTTTGCCGATGACGAACAGGTAAGTTTTCAGCGACGCCTTCCCCTGAAGCGGTTCCTTGCTCCTGACAAGCCGGGTGAAAACGTCGATCATCAGTTCTTCGGCGTCGTACATATACCCACAATGCGGTTTATGTAGGCCGTCAATTCCTCGCCGTACAACTCGACTAACTCAACGTGGGCTTCCCGATCTGTCCAGGAAACGGCGGTACAATTCCATGTCGGTTTTGTCCGGCGTGTGATTATCATTCATTCCCGTCGCCCCCTTTTTTATGCTGCTTCTTGCGCGCGTCGGCGGGCTTTTGGGCGTTCTGGGGGATCAGCCAGTCGCGCCCCGGACGCACAACGCCCTCTATGCGGCCATCCTCGCACAGCTTTTGTATCCGGCGCTCCGATATGCCCCACTTTCCCGCCACCTGCCTGACCGTTATATTGTCCATGTCACATACCCCGCAATTCGACATTTTTTGCATATATCCCCATTGTATACGGCAAGCCGCATGAACGCAAGGTGGAAATCCGAAGATAGAATCATAAGACATAAAGCTGGCGGCGGGTATTTTCAATAGGTTTCCGTTACCCTCTGTGCCACCCACAGGCCGTAGCCGTGACCGTCCTCCTCTTGTGCGGATTGAAAGCGGTGCTTCGTCTGGACAAGTTCGCCCGTCCTGCTGTTCACACAGGGACGGCGAAGTATGGCTCCCGGTGCCATCATCAAATGCGCCATCAACGGCACAATTACCGGCAGCGATGTGCCGGGTGGATTGGAAGCATCCGTACAGCTACAGCAATTTGACTTATTACCCGGACAGAAAACGTGGCGCTTTGCTGCATGCGTTTGAACTTATGGTTTACGAACCATCCGGATAAAAAGTTCAAACGCAATAAAAGACAGCGGCGACAACGGTGGTTACGTTCCCCCAAGCAGCAATCACTCAAGCGGCAGCGGCTCCACCAAATCCGACGCCCCTGTTGTCATTCAGTCCCGGCCTGTTACAATGGCGCAGACTTTGGCGGCCTACAATGCGGCCCTCGAAACGACAAAGGCAATATTGACCGTGGCATTGCGGAGAATGGCTCGGCAATTGCCAGAATTGAAGCCGTGAGCAACGAAGCCCACGAAGCCGGGCGGCATATGTGCGAACAGTTGTAAAGCAAGGCTACCCATTCAAGCCCTTTGAGACTTCACTCTCTGTGCGATTGGATATTGTTTGGAAAAAATATTAGATGTTCTCACCCGCATCTAAAGTGTTTCTGGATAGATTGCGTAATGTGATTGGACTACATAATTCAAAATAATGGAGGTGTTATTTTCCAATAAGTGCTTGAAAACACACTTACAATCTTAAGTATTGTTGATAATTAAGATTGTAAGTGTGTTTGTATAAACGTTCCAACAGTATTGCAAATTTGAAATATTGCACAAATATTTATATTCAAATTAATAATAAATGGCGATTGACATATTAATTAGCATGTTCTATGATTAACTTACTTAATGACATTAATCAAGGGGTGTGAGTCTTAATATGCGTGGTGGTATAAAGTGAGTATGAATTTGGTACTGGGTGTCGATTTCGGAAGTGAGTCAGTACGCACCGTAGTAGTTGACTGCGACAGTGGAAAGACATTAGCTGCTGACTTCTGCGTGTATCCTCGTTTTGCGCAGGAGCTATATTGCGATTCTTCCATAAATCAGTTTCGGCAACATCCCTTGGATTATTTGGAGACTTTCGAAAAATGTATTAAGAAAGCTCTCGGTAAATTGTCAAATAAAGCTGGTCAGTCTGTGCGCGGAATTTCAGTTGATGCCACAGGGTCAACTCCCTGCCCAGTAGATATAGATGGAACACCGCTGGCACTATTACCACAGTTTTCTGAGAATCCAAACGCGATGTTCTATCTCTGGAAAGATCATACAGCAATTGAGGAAGCATTAGAGATTACAAAGGTATTCAGCGATTGCAATGGTGAAGACTATACCCGATTTCAAGGCGCATATTCATCGGAATGGTTTTGGGCAAAAATTCTTTATGCAAGCAGGGTAGATCCCATCATCAAGCAGTACGCTTATTCATGGGTAGAGCACTGCGACTGGATTCCCGCGCTGTTAACAGGAAATCTAAAGCCGGAATCCATGTATCGCAGCAGCTGCGCCGCAGGACATAAAGTTTTATGGCACAGTGATTTTGGAGGGCTTCCCGCTCGTGCCTGTTTCTCCAGAATTGATTCCTATCTGGCAAAAGTTGCAGACACTTATAAAGGACCTCCACAACCATCGGATACCAAAGTGGGAATTATAACAAAGGAATGGGCAAAAAAACTGGGAATCAGCGAGCAAGCTGTCATTGGCGGAAGCTCTCTTGATGCACATGCAGGGGCAGTAGGCGCAGGAATCAAGCAGGGAACTTTGGTCAAAGTGCTGGGCACTTCCACTGTAGATATGCTCATTGAAAGACGAGAAAATCTCAGAGGCAATGATCTCAAGGATTGCTGCGGTCAGGCGGAAGATTCTATTGTTCCTGGATATGTAGGGATCGAGGCTGGGCAAGCGGCATTTGGGGATGTTTACTCCTGGTTCCGGCGGCTTCTACTTCAACCAATCACAGCAATGGTGGAAAAAAGCACTTATATAGCAGATGGAGACAAAAAATGTTTTTTACAGGAATGCTATGAAACCGTCCTGTCGGAACTGGATAAAGCAGCCATGGCAGAACCGTGCTCTGAAGATTTAATCATTGTTGATTGGTTTAACGGACGGCGATATCCAATTATTAATGAATCCGTAAAAGGCGGTATTTATGGCCTGTCCCTTGGAACGGATACAGCGATGCTATATAAGGCGTTGGTACTATCTACTATTTTTGGCTCTCGCAGAATTTTTGACTGCTTTATCTCACGCGGCATTGCTATTGATGATGTGATTATCGTAGGCGGAATAGCAAAAAAGTCAGCGTTTGTAGGACAATTGCTCGCTGACATTTTAAAGAGACCGGTAAAAGTATCCGGAACCGAAGAGGCATGTGCAAAAGGCGCTGCGATTTATGCTTCGGTAGCTTGCGGCGCTTTCTCTAGTATTACGGAGGCTCAGAAACATCTCTTTGACAACTTTGAAAAAATCTTTATGCCGAATGATACGAAATCTCCCATTTATGATAAACTGTATAAGCAGTATCTCAATTTTGGCAGGCATATCGAGCAAATGGAAAATGAAATTGAGAAATAGTTGCAGGAAAGATGGAAGATACTATGCCGCCTCTGGACAAAGGATTTATTACACTGACAAATCGCATAAATGTCTTGCGTTCTATCATCAGTGAAAAGACTGTATTTAAAGCTGATATTGCCCGCAAGCTCGGTTTATCCCAGCCAACCGTTATGAAAATTATAGACGACATGGGAAAAAAAGGGCTGGTTAATTTCGCGGGAAAAGGCGTGTCTAGTGGCGGAAAGCCCCCCACCATGCTTGAGTTCAATCAAAATGCCCGCAACATTATAGGCGTCGATGTCAATGAGTATCGTATTGAGGCTGTTCGATTTAATCTTGGTCTACAGATCATTGATAAGCGCATTCAGGATATAAGAACAACGGACACTGCCAAAACAATCACCGGCCGCATTGTTGATGAAATCAAGTGGTTATTAGCGAAAACAGAGACTGATCAACCTATTATCGGAATTGGGATTGGTGTGCCGGGAATTGTGGATACAAAGAATGGAATTATTATTTACTCAGCGGAAATGAGCTGGCACAATGTAAATCTGCTAAGCGCCATGAGGGATGTTTTCGATGGGCATATTGTGATTGAAGACAGTACCAGGGCCATAGCAATGGGGGAATCCCTGATTGGAGACGGGAGCAATGCAGAAAACTTTCTATGCGTCAATGTAGGGAAAGGAATTTCCTCGGCGCTGGTGTTAAATCGGAAATTGTATTATGGTAGTTCCGACTCCGCAGGACAGTTAGGGCATATGTTGGTTGAACGCAATGGCAATATGTGTGATTGTGGGAGTTATGGTTGCCTTGAAACCTACAGTTCCGGCAATGCTATCGAAAAAAAAGCAAAGGAACTTGTTTTAGGCGGTGCGAAAACATTAATACGTGATTTGGTATACGGCAATGCGGAGAAAATTGACATTTACATGGTATTTGAAGCAGCCCAAAATGAAGATCGGGTGGCGTTGGAAATTGTAGAAACAGCAGCTGATTATCTCGCAATGGCGATTACCAGCGTGATCAACCAATTTGATCCGGATCTAATTGTGTTTGAAGGAAAGGTATGCAGGATTGGTCGTTTGTTTGTACAGTTGCTTGAAAAGCAATTGGCAAACAGAAAATCTCGTTACCTGTCGGGACAAGCTCGTATTGTTGTACTTGACAACAAACGCTGTACAGGGTCAACAGGCGCCGCCGCCTTTATCTTGGATCATTTTGTTAATAGCGGCGGAGTAGATACGGGTTTTGTATCGTGTATTGATCAATAAATATTTTGTTATGTGAACTTTTTGGGGGTTTCATATAGTAAGCGAGAGTAGCGGTAAACAGTAGCTTCTTTGAGTGTTCAGTTCATCTGTTTGCTCTGTCCAATTTATCACAGACCGCAGGTCTGTTGATATAAAGTCAATGCTCTTATTCATTAATAAAAGGAGGAAAAGAAAATGAAAAGCAGAACTATGAAAAAAATTGTGGCTATCATTCTTGTTATGACACTGGCGGTATCCTTGGTAGCGTGTTCAAGTGGTTCAAGTTCTAATTCCGGCACAACAAACGAGATACAAGCTTCATCGGGTGACAGCGCCCAAACGGCAGAAACTGTTTCAGCAAACAAGAAGTACATAGCACTCTGCCTGTATGGGTTGGACAATGAGGCTTGGGCAGCGTTCATCGACGGTGCCAACGCATTTGTCGAACAGCTTCCAGAGGGAGCGGCTCAGGTCGATGTGATGACGTCTGGCGGTGACGACAACGTCCAGATTGAGGGCATCCGATCCTATATCGCGGCTCATGGCAAGGATGCCGTATTCTTCATCGATCCGAGCAGCAAGGCCAACACGGTGAACATCGTGGAGACCTGCGAAGAGGCCGGTGTGTACTACACGATTGAGGCTCATCGTGCGGAGGGTTTAAGTCCTTGGGATCATGACTACTTTGTCTCTCATATCAATCAGAACGACTACAACGCGGGATACACGATGGCCGTCGCGCTGTTCGAGGATCTTGGCGGCAGCGGCAACGTGTTTGACCTGTACGGCTCCCTTGGAAACGATGCCGCGACTGCACGTGAAGCTGGTTTTCGCGCGGCTCTTGAGGAATATCCGGATATCAATGTGGTGGATATGCAGGTGGCAAACTTCAACCAGCAGGACGCTCTGGGGATTGTGGAGACTTGGCTTGCATCCTATTCCGACTCAATCGACGGCATCTTTTCCGCAGCCGATTCCCAGGCGCTGGGCGCGATTGGGGCTCTAAAAGAATACGGACTGGAAAGCAAGGTCAAAGTGACCGGCATAGATGGCAGCTCGGAAGCCCGGCAAGCCATCAAGGACGGCAACCTGCTGGCAACCATGTACCTGGATCAGTACGCTATCGGCGGCTACGGTGCGGCCTATGCGTATTATGCTTCCACCGGCGAGTATGATTTCCTAAACGCGGATCCGCAGAACCGTATGATCTACACCAAGACGATTGCGCTGACGGCGGACAATGTGGGGCAATACGATAAAGTGGGAGATTATGACTTCACCCTGGCACATCTTGGCGACATCATCGAGGGATACCAGACGCCGGACGATATCGAGCTTCCCTACTGATGCCCAAAATAGATATAGTCAGTCTATAAATAATTGCCGGGAGCGGGGAGAATTTATCCCCGCTCCGCAGTGACGAAGGACGGCCTACACTGCTGGCAGATAGTAAAGAAGGGATGTATCTTCTATGGCTGGAAAAGTCGATTTCAGCACAGCGACCATACAAGAGCAGTTTGTTGAAAAGAACCGGATACAAGCTAGAAACGACAAATCAAAGATTTATGCTCCTTTGATCGTATTAGGCGTGTTGGTTGTCTTTGGCGGAATAACGGCGGGGGATAAAAACTTTATTTCGGTGGCAAATCTTGTAAATATCATGTATCAAATGTCAATTCCTCTTGTGGTCGCTACCGGTATTACATTTGTAATTCTTCTGGGAAGCATTGATCTTTCCATGGAAGGCGTGATCGGTTTTTCCTCGGCCATGATATCCCTGCTTGTGGTAAATACACTCAATGACAATGATTTTGGCCTTTTGGCAATCGTTCTCGTCATGGTGGCGGGTGCCGTTATGGGCATGATCGTTGGGTTGGCGCACGTATATCTGAAAATATCGTCATTTATAGCGACCTACGCTTTTTGTCAGGTGTTTATGGGTACCGCAGTAATGCAGTACCGTGGAGCCCCGGCAACGATTAAGTGGGATCTATTTGAAAAAATGGCAAGCGCAAGGCCGCTGGGGATTCCTCTGGTTACATGGATGGCATTCGCTTTTTTTCTCATCGGCGTCTACATCTTGAACTTTACCGCTTTCGGACGCGGCGTCTACGCCATCGGCTATAATGAATCGGTGGCGAAATCCGCAGGCATTAATGTGGCGCGTACAAAGATCCTCTGCTATGTCATCAGCGCGGTGGCGGCTAGCTACGCCGGACTGCTCATCATGATCCGTTTGAAGATGGGTACCGCTTCGGCTGGAAACAACCAGCTGTTTCCAGCGATCACCGCACTGGTAGTCGGCGGTGCCAGCGTGTCCGGTGGAAAGGGCGGGATGATGCAGACGCTGGTCGGGGTTTTGATCGTCACGGTGCTTTCAAACCTGCTGACAATTCTTGGAGTCAACGCTTACTATAAACAGGCGATCAACGCAATCATTATCATCGTCGCAGTTTCTGTCTCCATCACACGCACGAAGAAGACGATTGCGAAGTAGGGGATAATTATGGAAAATAATGTAATTTTTAGGGTGAGTGGCGTAGGCAAAGTCTACGGGAATAATCGGGTTTTGGAAAATATTGGAATGGAATTCCATAAAAGCGAGATTATCGGCCTGATTGGCGAGAACGGCGCTGGAAAATCCACTCTTTTGAAGATTATCTGTGGTGCCACCGGCCAGTCGGAGGGCGCATTAGAATTCGCTGGCAAGCCCTATGAACCTAAGTCGATCATACAGGCCAACCAAAACGGTGTGGGTATGGTCTTTCAGGAGCAGTCCATGGTTGGAAATCTCTCGGTGGCACAGAACATTTATCTTGGAAGAGAGAAGCTGTTCCGCAAGTATGGCGTTATCAATTGGAATGCCATGAATGCGAGGGCTAAAGAGGCGCTGGTGAGGATCGGTGTCAACAACATCAACCCCAAGACGAAGATCAGGGAGCTGAATTTTGCGTCTAGGCAGATGGTGGAGATCGCAAAGGTTTTTGACGCAGTGGCGAAAGAAGACGGCTCGCCGTCTCTTGTCCTTCTGGACGAGCCCACTACGGTGCTTACGGACGCGGAGATCGACAAGCTTTTTCGGCAGATGCGGCGGATGGCGGAAGCGGGAAACGCTGTGGTATTTATTTCCCATCGGCTGGACGAGGTCATAGAAATCAGCGACCGGATTTATGTGATGAAGGACGGACGCAATTCCGGCATGCTGCTCAAGAAAGACGTCTCGGAGGCGATCCTGTATGAGCGTATGGTGGGGCGGACAACAACCGGGGAATATTACCAGACCCAGAACCAGACAAAGGTAAAGGAAGAGGTGGTTTTTGAATGCCGGAATTTGTCCAAGTTCGGAATGTTTAAGGACTACAGCTTCAAGCTGCATAAAGGCGAAGTGTTAGGGTTCGCCGGTGTGGAGGGGTCTGGAAAGGAGGATGTTTGTGCGCTTATCTGCGGAGATGACGACGCAGATAGCGGCGAGATGTACCTAGAAGGAGAAAAGGTCAGATTCCCATCCCCCCACGCAGCTCTTAAAAAGGGGATCATCTCGGTTCCAAAGGAGCGAAGAGACGAGGGCATGGTTGAGGCACTGTCCATCTACGACAACATGATCATGTCAAACTATGAGAAGGTAAAGGTTCATGGCATCATCAGCAAAAAGAAGATCCGCAACGACGCCAACGAATGGCTCAAAATGATGGGCATTAAAGCGCGGCGCATCGATGACAAGATGAACGAACTATCCGGCGGAAACGCCCAGAAGGTAGTTTTTGTCAGGGCGATCTATGCGGATCCGAAAATCCTAATCCTAAATCATCCGACCAGAGGCGTGGACGTAGGCGCAAAGGAAGAAATTTATTCTATCATCCGGGACATCACCCAGTCCGGCGTCAGTGTAATCTTAATCGGCGATACTCTGGATGAATGTATCGGACTTTCCAGCAGACTGATTGTCATGAAAGACGGACTGGTCAGCGCTGAATTTGATTGCCCGCCGGACAGCAAGCCGTCTCAGGTCGATGTCGTGAAAAAGATGATGTAGGAGGATAAATCATGTCAACTGTGAAAACGGAAAAGCGGATTGATTTCGATACGCTTAGTAAAAATATATTCGTGATAAGCATACCGATCGTATTTATCATCTTTACATTTATCAACCCCAATTTTGCAAGCTGGTATAATGTCAAAAATATTATTTCCAGTATCTGCCCGGTGCTGATTCTGTCTGCTGGACTTACCTTTGTCCTTCTCCTGGGAGGGATTGACCTGTCCACAGGTGCGCTGTGTTCGGCCACCTGTGTGCTAACGGGACTCCATATCGCCCAGTATGGCAACAAATTCATCCTGCTCATGCTAGCCCTGGGAGTTGTCGCAGGTCTGGCCAACGGGTTCCTTGTTACAATCCTCAAGATGCCGTCGTTTATCGCCACTTTGTGTACCCAAAGTATTTGGAGCTGTGTTGCGCTTGTATGCTCAGACGGGTCGTCCGCCACCATACCACAGCAGGATCGTGGCGTAATTGCGTGGACTAACGTGGAGTTTTTAGGACTTCCTGTTCTGTTCTGGTACACCGTTGTGGTATTCGCTCTTCTGATCTTTTTTGAAAAGAAAACAGCCACGGGAAAGGCGATCTTTGCTATGGGCTCTAATGCGGAGGCAGCCAGAATGAGCGGAGTCAATGTGGTGGCTGTGCAGATGACGGCATTTTTGCTCTGCGGGGTGGCCAGTGCGGCTACTGGCGTTTACTACGCCCTGACCATAAAGGGAAGTGTGCCATCCATCGGTGACAACTTGGGACTGATGGGTATCGCATCGGTCGCGGTCGGAGGCACTTCCCTTGCTGGTGGGAACGGGAGTGTCGTGCGAACTTTATTTGGATGTGCCATGATCGTAATGATACGACAGGGAATGAATGTTATAGGCACGGACGCGTTCTGGCAGGATATCATTTATGGCCTCATCGTTGTACTAGCTTTGGTATTCAACTCTGACCGTTCGCTGACGAATCGGATTGTCAAATAGAGAAGCGTAGAACACCAAGCTTTTTCTGAATCCCCTTTACCGAAAGCGCTTCTTCGTGCTCATCCTGATTACGGATTCATCGGGATAACCAAAAGTATCAGGATATCCTGATACTTTTGGCAAGCAGTAGGTGTAGGAGTGTTATATCAGTTTAACTTCACCCGTGGTGCTATATGAAACAAATTCCATCAAAAATGACACTCTCAAAGTGTAATCACCACAAAACACAAAGAGAGAATGGCATCAGATGGAGTTTGACAGAGCCAAGTATAGCACAAATATGAGCGATGTGGAGATTATTAGCATCTCAATCCTTGGAGAGCTGATGACCATTGACTCGGAACGGGCTTGGTATTCTTTCTGCCGTAAGAATCTCAGTGATATATTCCCTGGTTTCTGTGAACGCAGCCGATTCAATCGAATACGAAGAAATCTACATGCGGTAATTCGGCGTTGTTAC
>Ga0153950_1000257_pt1 | contig 23235 bp, 10 predicted proteins | sample TSNJ034MetaG_FD_104737 | JGI IMG/M metagenome (GOLD analysis project Ga0153950, IMG submission 104737) | Attine ant fungus gardens microbial communities from New Jersey, USA - TSNJ034 MetaG | ecosystem: Host-associated > Fungi > Mycelium > Unclassified | place: USA: New Jersey, Wharton State...
ATCATCAAGTAGCCTTTGAAATATTGCAATACAGTTCTTAAGCGTATACATCTGGCTTGGAGCGCAATAGAATGCCCGAGCATCCGATGCGATAGCTTCCTTGATTACATCTAACGTCTTATAGGCTTCTGGAACATAGGCCAAAGCCAATGCGCTGCTCTTTAAGGCAGCCGTGCAGATTGGCTTCTTCCTTCGTTGTATTGGCACGAATCTCAATGCAATTCCGTTCTGTTTAACGGCTGCCATGTATACATTCTTCGTTTGAAAGGCGTCAGGAACATCCTGCAGGGCCAGGCCTTCTTGCTTGACGGCCTGCAGGCATAATTCTTCTGATAAAAACTCCTCTGGAATATGCTGCAACGACTTGCCGTAGCTCTTTACTGCCTGTAGGCACACCTGATACGTAAAAAGGCCTTTTGGAACAAAACAAATCTGCTCTCCATCTTGCTGCAGGGCCTCCAAGCAGATTTCTTCCGTCAATATCAGCTTCGGAACATAGCGCAGTGCTTTACCATTCTGTTTGACAGCCTCCAAACAGACCTGTTTTGTTTTCATTGCTTTTGGAACCGTCTGCAGAAACAGTCCGTCTTTCCTGACTGCTTCTGTATATTCCTCCAACATATTTTCAGTCAGCTTACCCACATCGGTCTGAGGGAGGAACATATCAATACCGAATCCTAGATCTTCATTCATTTCCATATGCATCCTCTCCTATCATGACTGCCAGCATCATTCCTGCCTCTAAGTCAGGAACATACCCTGATGAATCATTTTTATTATCTTACCATATTTAGAAAGGAAATCATATGATTATAAGCGATAAATAGTTTTTGTAGATTCCAGCAGACGGCACCAGTCCGCCGGAATCTACAGTTTTGTGTTTTAATCTGCGGAGCTACCCTTATATAATTCTTTTGAGGCACTTACCCCATTTTGTATCTTTCGATACCGCCTTTCTATGTTATAGGCGATAACCAACATAACACTTTCAGTTTCAACATTATGCTGCCCATGGCACAGGAATCATCGAATCCCCATATCTTCTACAGCATTCCGAAGCCCCCTTCTGCCTGTATAGAATGATTCGCACACAATCGTTTTCCTTCCATACAGGTTATACGTCTTGATATATTGTATCAATAAGTACCTTGAGTAATTGCTCTCTGCACTTCCAGTTTCTCTTGATCTGTAAGTTTTGAGTACATTTGCAAAACACCATCTACACGGCTCTTATGCATCCTCGCTTCAACCTGTATCACCAATTCCTTATACCGCTTAATTGTCTCGTTATCCAAATATTGCGGTAACTCAGCGGTACAATTCAACCAATTGGTGCACTCATAATCTGTCATAGATGAGATATTTTCCTCCGTAGAAATGATAAATCGTTCTACCCATCTTGCTTGCTGTGCCTGAAGCTGACTTATTCTTCGTCTAACTTCTGCATCAACGAGGACAAGACAGGAGCCATACTTCTCTTTTGGGATGAAGTTTATGTAGTCTTTCAATGCGTCAAGCGTACCCGGTATATTCTCAATTTCCTTTTGAGCCGCACCAATTTCTTTGAGAACAGAAGCAATTCGTATTACATCATTCTCCTGTAATCCTATATCTGATAACACAATAAGTTTCTCTTTCAAATTCTCAACCATTTCGATGCTTTCATTTGCTTCTACTTGAGCTATTGTATTCCTGCAAACATCTGACAGCTCACCTATTCGTTTTGAGAGCATATCCATCGCTTTAGATATTTTATCCTTTATTGCTTTCATAAGGCTATCTGGCATATCTTTTGTAGCATCAAAAAATCTATCCCAACCCTGCATTTTTTCCATATAGGTTACACAGGATGAATATCCGAGCGAATTGACATCGGCCGCCATTGCAATATCTTTATCCAACTCTACAAGCATAGCCTCATATTTTTGTCTGGCGAGCAAATCTTCATCAACAGTCTGATACCGTAATTCAATTGCTTTTGCATAATCTTCATAGTCATGCTCTCTTAATGCTTTCGCTATATTGGCGGTAATCCCCTTAAACTGTGACAATTGTGTTATATTACAAGAAATAAGTCCTATCCCCTTGAGTGCATTCTTTCTCAAAATAATATCCACATTTGCTTTTAAATCGTCCATTTGCTTTTTATAATGATCACTGTACTCAAACGGCAATTGGGGCGAAACTGGAGCCGATGTATCCACATAATAATTAAACACCCGATAAAACTTCTGGATGCTAAATGAACTCTTTGCCTCTGAAATCAAATCATTTGCCTTATCTATCTTTTCATAGATACTGTTCCTAAGTGAAATCCCCTCATCCAATCGCGCTGATGCAGCTGCGACCACCAATTGATTATCCGCTGTTATCCCTTCTTGTGCCGTCATATCATCGAGCTTCTTCTTATATTGCTGGCATTGCTCCACTATGGTACAAGACATAATTTCCTTGCACAGTTCCTGAAGAATATCCCTGTTTGCATTCTCATTCTTCTGTAATCGTATCTTTATAAGTTCTCTCGGATCGAGTTTTTGTTTCTTAAATATTTTTTCGCTGACATGTGATGGCTGTAACTTATCTTTTCCATAATAGCAAAGCACGTTCTTGTCTTCATACGCTATGTAATAAAAAACAAAAAGTGCTAATGCATTGGAGTTCATACTATATGGTTTCTTTGTGTATCTGCCAAAAAGTTGCATCAAAGCCAATGCTTCTGTGGCATTTTTCAAATTGCCTTCCAATTCATTGAATATTTCTAATGCCAGTGCATTAACCGGTTTAACAAACATACATGAGTTATTATATACCTGCCACGATGTATTTACTCCAACTGCCAGTGTCGCTTTTACACGATTCTTTTCATCACTAGTCAACGCATTGTAGCTTTGTATATTCAGGAGCGTCCGATCATACATCTTTGTGCATATGTTCGCCAGATATCTCCTTGCAGCAGTCGGTGTCTTATTTTCAAACCCATCAAACATAAAAGGTACGGCCTTTGTGAAAATAGCCCCAAATCTTTCTGTACAAAGATGATTAAGCCTTCCTTGATACGGGATCAACTCATCATCTGAGATGATCTGCCTATCCTGTACCAAAGCATTAAACTTACGAACTATTTTTTTGTCCTGTGCTTTGTGTTGACCACTAATATGTTTTTCAAAACGTTCATGATCACCACTCGAAAATCTGTTAAGAACATTCTTTGCTGTCAAAGCGGTCAGTATTTCGCCTTCGCAATCATCAAGGAAAACAATAATAATTGTAGCGTTGGCAAGCTGCATTTCCTGGTGTATGGCAGAAATACGAGCTACCTCTACTTCCGCATTTTCCGCACAATATGCAAAAATAAGCTCTCCTCTGTATTCTTCACCAGAAATGTTTCCCTCAAGTACTCTTATCTTAATCGCAATTTGCTCTTTAGTTATTCCCTTACTGTCCAGTAAAGTCTTTTTAAATTTCCATTCCAATGATGAAATATGATGTTCTTGGCCAAAAGCAGTTTCGATGTCTGCTAACAACGACAACTCTTTTCGCAGTGCTTCATCCAAATCATCTATCGAGGCATTCTTTGTCATGATACGGTATCTGCTATAGACACGCTTAAACTCATTAAATCCATTTGCTTCCGCAATCAAATCAAATGTTTTTGTATTATCATCAAACGCAACAACGCCATGGAGATTTTCTAAACTCTTCAGGGCGGTTATAATCTCTTCTTCTCTAAGATTAGAACAGTACCTTATTGCAAGCAGGGCATCTGCTTTATTATAAAATGAAAAGCGTGCAATATTCGTAATTAAAACAGCCCTCAGAACAAGCATTTCATTTGTAGATAACTTGTCCCCGATTTTGAACGTAATATCCCTATAAAGCATACAGTATTGACTTTGAACCCTTCCCCCCTCTTCGGCATTCAACATTTCATCATATATGCTCGAATCTATAATATTAACAGGATATACATATGGAAGCCATCCGTTTTCAATCTCAGCACCAGAGATTTTCTCCACCATTTCTGCGGTAAAAGCAATCGCAGAACGCTGCTGCATCCAATCATTCATATTTGAAAGCAGCCAAACTGTACAGGGGTGTAATGGGTAGCAACCTCTAAGTATCACGGTATTATATATTCCCGAATCCGTCCACACGCTTTTTTTATTTAATGTTTTGTCCCACCTATTAAGTGCATTTTCCATTTTATTATGATAATCTTTATATCTGCTAATTGCACTTCCTATAGCAGTCTCATGCTTTTTCTCATCAATTTTCTGCAGTACATTGGCAAGAATGGTTTCAAAATTGGAAGAAAGAAAAAGATTCTCACTGCTTTTATATCTTCCAATATAACGTCCAATATTGGCGGTTTTTTCTATCCTTTTTAGATAAGTATCTAATTCACTCTGCATAAACCCTGTAAAAATAATAGTTCCATTTGCATTCTGAACCGCCTCAAATATTTGTTGTAAAGCGGCCTCGCCTGCAATCTCTGGATTTGCTGCAACATATTCAACGAATCGCCCAAACTCATCAAACAAGAAAAGTATTTTATTAAACGGTTTATTCTCTCCACACAGCAAAACAGCTAATTCCGCTAGAATATCTCCCGCTGCCAACCCCCGATCCCACCGTATGGAGTCACCATTAAAATCTACATATACATTGTTGATGCAGCGCAATACTTTAGCGTCAGATTCCACGTTAGAAAGAAGATATCCTTTCAGATTATCACCTTTTAGTGATAACCCTTGCGAATCAGCTTCATTTTCAAATTTCTGTTGTGCTATCGCAAAAGTTCGCTCAACAAAATGTCTGGCTATGTCATAAGACTTTGTCAAATCTCTAAGGACATCATCCGAAATATCGTTTTGCTCCAATGCTAAGCGTACACATTTTAACACCTCTGCATCTAGGTTAAAATTATTCATGCCATTCAAAACAATAACGAGATTCTTTTTTTTGTGAAGCTCTCTGATAGATTCCGCTATCATACGATCTGCTATTTCAATATTATCGATAATCTCGTTTGAGAGATCACCTGTTTGTGCAAATAACGAAGCAAGGCTGACAACCAAATGCGATTTACCCGCACCATATCCAGCAATCGTCATGCTAAAGCAATTGTCAGGTCTTTTAGAAACAAGCTTTTGTGCAATGTTCAATGCAAAGGACGCAGTATCAATCAATTTATGTCTACTCAAATTAATATCCGCTTCAGAAACACCAAAATACTTAGGGCCATGAAACATATAGCTCTTTGCAACAAGATCAACTCTTTCAGAATCATAAAACCACTCTGTTTGAACTGCTCCGTTAAAGCATCTCTCTTTACCAAAGCGTACAATCTCAGATACTTTCATATAGCCCTCCTAAGAAATTATAGTAATCTGCTATACAGTTGCGGAATAATCTCCTCAACCGAAGATGTTCGTATTAGCGTAGCAGGAAATAACTGTCTGTTTAAAATTATAATTCCTTCATCGTTAAACATCTCCAGAACCTCGCTTATCGAACTATCATTGAAGCCAAATATTTTCCCAAAACCAAGGTTGTCAATTAGTTCAAGCAAAGTAATCTCACTCTTTTCAGCCAGAGATTTATCCCAACCATCAAGCAGCGCATAGGCATAGACATACAACAATTCGTCTCGCTCATATTTCTCCTCAAATTTCCACTTTCCTACATCATCGACGCTAAGCATCTCCAAATCAGAAAAAATGCCATCAATGTAGCATCTCCGAACCACTCCGAATATTTCTTCAAATGGCAGATTCAACCCGAAAAACCTATTTGCCTGTTCGATTATTCGCTCTGATGAAATATCTCGTGCAAACCCAATATGCTCCTCATTAAAGAGAAACGCCCATTGCGGTGCCCCAGTGTGTTTTTGTGTGATACCATAATGACACAACCACTTTGACAAAGGTTCATGCAGATATTTATCCTGGTTATATATTTCTTTTCCAAGATTTGTTAGCGATAAATTATATATCCCCCTTTCAACAGAATAATTGATAAGTCCCATATAGCCGGCATACTTAATATGCGGTTCTACCTTACCTTTTTGATTTCCTGTCGGCATCCCGGTTTCTACGCTAACTTCAAACTTGCTCCCGCGATACCCACGGGAGCTTTGTTCGATAATTTTTGCTATATAACCAGTTTCCGGCTGAAAAGTTTCATGGAACTTCAGCTGTGATCGATTAACCATACTTCATCCTCCATCAATACTATTGCCTATCACCGAAACTGCTTACATTTACAAGGGCAGGCTTTACTGCACCAAAGTGACCATTTGGTTTGGTTCTGTCTCCTTGCACAATGCACTGACCTTTTTGCAAATTTTTAACAGTATTTAGCCACTCAGCAACATCTGACTTATCATCCGCTATTTGACCGGCAACATATGCCATTTCCTCTCCTGACGGCTTAAAATACAGTCTTTCCGCAGCCTGTTGTAAGTTCGATATTTCTCCTGAATCCAATGCCCCTTTAAGGAACTGCGTTGCGAACCAGGCAGACCAGCCATACTTTCGCCCCTCACGAAGAATCTTTTCCGCAGGCGATTCTTTCTGAAAAGATAAATTCTGCGCCTCATCCAGAACAACTACAAATGGTGTATCTTTGTTGCCGAATTTTGTTAAGCTGTACCATGCGTCCCACAAAGTTATTTCGGTAATAACGGTTTGGAGGGATCTATCCAAATTTGTCAGCTGAATCACTGTTACCTTACCGTCTCTTGCAGTAACACTCTTCCAGTCAAAAGAGCCGTCTGTATCAAAAAGATCCTGATCAAAAAATTGAGCCATTTTAGACAAGACAGTTTTTGCCTCCTTGGCTGTACTCTCTTCCAGGAGTTCACGCAACCTTGCAAAACTCATCTGATCCTTATATTTGTCAATGCCATCCTTACATGCGCTATAAATTGCGGCCCTCTGCTGATCGCCAAACCCATATACATGCTTCAATATATCTGCCAATCTGCCAGCCACATTAGCTGAGCTTTCAGGAAATCTTCCAAATGGAGGTATCTCTGTTTCCTGTAGTAAAAATGGATTGACTGGTATCTTATGAATCAGTGCAACCCTTTGGTCAATTCGGTCTCCAAGTTCTTGAACAAACTCCGGTTCAAGCTTGTTTGGCATAAACCCATCCGTATAGTCGAAAATTACGCTGGAAATATTTTGCCGCGCCAATTCCAGCAACATAGTCTGGATACTGTACGTCTTACCCTGCCCAGAGCTACCAGTAATTAAGACATGTCGGTTTCCCAGCAACTTGTGTCCAAATTCCCAATATACATTTGTACTTATCTTATTTTTTCCAATTAAAACACGTATGTCTTCTAGTGCCACTAGATTGGAACCACCTTGGTTACCAGCCGATGGCTTATCTCTATCGTTCTGTTCCCCGTGATCCTGGCGATCACCATTTGAATCTCCTGTAACACTGCTTTCTTCCGATGAATTCTGTTCAGTCACTACAGTACCACTCTGTTGCACAGGTTTATTCTTTACTGAGTCCACAAGTGCAAAGAAATCAGATACATCCGCTCCATTTTCTACGGCTTTCTCTGCTCTTTTACCCAGCTCCGTAATACGAAAGACACCAACCTTGCTATTTTCAAGTAGACCATGTTTTCTGAAATCAGTAATGGCAAAGTCAAATGCAGTTTCCCATATAAGATGACCATTGCTCTTATAAATGAGCTTTTGGTCTGCATCCGTAATAGAGAAATAACTCTGGCACCAAGATAAGCATTCCTTTCTGGTATGATCCATCAAATCTGATAAATGCTGCAGGAAAGGAAGATATATTTCCTTGGTTTTTGGAATACTATCTCCGGCTCCTGATGTAACCTTCACTTCAGGAAGATCTGGCTCTACTTCCTCCTCCGTATCCTCTTCCGGTGCAGTAATTGCATTGTAATCAAACTGGCTGTCACGTTCATCCTCCGGAAGGAGCATTTTTTGAATAAACATCTGTCCGCACTTGTGGCACTTCATTTCTCTTACAATCACATTTTCCTCTGCAAGAGCTTCTGGTACCGTAGAATAGATATCCCATTCCTCCTGAGTATCATTTGCATCAAGCCAAAAAGCAAATATATCACCAGTCCATTCAATTTCATACTTACCGTTGAGAATTTCATATATTTTCTCCCTAACAATTTTGTATTCTCTGGATGTATTATCCATACTAAGTGGCGAAAAGATAATAGCTCTATATAACTGGTTCAACCAATAACGGTGCATCACGCCAGTAGCATCCGCTCTCCAATTCATCCCCATTGTTATGAGACCCTTTTCTAACTGACTTTTGGCTTCGACTATACGGTTTTCATTTTGGTAGCCCATCTTGCACTCAATGATTTTCGCCTTAATTCGCAGCTTTTCTCCAGGTGTAATATTTTCCTCCGAGTACGGAATTTCTATAAACATAAAATCAGGGCGCTTGTTATCGAGACTTAACTCATTATCTTCTGAAAACCAATGCTTGTATGAATCAAGGCTGATCAGTGCCCGAACAATATGCTCTGAACTATTTTTTGTCAGTCCAAGCATCTGTATTGTTAAAATATATGCCAAAAAGCTATGAATTTCGTAGTCATAAGGATTAAGCGCCTTTAATATCCTACTTCCATCCATATATTGAGACAATTCATCAACACAATAATCCGCAGCTTTCTGAAGGCGCTTTGAATCCCAATTAGCAAATTTCTCCGTAATTCTCCTGTGAAACATTTGCTTGATATCTTTCAGAACATCTTTTCTTGCGGATACAGTAACATTCAATTCACCATAACTGCCTTCGCCGGTTGTAAATCCAATAATCTTACTATCCGCTGATTCGAGCATATGTCTATCAATTGCTTGGTCTATGCAAACAACCCATTTACAACATCTGTGAGCAATTTCAATAATTGCTTCCTGAATTTCCGGCATTTCAAGTGTTCTGTATACCCTATAAGTTCCATTCCTACTGTGAGGGTATCCGGCTATGTGGCTTGCCTGTGTATGCTGCTTAGCAGCATAGAACTGGAACTGCGAAATATTGACCCTACGCGCCTTTCCATGTGTTGCAGGAATTGTATCAGGCGTGAATGTCATAGGGAACTTTTCGTAATTTATGTCAAGGTTATCCCCCTCTGCAACATCGAATTGTATCCCTGCCGACTGCAAAATGTTATAGGTAAAACACAGATCATAATTTTCCAGCAATTCTTTTAGTTCATCAATATCCGATTTTGTTCGCACAGTACTGTTGTGTAAATACGTATTTACCTTGACAGCTTTATCATTGCTGAAATAACTGTCCAACCAGCGCCTCAGGTACGTAGCTGCATTCTTTTTGCTGTTCAGGCATATTAGCTTTATATTTATGGTTGCTGGAGAATCTTCATTATCCAAAACCTTGGCGATTGAATGAACCGCAGAGACTATATGCTGCATATCTGTCGGTGCAATGAATGCAATATTCAAGCCGTCAACTCTCGCTGGAAATGTCCTGACATAGTCCAAAACATTTCGAACAATAACATTTGACATAGGCGTGTTTTGAAGCATTGCGGATGCATCCTCGTCGTCCGTCACGATTGAAAGACCAACTGCATTACTTGACAAAAGATCATTGCCCTGGCTTTCCCCAAAATACACTCCGAAATATTCCCACATATTTTTGCAAATGAGGTATTCCGTGGCTTTCCTTTGTATTGCGTCGGCTGCCTGCGTAATAGAAGACAACTGGACAAGATTATCAAATTTTGCTCCCAATGTATTATCAGCGCATTTCCCAGCCATAAGTTTTTTTGAAATCTCATCAAATCCCTGACGTAGGAATAATTGCTGTGCATCAATCTTTTCCAGCATTATAGGATTATAGGCGGGAACTATAACACTGATAACATCACTATTATGCATAATCCCAGCGTTAGCTGTTATAGTAAAACAATTGATTATAAGGGGCAGTTTTTCCTTTTGAATGTCGGTAAAATTCCCATAATTATCATGAACGGTCTGCATGATATCAGTATATGATTGGACTAATTTTCTAAGCTCATTACCAGCGTTAAAGAAACCATGCTGCGTAAGTCTTAGCGCAAAGTTCTTAAAGTCATTACACACAAGATCAAACTGATCGCTAACCTTCCCCTGAAAATACTGACGAATTTCATCTCGATGTCTTTCAAAAAGGACATTTCCTCTAAATTGCTGGAGATGCGCATAGAATTCTTCTTCGCTCTCACAATCAATATAATCCTGCATATTGGCACAGGATACCAAAGTTGGCAATGCATATGTCAAGTCGCTCGAATGCAGTGCGTCCGCTAAATACGAAAAAGCATTGAGCCAAGGGCTATATGGTGAGAAAGCCCACTTATACTCATACTTATGCATCATATCACCGTTGGTTGCTTGAACAATAAACTGGATTTTACAAGGATCTCCCCACTTTCCTGTGCTCTTAATCCTATCGGAGACCTGGTTATAATTAGCGAAGTCAAAAGGATCGTCGCAATTCATACTGGTGTATTCAACCTGCAGCAATTCTCCGTCTATTTCAACAGCAATTTCATTGAAAAAATGCAGTATTCCACCAACGAAATTGCAAATGTTCATAAATGAGTCTTCTTTTTGATCATCTGTGCAATCAGATAATGAAATTCTGATGATTCCTACAGAAAGCTTTACCGGGTAGCATTTATAGGCGGAATAAAAACTTTTCATTGCATCAAGGAACATATTTGAGTAAACTTCAACAGGTGAACCTGCGAAAGTCGGAGCCTTTTCCTTCGGCTCCACAGGAAGCTTTGTTCCTACAATTTCATATAAGATGGCATAGTCCAAATGTAACAGTTTGTCGCGATTACCGTCGATATCAATACCGCACATGAAATCAACCACAGTATCCTCAAACGATCTGTAATCTGTAAATACCTGTGATTCCTCCGGAAACGGCTTATCTGGATCGATTTCATGATTTTCTGCATACTTATCAAATTTCTTATGCATTTTTTTTAGTGCCGCAGCGGAAGGTATATCATCGCTCCGATTGATAAATTTAATCGCACTGGATATAATTTTTGCACCATTGAGCGTTCCTTTGCTTAATGCGCTAACCTTTGGAACAGCTTTCTTGCTTATAATGCTTGGAAGCTCCCATACAATGCTCAAAGTTTCACAAATGTATGAAACGATCTCCTGGACAGAAAAAAACTCCAAATCAAATAATCCATCTACAAACTCACTCAATCTAAATATGTCCGTGGTCAAGTGAGAAAACAGAACCCTGTAAAGCGTATGGATGGACTTTTTATACTCTTCCGTTATTGAATTATGCTCGATCACATCAGTAAACCATGCTGAATAGTCTTTCTCTAAATCTGCAATGATTTCTTGCGGTGAAATAACAAAGGAAGTGTCGGCTAACCCTCCCGTATCTGGAGCATCTTCTGTACCCATCAGTAAAATCAAGGTGGTTATGGTTGATTGAGTATTTGCAGATTCATTTCTCCACTTGGTGATTGCGTTATTAAAATCAACATAGCTTCTCTCTGTATATGCATCAGATATTGTCTGTGAGTAGGTCTCATTGTCTCCCTGATGTAAATACGAGAGCGCAGCGATCCATTCAGAACGATTCGCATTCTGAAATGCATAATACTTTTCTCTTGTGATCTTAGGTATAAATCTATCAATCCTGCCAGAAAGCTTTATCTGCTCACACAAGCCTTTGTAGATTGCCGGATTATCGATTCCCTCAATACGTACAATGTTGGACTTATTGGATTCAAGTTGTTTTAGCACCGACTGACTAATTATTTTTATCAACTGATTCATACAATAGCCTCACTTTCATATGGGTTCTCAACAATTGAGATTGCATCTGACAAATCTCTCAAAAATCCACATTCCTTTAATTTCTGTGCGAACGCAGTCTTATTTAGCTCAAAGAATGACAAATCGCCAATAGCCTTGGCAGAACCTTTTTCCATTTCAGCTCGATACTGATTCGGCCCGATCACCATTCCAAAATGGGTATATAGCAATTCAACAAACTCATCCAAAGTGATCATATTTTGGGCTGGAATAATTGCAAGAACCAAAAATTTAATGACATCCTCGGAGAGGGAGAATCTCATGCCCGAACCCGAAGCAGGTATAATTATTCCAATAGTCTTTCCCAGTTTCCTAAACAAACGATATGAATCATCTGCCGCATCCTGTATTGCCTTTTGATCATCAGAGATAGCAAGCTCATCCCTTAACCCTTCTAATCCTCTATATAAATATTTGCATAATACCTCTTCGTTATGCTTAAATCCAATAGTAGCAGTTTTCTTTATCTCTGAATTCACATATCCCTTCCAATTCACATCGATTATCCAGCAATTACTCTCTGTCTCAGTAGTAGCTGCTACATACATCATGCGCAACATCTGAATAATTATGCCGTTTGCTAATATTTCCATCTTCTCGAACGGATGCGATTTGCTGCTCAAAAAGTTATTCAACTCACTTAATGTATACTCATTGCGTTTAGAAAACGAACATGGGATAGCTCCCAAATCTTTTGAAAATTTTCTTTCCTCAGGTGTCACAAACATATGCTCATTCCATGAATGCTGTACATAATTACACAAGTATGTAAACTGTGGAAAGCTTTCTATCATATTCTTAAGCTGTGATTCTATATTGGTAGCATACTGAGGATATTCATTAACAGCATTTAACAAATGCAGATAGTATATTTCCCCTCCTCTGCACATATATGTATACTTATGAAAATCAAACTTGTAATCGACATTCGGATCACCGATTTGAAATTCCATCCCCTTTCTCCAACTTTTCACCCCCATACCTTCTGGCAGTATGACTTCAGGACAAATTGGTAACATATTTTGAGCAAACCATGAACGATTTTGGTTCACCGCACTAAAACCATCAAGCAAATTGCGGATAACTGCTATACTACTTTTCTGTGATGATTCAGTCCCGCCCTCTACATGGTTTTCTAATACTTTTGCGCATTCTTCATAAGCTGCTTTATCAATAGCAGCTTTTCCATCCAGTTTACTCTTTGGGAAAAAAATAAATCGCTTCAGACCCATTCGAGATTCTGGAAAATAAGTCAAAATATCCTGTATCCCATTTCTTTCAATTGGGAACATGCATTCATAAGGTTTTAATGTTCTCGAATTTTCCTTCGGAGAGATTGCAACCTGCAAAAATTCAATTAAATATTCATATTTAGTTTGACCAGGCTTCAATCTATGTCCAAACAAATGGCTCTGAAGTGAAGAGACTTTTTTTCTGTCGTAGTTTCGAGGATACATATCCATATCTGCTCGACCTCCTCTTAAGATAAAATACTTAATTTATTTCCATCGAAAGCAAAGCTTCTTATTTCTTGTCCATTTGTCGTATTGATAAGTACCCTAAGTTCACAATCATCTTCACTTTCTGGTAGCTCATCCCCAAATTTATCAAGAATCAGTGTATCCAACTTTGCTATTCCGTGTGTCAGGGCGGGGTTGCTGTTTGATGAGATAGCCCCTTGCACAAGACGTTCAAAATAGGTCAACATCGGTAGTGTCAATGCAAAGTCCGCATCCTTAATCCGCACCAATAGTTCTTGTTTTGTATCAAAGTCCTCAAATCGATTTCTTATCGGTTTCTGTATAATCAATAAATCATTCTTTGATACTGTACCTAATACCAGCATGACATTCTGAAAAACGCTATCCTCTCTTCGAAGTGTTAATGGTAATTCATTAGCATTATCCGGAAGGAACCCTGTGTTTTTTATGTACATCGCTTTAAACATCAAGGATTGAACATTCCTTAAAACCTGCTTTGACTGCTTCGCAGTAATTACCTGTTCATAAAGAGTATAGTATTTTCCAAATATCTGGTTAAAAATCTCTCCCTCTCTTTGATCCGTACTATATACCAGATAGAATCGCCTTACAGCTTTACGCAGCTTCGTTCCAATACCTTGTTCAGAATTTGACTCCTCTACCTGATAATGTTTTCTATGTTTTTTATGTAATTCTACTAAGAGCGCACCAACCTCAGGAGCAAAATAATGGTAGTCATTATTTACGAACAAACTGTAATCAACATCCAATGCCACCCTATCCAATGCAAGCATTTTTATTTGAGAAATACCTTTAATCTGAGTACTGTCCCTTGATTCATCAAGACCAACATACCCAAAAAATAGGTTTGCAAAATTATAGTTAAAAAATGGTTCTTTTAGGAAACTCTGCTTGATCCTTTTGCAGGTGAGGTTACCCGTAATTGCATAGCTGATTTGACTTACCATTTGGCGAATTGTCATTCGACTGTCGTTCTCATACAGGTACCTGTAATAGCTGTTGATAAAGCTGAGAACCCTTTCCTTCTGAGCCAACAAACGATCAACGTTATTTTTTATTGGGCAACATTCCGCATGATCACAACCTTGGCAGTCAATCCACAATTTGGGATTGATGATTTTAGAAAGGATTTCCGTTGAAAAGTTGACATTGTCCACTCTTGCAATGTTCACCAATGCGAACTTATACCCTTCGACCTCTATTATTTCATCTGAATTGGTATCAAGCTGTGTTAGTAACTTTGATTGCAAGCTGATACGATCCTTTTCATCAAAAGGCATTTTGTTTAATTTTCTTGAATACTCGGCAAGTCTTATGAATGTATTCAATAGCGGACCTGTATTGCTAATCAACATGCTTGTTTTGCCATGTTGAGGCGCTTCAAGTGCCTTTTGGAGAATACCCATCTGATTAATTTCAGCAATTTCACTCATATCTTTTACATAGTAAAAGTGATTATACTCCTGTTCCTGCAACAAGCCTTCGCCTTGATGAATCAATTCCAGTTCCTTCAATACTTGAACTAAAACACTGGTTTTCCCATCGCCCGCGTGGCCAGTTAATACATAGGCCTGATAATCCTTGCTCTTCACTGATTTAGTAATATATGTTCCCAGGAGACGGTCCACCTTGACCATATCAAAGTAAGTGCTCTTCACTTGACTTTCTGCCAATGATCCAGCTGAATTACCGCCGACATTGTTTGTAGAATTCAAATAGTCAACAAATCCGTTCATAGCCTGTAACCTCCTATAGTTCCTTAATTGCGCTGATTAGAGCCTCAACATCTTCCTTAGTGTTAAAATAACCCACACTTGCTCGAATGGTCCCACCGCAGTCTCGCGTATCTAATAAGTCATGAATATACGGTGCGCAATGAAATCCAGTTCTAACAGCAATGTCAAAATCTTTATCCAAAATACTGCCTACTTCGGCAGCAGTATAACCATCAACGTTAAAAGAAACCACGCTTGTGTGTTCCAAATTCCCGGAAGGCCGATACAAGCTGCAGCCAAGGTTTCGAAGATTATCTGTCAAAGCTATTGTCAGCTCCTTCTTCCTGTCTGCAATTTTGTCTATTCCCGTCTCAAGCAGCCATTTTATTGAGGAATTTAGACTCGACAGCGCAATTATATTAGGACTCGCTGTTTCAAATCGAACCGGAGAAGTCTCCCCCATAGAAAGATCAAGCGAATTTGAGCCGGTTCCTCCTGCTAAAATGGTACTGATCTTCGGTGTTCTTTCAGCAATAAATCCTCCCACTCCAAGGGACGAATAAAGATTCTTATGTCCTGCAAAAATCAAATAGTCTATATTATCCGTTCCCATATTGATATCCATCAATCCAACCGATTGCGATCCATCCGCTATGGTAACGGCTCCGAATTCCTTTGACATAGCAAATATTTTTTCCACTGGCACTATTGTGCCGGTAACATTGCTTACTTGATTGACAAACACATAATCAGGCTTGTCACGAGTAAACATAGTCCTCAATTTATCCCAACATACAGCATGTGTTTCTTTTTCAAACGGTATCTGTAACACCTTGATCCCGTATTTCTGCCTCACGCTTTCCAGCGGTCTCGCAATTGCATTATGCTCAAACGGAGAAACATATACGGTTTTATACTGATCCCAGTTAAGCCCAAAAATAATCTCGTTTGCTGCAATCGTCGCAGATGGAGTGAATACAACATTATCCGGGTCGTCTATATGTAGCAGCTTGGCCATAAGATAGCGTGTTTCATCTACTATCTTCATTGCTTTTAAAGCCGTGCTATAGCTACCTCGCCCTACATTGACCCCCATATTTCTCTGGACATAATCCACAGTTTCATATACACACTCTGGCTTTGGAAATGTTGTTGCGGCATTATCCAAGTAAACCATAATTCAACCTCCTGCTAATTTACAATATCCCTAATCAGAGTCGCAATAATGGCTAATTGCTCATCTGGTTCTATAGAATCATTGTATTCCTCAAACACTGCTCTTAAGTTACTCAAAGCTGTTTTACCCAATAATGAGATTTCAGAACCTGAAAAGGACTTCTCTACAGTACCATCAGGTAAGGAGATAGCAAGTTTGCAATCTTGTTCGTCCTTTTTCACTTCCACAAAGCCATTGATTCTGTCTATTGCCCTGGCTATTTGAGTATTAAACTGCTTAGCCAACGAGTCTGTCCAGTCCTCAATAGCCATTGAGACAAATATCATTGACAGTTCATTCAAAAGATGAAGATCATCAAAAGAACTCCATGTATTTGCGAGCGTCAGTAAATTATTGGCATCTGAATCAAATATATGTTTTCTGGTATCCTCCGCCAGTTTCTCATACCACAGCCTCATCGACTCAGACAAGCTGCCAGAGTATCCGGGAACAAATAAGGCCACAATATAGTTCAACAGTTCATGCTTATAACTGTGCACATGTTTATCCAGCATTTTCTTCACACGTTTAATTTCATCTGCACATTCTTTAAGATTTCCTGACGGGCTCAATTTGGTTGGCCACTTTGTAAAAAGCATTTCATGTGCATTTATCTCAAATTTAAGCAAATCATTTCGTATTACTTTTACACTATTATCTACCGGACGCTCGACACCTCCACTATAGTACACTAAAAATCGCTTTGAAAACTCCGGCAGCGACCTAATCCATGTTTGCATACTTTTAACAACAGCATACACTTTGTTTGTTCCTGCCGTTGTTTTATCCAAGTATTGAGAGAAAATTCGCTCCAGGTTATTAAGCAGTTCTTCTTTCTCCTTAGTCCCTTTCTCAAGCAAAAGAGAATAATCCTTTGGAGATTCATTCAGTGCGCTTAATATTTGAGCAGAAATCTCAACCTCCTTGCCCTTATAATAAATGATGATATTCTCTTTGTATTTTCTCAATACATATACGATAAAAAGCGGGATGATTCCCTTGCGGACACCATACGGAGGCCTCTGTAATGAATCATATATATCATCAAACGTGCATGCCTTTGCCTCACAACCATTCACAAACGAAGAAATGATTTCCATTACAGAGTTTATTCTATCATCAGCAACATGCTCAGCGCTAGCCAAACCCGTATGTTGATACATCGCTTTGAAAATGCTTACTTCTGGACCATATCCTTCCATACACGGAATAGATGTGTCGTTAGAGTGGTTCAAAATCCAGTCAATAACAATATTCCTGCCTTTGATATTCTGTGAATTAAGCACAGACTTATTAACCATCTCATTGTTGATGATTGGAGTCTTACTATAGCAGCACAGACAGATTTTTGAAATTGCAGGACTCAAATCAGCCTGTCTGAATACGTCCAATGTTCCCTCGCAATTTGAATACTGACTATGCTTACTTGACGGCGAATACATGGTCTCAACATAAGAAACAATTTGCTTTCGTACATCTTCTTCATATATCTGTATCTCCTCCAAGTAATGTGGGTCCAGCGCATATTCAGAAGTTTTTAATTGCTGTATGGCAACTATCTTTTTTAACTGACCATCTAAATCAAACTGGTAGTCTGAAATGCATACAACGATTTGCGGATTTTCTCGAAAGGTCTTAATATGGCTGATTATATCATTCCTTACTTCATCAGATGAAGTAAGTGCATATACTATTACACCATCGTAGCTATAATCGCTCATAAAGTCTGCACCAGATTTATACGACAAAAATGTTGCAGCATTCATGTAAATTCTCTTAAAATATCGTAGCATACTATATTTGTCATTGTATTCACGTGGGAGTACAAATCCCAGTGGGAAATATTTTTCCAGCAGCTCGCAATTGTTGATTTTAGATACCTTTGAATTTATGTAACCCAGAACATTTTTCTGCACGTCAACGCCATTAGCCGTCAGCATAACATATTCTGACGAATCCCTTTGCGAGATAATATGCTTTTGCAACAAGTCTCTAATCGATTCATCAAAAATTTCATCCTCCATCATCAAAGCCACTTTCAAATGTGCAGGAGTCGTTTTAAATCTTTCATCTTGTATTATATTGATGACCGCAATAGCTTTAATGATCTTCTTCTGGTTTGAACCTTTAACCTGTCTTAGCGCTGTATCAGACTTAGTCCAAATACTGTGTACCGCTGCATTAAATACCTCCTTTTTTAGAAGCTCCTGGAAATAGTCGTAGATTCTATCAATCTTTATAAAATCCAATCCAGACTTGTTTTCACTCAAAAAATCCGGCAGAGAATTTTTATCCGGTTTTGACAAAAATGTGAACAGTGTACGCTCATTCTGACCAACTAACGCACTGATATGAAGCAATGAGAATGCACAGAGCGGAGAAAGCGGAAAGCAACCATAAACCACTTTCTTTTCAAATGCCTTCGAATCCATTTCACCAAAAACATTAACAATTGAGGCCGAGTTCTGTACAACATCAAATTTATTTTTATATTTTGTAACTACATTGGCAAAACTATCCTTTTTAGGTATGGCATTGGCTATAAGTTCATAGCTTTGTTCAGAAGAAGCAACATATTGGATTTTACTAAAACGGCCTTCCACTGTCTTAAAGCTATCGCTGCTTGAATAATCCAGAATATCCTTATGTGTGATACACGTAAAATGAATTTGTTTGCTTCCGCTTCTTGTAGATGCTTCGGCCATATCCTGAATTATCTTAAAATTCAGCATCTTGCTAATTTCCATGTTGGCTTCCAGAAACTTGCTGAACTCATCAAATATAATGTTAATTCCAGAATAGTCAGTCTGCTCGCAAAGTGCCTCAACAACTGCCATATACAGTTTTACAACATCCATGTTGCTAAGTGGATTGAACATGGTACCGGCAGTCACCAAAGGATAGCATTCACAAAACACAGCATACGCCGCTTGATCGAATTGCCCCAAACTAATGTACAATTCATCAACAGACATCTTATAAACCTTCAGCTGTTTCGAAAATTTCTCTACTACCTTTGGATACGTACGATTCCATCTATCCAAAACTTCTATTGCCGCATCAAAGTATGTACAGGGAAGTAAGTAGTCAAGCCCTGCTTTTTCCAATGCATACTTTAAGGCGACAAGAAATGCCTGATTGATATCTGTAGAATTACTGTTAATAATAACCGGCAGGGTTCTGATTCCGTCATCCACAACCGCTCTTGCTAACGCACCTATCTCTGCATCAACAGACTCGATTTTACGACAAACGTCCATTTGCACCTGCTTTACATCCTGTGTAGATATATCAGCAGCAGTATATAAGTCCAACGATGTTAAAGCTGCAAGAACCAAGAGTAAATGAGATTTTCCCCGTCCATACGGTCCGACTAAAACCTTTGCTCTATTTTGGCTGTCCTGGTTATAGTAGAACGACTTAAGAAACACACCTAAAATTTTAACCGACTGCTCGGTTGGGATGTAGCTTTTCACTTTTTCAATTCTGTTAAGATCGTATTCAAGATTGATTGAAGTCTGAAATCCTTCATTAATCTCAATAAAATCAGAATACTTCATAAATCTACCTCATCTGAGCCTTATTATAATATTCAGCAAGCATATCAGCAGGGCTTCCATCGTAATTCAAATACACCATGTCCAAGCCAGCTGTACGATTAATATTCACATATCCAGCAATCCTCAATTGATCAAGGTATTCATTTATTTGAATACGATTCAAATTAAACACCTTGCCGACATTGTTTGAAGCTGATATCAATTCACTAATTCCTACCGAATTTTTGTCTTCGGGAAGATTTTTAAGAATAACATAAAGAACAGCCATTTTATCAAGTGCTCCCTTGATCGGAGCCGTTTTGTTAAATACGTTTTTAGCTGCGCTCCCTCTCATGATTAACCCCAGAGTATTCAAAGGGCACTGCAGGTTTTCCTCTGGATCTTCAACTTCGAGTGTTTGATACATTCTTAGCACGCTTGAACAATCATCCGAAAAAAGGCTGGCAGAATATGTCACGCCCTCCTCCATTTTCTTCTGAAGGTTTTCTGAACATATTTCAATCATATTTTCCCTGGCGAATTCCACACCAGAAAACTCATTAAAAAATATATTCCATACTATACACAAGTCAGCATTAGCGACAATTTGGTAATGCAGGAGAAACAGTGTAAATATATCATCAAAATACGGATCCTTTTCTGAGATAATCTTTCCAAAATCGTCTGTCAGGTATAATGCCCGACCTCTACCGGAATTAACATATTTTTCCTCACAAAGTTTTGTCGCAAGCAGCCAATATTTGATAGACTTTACCATCTTACTGCCAACACCTAACTGTTCCATCACATCGCTTCTTGAGAAAAAAGCCGGATCCTTTTCCACACATCTCATTCCCTTTCGTAGCCAGCCTTCTCTGAAGTTAAACGATTCATTTCCTTTAAGTTTTATTTTCTTTAATTTAGTCTGCATTATTTGAATATCCTTTTCCCCTTGGCAAGAGTACTTTTCTCATATAGCACCCGCCAGTATAATGATTTATGCATTCAAAACAATGAACGCACTTCTCTTGGTTCACCTCATAACGATACTCTGTGTCATTTTCTCCGGTTTTAACCAATTTAATTGCTCCATGCCGACAAATATTTTCGCATGCATGACAGCCTGCACATAGTTGAAATTTTGTAATCTGACATTTAAATTTAAATTCGACCTCAACTGTTTTTGTCCGGTCTGCAATAGGCGTACCTAAAATTGAAATATGCAATTCATTCGTCCCAATTCTACCCCGAAGCTTGATTATGGGCTGCTTTGTATTGCAATCCAAAACAAAAACCTCACCCAGCCGTGCCTTCCCCATATCAAAGTTCAAATCGCCGAATGGCTTGAAAAACTCATATAGCTCACTTGAAATAGGCTTATTTAATACATAATTGAAGCTTTTTGCATCCATAGCACAAGGTTTAAATTCAATTGCAACGTTTTTGCTCAATTCTATTCCGGCACCGCCTTGACGTGCCTTCCAACCTCCACTTTTAACATAGTCTTCAGGATCCTCTTTATTCATTTTATTAGCAAAATCCAAGAGCATTTTATTGAAACGAGCATATTCCTTAGGCATATATATACTTGCCAAAAACTGAGACCATTGACTATTATTAGGACAACACCAGCAGCCGACCCTTGTATACCCTAGTCTGTACGCATTATTAAAATCGATTCCAGTTGATAACAAATAGAGCCATATGTCATAGTCCATCCAATCGATAATTGGCGAAGCCACAAGCTGTTTACTTATCTTTCTTCCCATGGAAGACCTTTCATAGTTGTTCCGACTTGATGATTCACTCCGGCGAATTCCATAAAAGGTCAGCACCGTCTTTTTGTCTCCAAATGTTCGTTTTATCTTATCTCCGATAAATCCAGTTTTAAAAATCGTACAGCACCATCTCAACGATCTGCTAGGCGGACCAAACGATTCACAAAGATTAAAAAAGTCCTGTTCCTTATTTTCTGCTCTTAAAATTGGTGTTTTTCTATTTTCCGTCCTAAACCGTTCAATATATTCATAAGTCTGCTGAAATTCAAGGGTCGTATTCCCAAATATATGAATTATTGACGGTGTACCCAGTGCCTTTCTAACAAGATCACTGACAACCGTGGAATCCTTGCCACCTGAAAACGAAACAAAAGCTACATTGCTATCTCCATTAACGAATTTTCTGGAGTACTCGCAAATAAACTGTTTAGCCTCAGTCGTTATAAAATTAAAATGCTTTTCATTTGCGGCAACCCACCGAGCAATGACTTCGTTGAAATACGAAAAATCATTTACCTCTTTATATTCCTGTATCCTATCCCGAATAAGCTCTGGCTCATAATCTTTTAGTTTGCTTATAGGAAAAACAATCTTCTTTCCATTGACATAATAATGATTTCCGACACCATTCCATACAGAATCATTTTTATATGCGAGCGGCTTTCCTAGCACAATTTCCACCAATAGTCTCTCTTCTGGAAAGACAGGCCGCACATCAGAGGTCATATATTCTCCTTCTGAGTGGCAAAGTGGACATTCCTCCTCATAAGTTGGAATTTGACAATGGCAGCACCAGAAAATCTTGCTCTCTATTTTTGTACGAGACCCGCAGATGGGACACTCGCTTTTTTCTACTTCAATATTACAAGTTTGGCAGAAATATTTAATCATTGTCCCACCTCGAAATAACTATTTCTTTTTCTTAATATACTTTCCACTGCGTATCCGCTCATCTTTAGGCTTTTCAACATCAGCTGGTATCACCCAATAAAAACCTATTTTCTTTGCACCCTGAATTCTATTTGTACTGCATAATGTCTGCAACCTACGCACAGATATATTCCATTTTTCCGCTGTTTGTCTCAATGATAGATAATCCATACCCATTCTCCTGAATAAATTCGCAAATGATTACAGTAATATGGGTTGGATTATACACCAAACCACGCACAGAGTCAATGACACAAGACAAACGGTTTGTGTCATGACACAAGACAAACTGTTTGTGTCAAGTGTTTATTGACAAATCACATTTTATTTTTTCTCACGTTAAGTTGACCTGTTTTATTAGCGATTTTAATTTATTTTTATTAATTCAATCATTAACTGTACAGTCATAAGTTTTTATTAAAAAATAATCCTTTCCAATCATTGTAAACTTCTCTCTACCATATCTTGCAGTGCACCTTAATAATATTTCTTAGTAAATCTAATACCAACTTCTAAAAATAAAGGGTCGAATAGCAAAGGGTTATAAAATTCATTATTTATAACGCTGTGATTTCAGTCTTCACAAGTGACTTATTCTTAATCTCTGTCTGTATCGCAGTATACAAATCAAGTTCTACTTGTGGTGTCTCAATAGATACAACCAACGCATATC
>Ga0153950_1000263_pt1 | contig 23116 bp, 21 predicted proteins | sample TSNJ034MetaG_FD_104737 | JGI IMG/M metagenome (GOLD analysis project Ga0153950, IMG submission 104737) | Attine ant fungus gardens microbial communities from New Jersey, USA - TSNJ034 MetaG | ecosystem: Host-associated > Fungi > Mycelium > Unclassified | place: USA: New Jersey, Wharton State...
AGTTGGCTCAACAATTCTCGCCGTCTTAGCAAAGATTATGAGATTTCTGTCGATTCTGCCGAATCGATCATTAAAATCTCTCACGCTCATACCTTGCTCAATCGCTTGTGAATACAGGTTCTTTATTTCCTTTTGTCCCATCCGGTCTTTTTTACGATACATCAAGCAACCCTCCCGATATGGTCTATTATACCATATCGGGAGGGTTGTTGTCCTTTTCGTCTACAGGCTGTATCCCCCGGCAAGAGCCGGAGGATATTACGTCCATTAGATTGCCCGCATGATCCGCGTCGACGATGACATGTATTGGGAAGCAAAACGCACGAAATCACAGGTGAAAATTTAATTGATTCGTCAAAACTTGCAAAATGAATGCAACTCTTATATACTACAGCAAGAGGAGAAATAGCCCGTTATTTGCTGCCATTGCGATAATTGCCAGAGAGGATGATTCTATGCGACCACAAACCATCAGAGAAAAACAAGCGCTGGAAACAAAAATGAACCAGACGAGAAAAGAGTGTATCGACATGACGCGCAAACAGATTGAAAACCAATATCCCATGAACGACTGGAACTGCGCGGAGCGGGTGCTGCACGGCGCCGACCAAGCGCACGGGCTGGATATCCCGGAAGAGTCTTTCAAGCTGATCGGCGGTTTTGGCGGCGGCATGGGCTGCGAGCGCACCTGTGGCGCGCTGTGCGGCGCGGTGGCGGCCATCGGGCAAAAATATATCACCGGCAGCGCCCACCAGACCGCCGGGCTCAAGGACGCGTGCGCCGACATGGTGCACACTTTCGAGCGGGAGCTGGGCTCCATCGAATGCGCCCAGCTCAAAAAGAGGCACCGCCGGGAGGACACCGGCTGCAGGGAGCTGATCCTGCGCGCCGGCGAGCTGCTGGACCAGGTCATCGCGCGCTGCGAAACCACCGGGGAAAGTGCGCAATAAAGGTATTGATTGTGGGCGGCGTGGCTGGCGGCGCTTCGGCGGCGGCCCGCCTGCGCAGGCTGAACGAGTCGGCGCAGATCATTATGTTCGAGCGCGGGGAATACGTTTCCTTTGCGAACTGCGGCCTGCCCTACCACATCGGCGGGGAGATCAGCCGGCGGTCCGACCTTACGCTTTCTCCGCCAAAACAATCCGCATGCCGGTGCTCTTAAATTGCTCGATAGCCTCCGCCGGCAAGCCTGTATCCGTAAACAAATAGTGGACATTGTTTGGCTTGGCTGTCACGCCTACCCCGCCGCTGTGATACTTTGAGCTGTCCACCAGCACACAGACCGTGCTGCTGATCTCCATACAGGATATGTACAGCTCCACGGCCGGAGTGGCTGTGATAAAACCGCTGCGTTCGTCGAATGAAGCAGCCCCCATAAACAGGTAGTCCGCCCGTATAAAGCGCAGACCCTGGTTGGCCAGAACGCCGCCTACCTCGTATTCCTGCGGGTTAAACAACCCGCCCAAAAAAATCAGCCGCACTGTGGAGGAATACTGCAGCGCGTTGAACACCAAAAAGGAGTTGGTAATCACTGTGAGCCGCATATTTTTAATAAACGGGCATATGGCCGCAACATTGGTGCCGCCCATAAGGATCAAGGTGGAATCCTCGTTAATAATCCCACATGCCTTTTGTGCGATTCGCTGCTTAGTCTCCCGGTTTGTATTCTGACGGATAACCATACTGGCGGATCTTGACCGTTCAAGGGCCGCTGCCCCTCCGTGCACACGCTGCACCAGTCTCTGTTCCGCCAGCCCGGTCAGCAATCTGCGCGCCGTGCTCTCACTGATGCCAAACTCGCCGCACAACTGGGTAACTGTCACAAATCCCTCCTGATTGATATAGGCCAAAGCCTTCGCTGTCCTTAACATAATATTCCTCCACAAAAGCCATAATTCGCTTTTTGCCTATATTTTCAGCCGCGATTTTGTTCATTGTTCCTTTGTCGGCACTAAATCGATAACAGTAATTGACCGATTAAAGTCATTCTAATACAATTAAATGACTAAATCAAGTCATTTTTAAAAAAATTACTAGTTAGGCTTGAATTCGTTGCGAGTTTATGGTAAAGTTATACTGCAATCAAGCACAAGTTATTGTAGTATACAAATTATAGACTGATATCAATCAACTCTTGACCGATATCAGTCAAGAGCGGAGTGAGAATAATCAAGCGTTACCTGCTCATGGGTATATTGCTTACAGCCTTGCTGCTAAGCGGATGCAATGAGCCCGCGCCCAGAATCCTGGTGGTGACGACCACATCCCTGGATCAAGGATTTGTGCAGCTCCAGGAGCGCCTGCAACAGTGGGCAGCCGAACGGGATGCACAGGTGGAGCTCACCGCGCCGACCCTGCCCACCGCCGCAGAACAACAGGCGGTTTTGGAGCAGGCTCTTCAGCAACGCTGGGATGTGATCTGCATCGAGCCGCTGGGCGGCGACGAGCTTGCGCCGCTTCTGGAGTACGCCAAGGATCAGGGCAGTGTGGTGGTCACGGTGCGGGGGGACGAGATTGCAACGGCGACCTACAACATCAATCCTTTCTCCCCAAGCGATATGGGGCAGCGCATGATAGACACCTTGAGCGGCATCATGCATCAATCCGGGATGTACATAACCATGCTGCCCGGCACAGGCGACGCGCACGCGCTGGAGATCGAACAAGCCGCGGTGGAACAGCAAAAGGTCAAATACGGCGGGATGTTCGCGGTCTGCCGCCTGATTGAAACAGAGGGCTCCGCACAGATGGCGCGGAAGCTGCTCGAACAGTCGGTGGAGAAGTACCGGATCGAAGGCGTGTTGTTCCTGTCCACCAACGACGGCCTGGGTATCGCCAGCTGCGAGGACGACCTGTCGGCCGTTGGCATCGGAGACATCCGCAGGCTCGGCGACGCGGTGAACAGCGGCGACATCGACGCGCTGTTCTACTGGGACAGCGAGAACCTGATCCTGTCGGCCGTGCAAATGGGCTATTCGGCCGCCCAGGGCAAGACCTACCGGCCGGGCGATATAGTCAACCTGAATCTGGAGGGATATGAAGCCCTGCGGTACACAGAGCACAACACATGGGTTGCAAAGGATATCCGCGTTGCAACATCATGAAGGATAACAATCAAAGGAGGAGCAAGCAATGGGTGTATTGGATCTGTTTAGCCTGAAAGGAAAGACAGCTGTTGTGACAGGGGCGGCCAGGGGGCTCGGCAAAGCGATGTCCGAGGCCATGGCCGACTGCGGCGCCGATATCGCGGTACTGGACATAGACCTGGAAACCGCCAAAACCACCGCCAGGGAAATCGCAGATACATACGGCGTGCGCACCGAGGCCATCTTCGTGGACGTGGCAAAGTACGATTCCTGCCAAGCTGCCTGCGACGAGGTTATGAAAGCATGGGGACACATCGACATCCTGCTCAACAACGCGGGTATCTGCATCAACCAGGACGCCCAGGACGTACCGCTGGAGGACTGGACGAGGGTTATCGATATCAACATGAACGGTGTATGGTACATGTCCCAGATCGTGGGCCGCGTCATGATCAGGCAAAATAAAGGCAACATCATCAACCTGGCCTCCATGTCGGCCTTTATCGTGAACAGCCCCCAGGGGCAGGTGTCCTACAATGCCGCCAAGGCCGGCGTGGTACATATGACGCGTTCACTGGCCGCCGAGTGGGTCGGCTACAATATCCGCGTAAATTCCATCTCCCCGGGCTACATGGACACCGACCTGGTCCACAAGACACTGGAGGAGGATGGCCCCTGGGCACGCCGCTGGCTGGACCTGACCCCCATGAAGCGGGCCGGCCGCCCCGAGGAGCTGGGTCCCCTAGCCGTATATCTGGCCAGCGATGCCAGCAGCTTCATGACCGGCTCCACTGTGGTTATTGACGGCGGCTACATGGTTTGGTAACCGGAAAACCGTTTCTAAAAGGTGGTGGCGCGGTGCTCCAGCTGCAGAACGTGACCAAGCGCTACGGCGACAAGACCGCCCTGCGGAACATCTCGTTCCAGGTGGGCGAGGGCGAGGTTCTGGGCCTTCTGGGCCGCAACGGCGCCGGCAAGAGTACCCTGATGAACCTGGCCACAGGCTATCTGCCCTGTACCGAGGGAACCGTGCTGGTGGGCGGCATCGATATGACGCAGGAGCCCCGCAAAGCCAAGCGGCACATGGGCTACCTGCCGGAGCAGCCGCCTGTATACGACACCATGGCCGTTGCGGACTACCTGCGGTTTGTCGGCAAGATCAAGGGTGTGCCGCGCGCCCGGCTGTCCGAAGAGGTAGACGACATTTGTGAGCGGGTGGGCATCACCCGCATGCGGAACAGCCTCATCCGCAACCTTTCCAAGGGTTACCGGCAACGGGTGGGCATCGCGCAGGCCATGCTGGGAAACCCGGAGCTGCTGGTGCTGGACGAGCCCACCGCCGGCCTGGACCCGGTGCAGATCGTGGAGATCCGCGAGCTGATCCGCTCTTTCGGCAGAAGCAGAACCGTGCTCATCAGCTCCCATATTCTGGCGGAGATCGCCGAAATCTGCGAACGGGTGCTCATCATCCGCGAAGGCGAACTGGTGGCCGACCACAAGGTGGAGGAGCTGGGCAAGTCTGCAACGGGCGGCATGCTCCACGTGCGAATCACGGCGGGCACGGATCGGTGCCGCCCTGTTTTGGAGGCGCTGTCCGGGCTCACCGGCCTCAAACAGCTGCGGGCGCGGGAGACCGGGGCTGCCGACTTCGAATGTACATACACAGACAGCGCTTTCCGCCAAAAGCTGTTCGACGCCGTGGCCGAAAACGGCTGGAGGCTGCTGCTCATGCAACCCGCAGAGGCGAATATCGAGGAGGCTTTCCTGCGTCTGACCTCGGAGCAGAACCCTATCGAGCCGGCAAAGGAGGGAACGCCGTGAGCGCGGTGTATCAGCGGGAGCTCAAGGACTACTTCCAGACCATGCTGGGGTATGTGTTCATCGGCGCGTTCCTGTTTCTGGCGGGCATCCTGTTCGCGGTCAACAACATACTAACCCACAACGCCGCGTTCAACACCACCCTAAATGACTGTATCTATGTGTTCATGCTCACCTCCCCGCTTCTCACCATGCGGCTGCTGGCCGACGAAAAGCGCGCCAAGCGGGACCAGCTTCTGCTCACTTCCAGCCTCTCGCTGGCGCAGATCGTAGCGGGCAAATACCTGGCGGCGCTGAGTGTGTTCGCTGTCACCATCGGACTGACCTTTGTGTACCCCGTGATTTTGCTGTTGCTGGGCAGCCCCTCCATGGTGCTGATCCTCAATGGCTACTTCGGATTCTTTCTGCTGGGCGCCGCGCTGCTGGCTGTGGGGGTGCTGGTCTCCTCCATCACCGAAAATCAGCTTTCGGCGGCGGTGGGCACCTACGGCTTCCTGTTGCTGTTCCTGACACTGGACCTGCTGGTATCCCAGGTGCGCAGCAGTTGGTTCAGCGGCGTGCTGCAGTGGTTCTCGGTGTTCCGACGTTTTAAGCCGTTCCAGTTTGGCTCTTTCAGTGTGTCCTCTGCTGTGTATTACATTGTATTCAGCGCCCTGTTTCTGTTTCTCAGCGGCATGGTGATGGAGCGCAGGAGGTGGAGCGGCGCATGAAGCGAAGCATTCTGAACCCCAAGCATCTGCAAAAACAGGGCATCTGGTTACTGCTGATCCTGTTGGCCTTAGCCTGCGCGGTGGTGCTCACCGTTGTGACCGAGCAGTTGGAGGAGCGCCTCCACTGGCACTGGGACCTGACCAAAAACCGCGTTTACTCCATTGGGGACACCACGCGGCAAATCTTGCAGGAGCTGGACCGGGACATCGTCGTCTACACAGTGTACCCCCAGGGCGAGGAGGACCGCACCATCACCGAGCTGCTGCGGCGCTACGAACTGGCCTCCTCCCGCGTGACGGTTCAGAACATTGACCCGATACGCACACCGCTGTATACCCAGCGCTTTGAGCAGGACGGCCAGCCGGTGGAGAACAACGCCATTATTGTGGCATTTCCCGGCGTGGACGGCGACTTCCGGCTTATCCGGCCCAGCAGCCTTTACGAGTGGCAGCTGGAGGGCGAACAGCTCTACGCCACCGGCACCGTGGCGGAACAGCGCATCACATCAGCCATTACCTCGCTGCTGGGCGGTCCCCAGCCCACGGTGTACTTTGTGACCGGCCACGGTGAGATGAGCCTGAACGCCCTGTACTACCTGCAGGGCGTGCTGGAAAATGACGAATACCAGGTGGCGTCCTACCACCTGATTTATAACGACACACACCTGGGGCCCGAGGACTGTCTGGTATTCATGTCCCCTGTCCAAGATCTAAGCGAGGAGGAGTGCCAGGTGTTGGAATCCTTTCTGGCGGGCAGCGGAAAGGTCCTGTTTTTTCTGAGCCCCCTTTCTCCCCAGCTGCCCCGCTTTGAGCGGGTGCTGGCCGCGGTCGGCCTCTCACCGCGGTCCGACCTTGTAGTGGAGGCTGACCCGGATCGCTACTTCGGCAACCCGGTGATTTTGCGGCCACGGGTGCAAGACCACGCAGTCACCCAAATGCTGCTGGACGCCGGTGCGGACACAGTCATGTCCCGCTGCCGCAGCGTGGGTATAGCGCAGGCGGACGGCCTGGAGATCACGCCGCTGTTCATCACCTCGGGCAGCAGCTACGGAAAGGTCAATCCGCTCACCGAGACGCTGGACAGGGAACCCGGCGACACCGACGGCCCCTTTGTACTGGCGGCGGCCTCCCACAACATGAACACTGGCGCCAAGGTGGCGCTGTACGGCAGCACCGACTTCATTTCCTCGCTGGACAACGCCAAATTCGCGGGCAACCTGACCGCGTTCATGGGCGGCGTGTCCTGGGCGGCGGGCAAGGGCGCCTCGGTGGTGATCCAGCCGAAGTCCCTGATTGATCCGCCTTTACAGGTGACCAGCGCGCGGCAATCTTATTTGCTCACAGCTTTTGTGATCGGTGTTATGCCGGCTCTGGTGCTGGCGGCCGGCGCGCTTGTCTGGACGCGGAGGATGCGCCGATGAGCAAAAGTAAACGGTACATATTGACTGCACTGGCGGCTCTGCTGTTGCTGCTCTGTGCATCCCTATGGCTGCTGACGCGCGGCGGCAATACGGACACAGACGGCATTTGGCTGGTCACGCGGCCGACCGGTGATTTCACATCCATATCCATTCAGCACCAGGACGGCCGGGCGCTCACACTCACGCGCACGCAGGATACCTGGGCGCTCCAGGACGGCGAGGCCGTCTCCCGGGAGCGCATGGCGCCCTTGTTGGCGGCGCTGGGTTATCTCAAGGCCACCCACCGCGTGGAGGACGCACAGGGCCAGCTGGATCAATATGGGCTGAGCATCCCACAGCTGACCATCGCCGCCGCCTACACCGACGACCAGGCGGACCGGTTCGCGTTTGGCTCGCCCCGCCTTTCCGGCGGGGTCTATATGACATACGGCACCGACGGCACCGTGTACCACATTGATGAACAGCGCGGCCGCGTGTTCACCGCGGCCGCGGCGGCTTTTACCGAACTGCCCCTGGATCAGATCGCTCTGAACCGGCTGGTGGGCGTCAACATCAAAACGGCGGACCACGGAGAAATAAGCCTGCGGCTCTCCGAGGCTCCCCGCGCGGGCGGTGACTTCTACTGGAGCCTCGCCAAGCCCTACCCCTGTACGGCGCAGGCAGACGCGGTGGAGGACATCCTCTCCGCGGTACATGCATCGGCGTCGGTGGTCAAGGTGCAGGATCCCGATCAGCCCGAGACTTATGGCATCATACCGGACAGCCCGCGGCTCATCCTTTACGACACCTTTGACCGGGGGCTGGAATTGCAGTTTGGCAGCCGGGACGGCGATACCGTCTATTGCACTGTCGACGCATTCTCCGGCGTCTACAGAATCAGCGCGGACATCCTGAACGCGCTGGACCGCACCCCCGAAAGCCTTGTGGATTCATCACTGTATACCTACGAGGTGCCGTCGGTCACTGCGTGCACGATGGAGTGGGGCAGCAGGGTCTTCCGGCTCCGGGCTGAATGGGTGGACATCGGCGAAAGCGGACAGAAAGCCCAGCGGTTTTACCTGGACGACAGCCCGCTGGCCGGCGCTGATTACCACGATATCGCACAGCGCATAGGAGCTGTGCGCTGTGACGGCGTGTTTACACAGGCTCCGGCGCTGGGCGACGAGATGGGCGCGCTGCGGCTGCAGCGGCTGTCCGCGCCCCATGAGGAGACAATTTCATTCCGGGAATGGCCGGATTATCCGGATATGGTGGGGGTTCTTTACAACGACATCCCGGTAACCTATGTGCAAAAGGCACATATAGAGCAGTTGATGCTGCTGCTTTCGGACTGCGCCGGCGGATTGATTTGAGGTTTTGCGCACGGCTCATGGATTTGCATGGTATGTGGACGGCGGCGGATTCCCCGCTGTACCGTATTACATAAAGACTAATACAGGAGGACATATGTATGAGAAAAAAACACATCTCTTTGCTGGCATGCCTAGTCATGCTGACCATGATGCTGACTGCGTGCGGTGACGGCGGCAGCACCTCGCCGTCGGCGGCTGTGGCACCCAGCGAGTCGGCACCCGCCGACTCAGCGCCCGCAACCGAAAGCGATGCCGGTGAGGCCGCGGCCCCGGCCGACGGCGACGTGCTCATCGCTTTCTCCAACAAGGGTCTCGATTACTACTTCTGGACCGTCTGCCAGGTGGCGGCGCAGAAAGAGTGCGAGGACAGAGGCTGGGCCTTCGAGGCGTCCGACGCCAAGCTGGACAGCGCCCGTCAGTTCGATCAGTTCGTGAATTTCATCAACAAAAACCCCAACGCCATTATGGCGGACCCCAATGACTCCGAGGGTCTGATTGCCGCGGCCGACCAGGCCGTCGCGGCGGGCATCCCGGTGGCCATTGTCGACACCCCCCTTTCCGGCGGCGACATTGCCGTGACCGTGGCCTTTGACAACTACGATGCAGGTGTGCTGGCCGCCGAGGGCATCGTGAAAGCTCTCGAAGCCAAGTATGGCGAGCCCAAGGGCATTGTTATCAACGCCTACGGCGCCATGAGCTCCCAGGCCTGGCGTCTGCGCAAGGAGGGCATGGACCAAGTATTCAGCAAGTACCCCAACATTGACTACCGTGAGGTTCCCGCCGAGGGCGAAATCTCCAAGACCCAGGACGCTGTTCTGACCCAGTTCGCCACCGGCGCCGCCATCGACGCGCTGCACACCCCCTCCGACAACCCGGGCATGGGTCTTGTCTCGGCGCTGAAGATGCAGAACAAGTGGGCCAAGCGGGGCGAGGATGACCACGTGATCATCGTCACCATCGACGGCGAGCCCATCGCCAACAAGTTCATTGAGGAAGGCTACTACGACTACTCCATCGCGCAGGACGGCTACTCCTACTCCGCCATCGCCATCGAGATGCTGGAGAAGTACAGCTTCAAAGGCGAAGACGTGCCTCTGGGGCCCTATGAGAACAACAAGTACTACTGGGAGAAGTGCGAGATCATCGACTCCGACGCAGGCCCTTACGTAAAGGTGCCCGCCTACGAGATCAACCCCGAGAACTGCACCGACCCGCGTCACTGGGGCATCGTGGCCGAGCAGGAGCTCAATCTCCAGTATGATATGTCCGCGGTAGCAAGCTAAATTCTCGAAATGCAATTTCCCGGATACCCGGGCCGGCTTTGATCGCCGGCCCGGACCGGGATCTCCCGAAAGCCTCTTTCCCTGATAAAGCCGACAAGGGGGCTTTCGGGAGGATCCGGAGACCGGTCATTCGGCATATTTCCATGCGCAATGCCGTTGACCTGCATAAGGAGTTCCGCATCAGCGTCGATGACGGGGGTATCGCCGTGAGATGCTATAACTATAAGTGAAAGGGGAGATCAGCTCGGTGGCACAAGAATTGGAAGTGCGCAATGTAAGCAAGAGCTTCGGCGCAACAAAGGCCCTCATCGATGTGAGCTTCAAGCTGCGGAAGGGGACGATTCATTCCCTGGTCGGGCGCAACGGAGCCGGAAAGAGCACAGTGGTCAACGTGATCGCCGGTGTGCTCAAACAGGACAGCGGCCAAGTCGTCTACGAAGGGCAGGACATCTCCGAACTCACCCTCAAGGAGCGGCAGAAGCTGGGCATCCGCCTGGTGACCCAGCACGCCAGCATCGTGCCCGACCTGGATGTGGCGGAGAACATCTCCATCGGCCTGTGGCCTCGCAACAAGCGGGGTCTCGTGGAGTGGAAGCAGATGCACCAGCGGGCGCGGGAGGTTATGGAAGAGTTCGGCCTGCACGTGGATTCCCACAAGCTGGTTCGGGAGCTAACACCGGTGGACCAGCGCAAGGTCAACATCATTCGCGCGTTGTTCGGTGGCGGTAAGCTGATCATTCTGGACGAACCCACCACCTCGCTTTCCGCGGAGGATCGGGATAACCTGTTTCACTTTGTGCGCAAGCAGGCGGAGAACGGCATCACTTTCATCCTGATCTCCCATTACCTGGAGGAGATCCTGCGGGTGTCCGACGAGATCACGGTTGTGCGGGACGGAGAGGTGTTCCCCGGCACCATGACCGACTCCGGCTCCCAGGATGAGCTGGCCCGGCTCATTGCCGGCGAGGATGTGGAGCTGACCATGCGGAACCCGGATAAGGTGGACAGCAAAGAGGTGGTGCTTGAGTGTGAAAACGTAAGCGCCGAGTATCTGAACCCCACGTCCGTAAAGGTGTACAAGGGTGAAATCGTAGGCTTTGTGGGCTTTCCCGGTTCGGGCGCGCGGGAAATCTGCACCATGGTCTACGGTCTGAACAAAAAGCGCGGCGGCCTTGTGAAGATGCACGGCAACCCGGTGGAGATCAGGAATTCCGGCGACGCTCTGCAGCACAAGATCTGTTATTTGCCCAACGACCGCCACGCCTTCGGCATCGTGTCGATCATGCCTGTCAAGGAAAACATCGGCCTTTCATCCCTCAAAGGAAAGCTGCGCGGCGCTTTCGGCCTGCTTGACATCCAAAAAGAGAAGTCCATTGCGGAGCAGTCCATTCTGGATTTGAAGATCAAGGCTCTCTCGGCGGATGTCGCAGCCAACAGCCTTTCGGGCGGCAATCAGCAGAAGGTGGTTCTTGCCAAGGTGCTGACCTGTGAGCCGGACCTGCTGATTCTCGACGAGCCCACCATCGGCATCGACATCAAGAGCCGCGAGGAGATCATGAAGCTCATCAAGAATCTGACAGCTCTTGGCCTGAGCGTGATCTACGTAACCAACGACTTCGACGAGCTGCTGCGCATCGCCGACCGGGTGGTCGTGTTCAACCGGGGGGAGATTGTGGGCAATCTGCCCAACAAGGACCTGACGCCGGAGGATATTATTAAAATTCGAGATCAAAAGGTAGGGCAAGCGATATGAGTGAAATGAAAACCCAACCCACACCAGACGCCACCGCTTCAAAACAGACTGCGGTCAGAAATTTCGACAAGGAAAAGGCCAAGAAGGGCTTCATCGACAACATTGTGTGGGTTCTGCTGCTATTCGGAGTCATTGTGTTTATCGTCCTGCGGCCACAATTCTTCAACCCCATCGCCAACCCGGGGCTCTATCTCAACATCCCCATGCAGGCCGCTGTCATGGGCGTACTGACCATTGGAGTCGCGGGCACCATTCTGCTGGGCGATATCGACCTTTCGGTGGTCGGCATCATGGCGGTGTCCGCCGCGGTGGGTGTGCTGATTTTCAAAACCTATCGGATACCGGCCGTGTTGGCCATGCTGATCATCATCGCCATTGGCGGCCTGTTCGGCTTCATCAACGGCCTGCTCATCGCCAAGCTCAAAACGGTGGCTCTGATTGAAACACTGGCCATGAACACAACCCTGGCTGGCGTGGTGCTGGCCATTACCCGCGGCCGCACCATCACCGTTGCGGAAACCTCCTATACCGCACTGGGTCAGGGCCGCCTGTTTGGCCAGCTCCCGTATCTCGTCATCATCCTGGTGCTGGTTTACATCGTCATGTACGTCATCTGGCGCAGGACGCCCCTGGGCCGCAGCATGTATGCCGTGGGCGGCAACGCCAACTGCGCCAAGGTGTCCGGTATCAACGTGGATCGCATCCGCATCGCCGCTTTCACCATTTCCGGCTTGCTGGCGGGTCTGGCCGGCGTTATGCTCTCCTCCAAAATGAGCTCCATCAACAGCGTATTCGGCAGCACCTACGGCATGGACACCATCGCCGCGGCTGTTATCGGGGGCACCTCGCTGTCCGGCGGTGTCGGCAGGGTATCAGGCATCCTGGGCGGCGTGTTGTTGCTCAACTTCGTGCAGGTGGGTCTTCAGGTATTTGGACTCGACTCTTATTACGTCCAGATGGCCACCGGCCTTATCATCCTGCTGGCCGTGCTCATCGACTCGCTGCGCATCCGATTCCAGAACAAGGCGTAACACCTACTTGACAGCATACAAAGGAGGTTTGATTCTGTGAAAGCGGTCTACCTGGACAGCGTTCAAACGCTCTCACAGCGGGAGCTGGACACCCCCGTGGCGGGCAAAAACCAGGTGCTGGTTAAAATGGAGGCCGTGGGTGTCTGCGGCTCCGATGTACACTACTGGCACAAGGGCAGAATCGGTCAGTTCATTGTACGGGAGCCCATGATTCTCGGCCATGAGTGCGCGGGCAGTGTAGTGGCGGTGGGGGCCGATGTCACCCACCTGGCAGTCGGGGACCGGGTCGTGCTGGAACCCGGCGTGCCCTGCTGGACCTGTGACCACTGCAAGACGGGCATGTACAATCTCTGCCCCGACATCCGCTTCTTCGCCACCCCGCCCGTGGACGGCTCCCTCGTGGAATACGTAGCTTACGACGCGAACCTGACTTTCAAAATCCCCGAGGAAATCCAGGATTACGGCCTCGCCACCATGGTGGAGCCGCTGGCCGTGGGCGTGTTTGCCACCCGCAAGGTGCAGCCCAAGCTGGGGGACGCGGCGGTGGTGTTCGGAGCCGGGGTTATCGGCATCGCCTGCATGCTGGCCGCCAAGGCGGCGGGCTGTATGTCGGTTACGGTGGCCGATATCCGCGAAGACCGGCTCAAAACCATTCAGGCCCTGGGAGCCGACCACATCGTCGACCTTAAAACCCAGAGCCTGCCCGACGCCTGCTTCAACATCGGCTATGAGGCCACCGGCGCCGACGCCTGCTACGCCCACGCAGCCAAGTGCATGAAGCCGGGCGGCCGTGTTTCGCTGGTTGGCATGGGCGCCGATACATCCAACGCACCCATCGTGGACTTCGTGTGCCGGGAGATCGCCCTGATCCCCTCTTTCCGGTACGCCAATTCCTACGGGCAGGCACTGCAGCTGCTGTGCCTGCATCGGGATGCCCTCGCCAAGGTCATCACCCACCGCTTCCCGTTCTTGCTGGAGGGCGTTGAGCAGGCGATGCGAACCGCCCATGCCGACCCGGCGGCGGGCAAGGTCATCATCGACTTCTAGTGGCGAAAGCTGCCCGAAACCGCAAGTTTGCTATTTATTAAATATATTTTTTTGTAAAGGCGGGTATCAATATGAAGCATATCGTCAATGTGGCGGAAAACCGCGAGCCGGACCGGGATCCCAGGAGTCTGCGCGCCCAAGTGGAGAACCGCGAGAAGAAAGTTCTGCGGGACACATATTACCTGATTGATCAAAAAAAGGGTCCTTCCCTGCGTCTCACCTGTGGACACACCACCGTATACCCCACCGGCAGCACCACGGGCCACAGCCATGACAACATGGAGGAGATCTACTACTTTATTTCCGGCGAGGGCATTATGATCGTGAGCGACGACGAGTTTCCGGTCAAGGCGGGCGATTGCCTGTATGTGCCCCCCGGCGAATTCCACACCACCATCCAGACCGGCATCCTGCCGCTGACCTTTGTGTGGAACACCTGTGTGGTGGATGGAGATGAAGTACTCACGGAAGGAGAGTAGCCGATGCTCACAAAACTGCTGATCAACGGCCAGTGGAGGAACGCGGCCGACAACCAGACCTTTGACGTGGTGGACCCCCGCACCGCAAAGCCTTTTGCCCATGTGCCCAAGGCGGCTGAGCAGGACGTAAATGATGCCGTGGACGCGGCGGATGCGGCCTTTCCCGACTGGGGCAGGCGCAACGTGTTTGAACGGTCGGCCATGCTGCGCAGAGCCAGCGGGATCGTGGCCTCCCGCAAGGAGGAGATCGGCCGCCTCATGAGCCGGGAGCAGGGCAAGCCCGCCGCCGAGGCCATCGGCGAGGTACAGAAAGGCGCGGACATCCTGCGCTACTACGCCGAGGAGGGCGAGCGCGTCTACGGGCGCATCATCGCCAATGAGGACAAAGACACCACCAGCATGGTAATCTACCAACCTATCGGACCCTGCGCGGCCATCTCCCCCTGGAACTACCCCATTGAGCTGCTGGCCTGGAAAGTGGGCGCCGCGCTGGTGTCCGGCTGCACCCTGGTCTGCAAGCTCCCCTCAGAAACGCCGCTGAGCCCACTCGCCTTTTTAGAGTGCATACAGCAGGCCGGCGCGCCCGACGGCGTAGTCAACGCCCTGACCGGCCCGGGCCGGCAGATGGGCTCCTGGCTGCTGGATAACCCCAAAATCCGCAAGGTGGCTTTCACCGGCTCCACGGCAGTGGGAAAGACTGTGTTTGGCTCCTGTGTGGATTCGTTGCGCAAGAGCTCCATGGAGCTGGGCGGTAGCCTGCCCATGCTGGTGTTCAAGGATTGTGACCTGGACGCCGCCGTGAAAGGCGCCGTACGCCGCTCTTTTCGCAATATGGGTCAGATTTGCATCGCCATCAACCGCATATACGTGGAGACCGACATCTACGAGGACTTCCTGACCCGCTTCAAGAAAGAGACTGAAAAGCTCACCATCGGCGACGGTCTGACACAGGATGTAAGCCTGGGGCCCATGTGCAATGCCGGCGGCATCCGCACCGTGAGCGAGCATGTACAGGACGCCGTGGAGAAAGGCGCCCGCCTGCTTACCGGCGGGGAGGCTCCACGGGTGGAGGGTTTCCCGGACGGCTTCTGGTATAAGCCGACCATTATCGCCAGCGCCGACCACACCATGAAGATCATGACCGAGGAGACCTTTGGACCTGCCGCGGGCGTCATGCCTTTCGACGGGATCGAGGAGGGAATCCGCCTGGCCAACGACTGCGTGTACGGCCTGGCCGCCATCGTCTACACCCAGAACCTGACCACCGCCAATACCTGCGCGCTGCGCATTGAGGCCGGCAATGTAGCCATCAACAACGTGGACGCCGGCGTGATCAACGCCCCCTATGGCGGTTGGAAGGAGTCCGGCTTTGGCCACGAGCACGGCCCCGAGGGCCTGCGGGAGTACCTGCACATCAAGCACGTGAGGCTGCACACTCTATAAGCACAAGGAGTGATCGTTATGAAGCAATATGTCGCAGCCATGGACATTGGCACCAGCGGTTGCAAATCTATCATTGTCGACGAAACCGGCGCGGTGGTGTCCTCCGCTGCCGAGGAATACCCGCTCTACTCCCCCAAGCCCGGCTGGAATGAGCAGGATCCTTCCGACTGGTGGCGGGGCGCTTGCGTCAGCATGAAAAGGGCCGTGGAGCAGAGCGGCATCGCGCCCGGGCTGATCAAGGCGGTCAGCCTTTCCGGCCAGATGCACGGCCTTGTTGCCATGGACAAGGACAGGAACGTGATCCGCCGCGCTTTCCTCTGGAACGACCAGCGCAGCGCTGGCCACTGCACCGAGCTTGTAAATTCCCTGGGCGGCGTGGACAGCCTGCTCAAGTACACCAACAACAACATGCTGCCCGGCTACCAGGGCGGCAAGATCCTGTGGCTGCGGGACGTGGAGCCCGAAAACTACGCCCGCATGGTCAAGGCCCTGCTTCCCAAGGACTACATACGCTGCATGCTCAGCGGCGGCGACTACGTCACCGACGTGTCCGATGCCTCGGGCACCGGCTTCTTCGATGTAAAGGCCCGTCAGTGGTCCTACAAGTTGCTGGACCGGCTGAACCTGCCCCGCGACATCTTCCCTGAAGCCGTGGAGTCCGACGTGATCACGGGCGAGGTCTGCACCGCGGCCGCCGAGCTGACCGGCCTGAAGAAAGGTACGCCCATCGCGGGCGGCGGCGGCGACAGCGTGATCCAGACCACCGGCATGGGGCTGATCCGCGAGGGCGTGCTGGGCATCACGCTGGGTACGGGCGGCATCATCGCCATGGGGATGTCGGAGTACCTGGACAACCCCGGCGGCGCCATGCAGTTTTTCTGCAACAACCAAAAGGATCTCTACCACGTGATGGGTGTTATCCTGGCCGGCGGCGGCAGCTACCAGTGGTACCGCAACAACCTGTGCCGCGACGAGATGGCGCGCGCCAAGGAGATGAACGTGGATCCCTACGTGCTGCTGGATGAGGATGCCACCGCGTCGTCGCCCGGCGCAAACCGGCTCATCTACCTGCCCTACCTCTCCGGCGAGCGGTGTCCCTATGCCGACCCCAACCTGCGCGCTTGCTTTATCGGCCTGACCCAGAGCCACTGCAAGGGCGACATGACCCGCTCGGTCATGGAAGGAGTCTCCTACGGTTCCCGACAGATCAGCGAGGCCATCCTGCGGCTCAAGCCGGTGGAGATGGACCGCATCATCGTCTCGGGCGGCGGCAGCCGCTCCAACACATGGCGGCAGATTCTCAGCGACGTATTCCAGCTGCCTGTTTATACGGTCAGCGGCGCTCGGGAGGGCGGCGCCTACGGAGCCTGCATGGCAGGCGGCGTGGCCACCGGCATATGGCGGAATCTGGACGAGATCTGCTCCCTCATGAAGATCGAGACTGAGAATGGCCCCAACCCGGCCAACAAGGAAATCTATGACGAGATGTACGGCATCTACAATGACATGGTTCCCGCGCTCAAATCCCAGTTTGACCGGCTCGCCAAAAACACCTGATGAAAAGAGGAAATTGCGTTGAATCACAAGAAAAAGCTGTCCGGCCTCTATCCCCCGGTCATAACCCCTTTCAAAGAGGATCAGACCATCGATTTCGAAGCGCTGGCCTTTAACATCCAGAAGATGAACCCCACCGAGCTCATCGGCTACATGCCCCTGGGCAGCAACGGCGAATTCCACTCATTGTCCGACGAGGAGTCGCTGGATGTGATCAAGATCATCCGCAAAAACGCGGCCCCGGACAAGGTCATCATGGCGGGCGCCGCCCGGGAGTCGGCCTACCAGACCGTGGAGTTTATCAAAAGGCTCAGCGACACGGGCATTGACTACGCGAGTCTTCTGTCCCCCTGCTACTTCGCCTCCAAGATGACCGAGGAGGCCCTCATCGCCTACTTTACTTATGTGGCGGACAATTCCCCCGTGCCGGTTCTGCTCTACTGCGCCCCCAAGTTCGCCGCGGGCGTGACCATCACGCCCGAGATAGTCGCGGCGCTCTGCCAGCATCCCAACATCGTAGGTATGAAAGACACCTCCGGCAACGACATAAGGACCTACTGCGACGCCGTCGCCGACGGTGCGGAATTCTATGTGCTGGCCGGCTCGATCAGCAAGTACCTCTATGGTCTGAGCGTCGGCGCGGTAGGCGGCGTGCTGTCCCCGCTCAACTACATGCCTGAGCTGTGCTGCGAGATCGAAAGCCTCTACCGGGCGGGCAGGATGGAGGAGGCCACGGCGCTCTCCGACAGGATCATCGACTTCAACAAGCGGGCTGCCGGTAAGTACAGCGTGCCCGGCGTGAAGACCGCCATGGACATCATGGGCTACAAGGGCGGCTGGCCGCGCCTGCCGCTGTTCCCGTTGCCCGAAAAGGACAAGGCCGATATGAAAGTGCTGTCCATGCAGGAGGGCTACTGCAAATGAAACGGAGGAGATACAGATGATTAAATTCACGCTGGGATCCCTAAAAATCCCATCTGTGCGCGGCGAAGAGGAATACGTGCGCCGCGTGCTGGATACCGGCATCACAGCCGATGACTACCGCACCATATCCGAGATGGCGCAGTTTATCGGCGTAACCGAGCAGTTCAAGGATGTGCTGTCCACTTTCCCCACCCCCAACGGGGAGACTCCCGCCGGCTTCCGCCGCGTGTTTGAAATGGATGCCGACAAGGTGCTGCGTGTCGATCTGGCGCGGAACATCGCCTGCGGCAAAAACGGCGGGCTCCGCCCTACCTCGGTGCTGTTCTCGGCCGACAGTGCAAACCCTTATGAAATCGAGCCCATCAGCCCCTTTCTGTCCAATCTGACCTGCAATCCGGGCATCCTTTATGACCTTTTCATCAACAACCCCAAAGCCAATGTGGGCGGAAAATACAAAAACCGTGACGAGGTCATGGAGGAGATCGGCAGAATCCTGGGCCCGGGCTGTGATATCAGCGTAGAACTCAACAACCCTTTCGAGGAGGACTTCGAGGCCCTGCTGGAGGAGGCTGCCAAGTTCCGCGAGATGCTTTCCAAGTACCGGGTCGTGATCAAGGTGCCCCACACCGGCGCAGTTTCCCCCGAAAATGTGGAGCAGCTGCTCAAGGACGAAAAAAAACTGGGCCGCCACTACGCCGACGTGGATACTGTCCAGGCACTGCGGGGGCATCGGCTGGCGCTCAAGCTCCACGAGCACGGTTACCGCATCAACTTCACGCTGATGTTCGAGCCCTACCAGACGCTGTTCGCGCTGCAGGCACGGCCGTATTTTATCAACACGTTCCTGCGTCACCGCCTTGTGCAGTCCACCCGCATCAAGGAGTTTGTGGACATCTACGACAACACACAGAACCTGGCTTATCTGGTGTCCCTGCGCAAATATCTGGTAGACATCGACTACCTGGCGCCCGGTCAGGCGGATCTGGATCTGCTGGAGGTGCTGCGCATCGGCCGCGATCTGGTCAAGTACCGCCACTTCGAGGACGCGCAGGGCTGTGACGGCTTGGACAGCATGCGTCACAACCTGCGGGTGCTTCGCAACTGCAATCTGACCGACACCCGCCTCATCGTCTGTTCGATGGAGGGGGACTACAACTACCCCGACATCGACAAGGTGCTCAGCGACCCGGAGTTCCAAGACATGAACGACCGGGTGGTGATCACAGCGGAGCCCAACTATATCGCCCGCTTCACCTCCACCAACCAGGTCACGAGCTATCAGCGGCGCTTTATGAACGCGGTTCAGGGGCAGAGCTGAGGTGCGCGCACTGTACCGCATTTACAAGAACATTATGATCCCGTGAGAAAGAGGTGCTTTAGTATGAAAATCGCTATCGGATGCGACCCCAACGCCACCGATTTTAAGATGCAGCTCATCCCCTACATAGAGAGCCTGGGCCACGAGTGCGTCGACTACGGCAGTGACGACCCCATCTATGCCAACACCGCCATCAAGGTGGCCGAGGACGTAGCCGCCGGCAAGTGTGAGCGCGGCGTGCTGCTGTGCGGCACCGGTATCGGCGTATGCATCGCCGCCAACAAGGTGCCCGGCGCCTACGCGGCCAATGTATCCAACATCTATCAGGCGCAGCGGGCACAGCTGAGCAACAACGCCAATATCATCACCATGGGCGCCCAGGTCATCGGCATTGATCTGGCCAAGTGCTTTGTCAAGGAATACTTGTCGCTCAGCTACGACCCCAACAGCCGCTCCGCCTCGAAGGTGGAACGCATCTGCGAGTATGAGAGAGGGGCCTGCAAATGAGTGACCAAATAGTCCGGGAACTGGAGCTCCAGGCAGCCCGTTGCCGCCGCGCGGTGGTGCGGATGATCCGCTCCAGCGGCTGCGGACACTTGGGCGGGGCCATGTCCTGCATGGACATCATCACAGCTCTGTACTTCCACACCATGCGGCTGGACCCGGCCAACCCCAAAATGAAAAACCGTGACCGGTTTATCCTGTCCGCGGGCCACAAGTGCATGGCCCAGTACGCCGCGCTGGCCGAGCGAGGGTACTTCCCCGCCGATGTGCTGAACACATACGGCAAGCTGGGCGCCAAAATCCCCGGCCACCCGGACATGCACAAGCTGCCCGGCGTGGAGGCCAACACAGGCGCGCTGGGTCACGGCTTGTCCATCTCCACCGGTATAGCGCTGGGCCTGCGGGCCGATGGCGATGGCGCCCGGGTGTTCACGGTGTTGGGCGACGGCGAGCTGCCCGAGGGCTCCAACTGGGAAGCCGCCGCAGCCGCTGCCCACTTCGGCCTGGACAATCTGACCGCCTTTGTGGATGACAACGGCCTGCAGATCAGCGGCAGAACCACCGACATCATGAACATGCAGCCCATCGCCCAAAAGTTTGCCTCTTTCGGCTGGGCAGTCAGGGAGATCGACGGCAACGACATGGCTCCGGTGGTAGCCTGCCACGACGCCCTGCCGCTGGAAAAGGGCAAGCCCTCGCTAATCGTGGCCCACACGGTCAAGGGCAAAGGGCTCACCTTTGCCGAGGACCAAGTCGGCTACCATTACTGGAAGCCCTCCGCGGAGCAGCTCCAGAAAGCCGAGCAGGAACTGGACGCGGCCATAAAGAGCAAGGAGGTGCGGTGATGGCGGCACAGAATGCAGATCCCAGAAAGACCTTTGGCGCGGCGGTGCTGGAGGCGGCCAAATCAAACGACAACATTGTTGTGCTCTCCGCCGACAGCGGCGGCAGCTCCGGCTTCGGGGACTTCCAAAAGCAGTACCCCGACCGCTACTACGAGTTTGGCATCATGGAGCAGGGTGTCGTGGGCATCGCAGCCGGGATGGCCACAACCGGCCGCATTCCGGTGTTCTGCGCCATCGCGCCCTTCGCCACCTCCCGCCCCTACGAGATGTTCCGCAACGACCTGGGTTATATGCGCCAGAATGTGAAGATCGTGGGGCGCAACGGCGGCATTTCCTACAGCGACCTGGGCGCCACACACCACTCGCTGGAGGACTACGCCATCATCCGCATGATCCCGGGCGTCACGGTGTTGGCACCCCAGGATCCCGGTGAGATCACCGTGGCGGTCAATGCCATGCTGACCCACGACGGCCCGGTGTACATGCGCATTGGCAACGAACCTATCCCCGAGCTGTTTAACCGTAAGCCCTTTGTTATCGGCAAGGGCAATGTGGAGCAGGAGGGCGACGACGTAACCATCATCATGACCGGCACGGTAGCCGGCGCCGTGCTGGAGGCCGCGGAGCTGCTGGAGCGGGACGGCGTGCGCGCCCGCGTTATCGGCATGCCTACCGTCTTCCCCATTGACGCCGAGCTGGTGGTGGAGTCCGCCAAGCGCACGGGCAAGATTGTTACGGTGGAGGAACACTACGTCATCGGCGGCCTGGGCACCATCGTGCAGGAGGTGTGCAGCGAGCGGGCGCAGGTTCCGGTGAAAAAGCTGGGCGTACCCCATACCTACGCCACCTCCGGCCCTTATCAGCAGCTTTTGGCCCACTACGGACTGGACGCCAGCGGCATTGCCGCGTCGGTTCGAGAGTTTGTCGGCAATCCTGTATAGCTGTAGTGATGCGCAACAATCAAATATGCAACCAGCATCTACCCCCGGACTTGACTGTCCGGGGGATTTTAAATCATATATCCAATATCGGACAAATCGTTTTTAAATGTCCAGTATTGGATATTTAAAAACGATTTGTCTATTGAATCCGATTCGGCTATCCCATATAGTGAAGGTGTGATCGCAACTCAATCAGAGCCAAAGGAGACCGCTATGGAACCGATCAATATTCTGGTAACGCTTGATAAAAACTATATCCCGCCCCTTCGGGTCATGCTCAAATCCCTTTTCCTGAATAACCCGAAAGAAGTTTTTCATATTTACCTGATTCATGATGCGATACCCTGCATGCAAATAAACAGCCTGAAGGATTATTGCGCATACTATGGCAGTTTGCTTCGTCCAATCGCTGTGGGTGAGGAAATGTTTGCGGATGCTCCGGCTTTGCGCTATCTGACCAAGGCTATGTATTATCGGTTGTTGGCCTGCAACATCCTGCCCGCCGATATAAGCAAGGCCTTGTACCTTGATCCCGATACCCTTGTAATCAACCCGATCCGCAAGCTTTATGACGCCGACCTGACCGGATACTTATTCGGCGGCTGTATCCACAGCAGTTGAATATTTCGCCTCCTGTGAGCCGACATTCCGGCGGAGCCTGAGCCACCTTCACGCTCCAAATTGAGCCATGCTCATACACAGACTGAGCCACAGTCTTAAAATGTTTTTTCATCCCTTTCTGCGCATGCAAGAAAACATTTGAAAGGGGTTCGGGGGAAACTTTTGAAAAGTTTCCCCCGATGGGAAGCAGAGAGTTCAGTTATGCTTGCTGGGCGATACCCTTGCGTTCCCGCATTGAGACCTCGCCATCGATAAAAATGGTGTAGGAATCATGTTATGAAATCCCACAGGTTATGTAAGGTAGTCATATAACACCCGTAAAACCGTCGATTCAAACAGTAATGTCCTTACATAACCCGCGACTAACATTATAGTGAGTTTTTTAACCAGTCCAACAGCTCAACTTTTTTTGCAATAGAGTATTTGTCTTGAATATCAAGCTTGGCTCCATGCTGCTCTATGATCTTCCTTTTGATTTCTGGATTTGCTTTAGCATACATCTCAGTGGTAGTCACGGATGTATGGCCGAGAAAATCTCGTATATACAACAGATTGACGCCGGCTTCGAGCAAATGCATACTTTTACTGTGTCGAAATGAATGGTTAGTGATTTTTGATGTGAACAGCGACGGGTTTAGCAGACGTCCTCGCTCAGTATACTTGTCGATAATATATTGGACGCCAACACGTGTCAGGCTATTTTTCTGACTATTAGTAAATAAATATTGCTCCGGCCTAAATACAGCATATTCCTTGACATACTTAGGGTCTGCTGAAAGCTTCAAGAATGGCATAACGACTGGAAAAACGTGCGGAAAAGTGGTATTATAAGGAGGAGGGATGATCGAAAAAGCGGGAAAAGAGGTACGTAAGATGTACAAAACGCAGTGCAGTGGTCAACAGCGAATAGAAGAATTCCGGAAGCCGTTTGCAGGAAAACTGTGTGAGAATAATCGTTGGGTGCGTCTTGCGCAGATCATGCCGTG
>Ga0153950_1000268_pt1 | contig 23033 bp, 34 predicted proteins | sample TSNJ034MetaG_FD_104737 | JGI IMG/M metagenome (GOLD analysis project Ga0153950, IMG submission 104737) | Attine ant fungus gardens microbial communities from New Jersey, USA - TSNJ034 MetaG | ecosystem: Host-associated > Fungi > Mycelium > Unclassified | place: USA: New Jersey, Wharton State...
AACAGGAAGCGGAGGCAGTCTTATCAGATGAAATTCCGCGATGCAAAGTGGGGCGCTGACCCCGCCTTAATGCAGCCACCGGGGACGGTGACGGTCACAAGCCCGTAAATGCAGAGTGAGGCGAAAAAGCGAGGTGGTGCAGTGAAATATCCGCGCAGGCTATTTGAGCAGGCGGACAGTCTCCTGCAGCGCCGCCACCAGGAGGCGCTGGAAATCCACGACCAACGGATGGCAGCCCTGCAGGAGAACCACCCGGCCGTGTACGAGGCGTACAGCCGAAAGAAGCGCCAGGCGGCACAGCTGGGCTGGGCGTTATTTCGGGAGCCTGGGAGGGCCGAGGAACTGAAGGCCGAACACGACGCAGCGCGCGCCGATCTGGCGGAGCAGCTGGCGGCGGCCGGGCTGGCCCCGGACTACCTGGATCCGCCGTTCCATTGCAGGGAATGCGAGGACAAGGGCGTGAAGGGCGGCAGGACATGCAAGTGCAAGCAGGCCGTGCTGAACCAGCTGATGTACGAGCAGCTGTGTGATGTCTCCATCGTCCGGGCATGTTCTTTCGACAACTTCAGCCTGGACTACTACGAAGGGGAGCAGCGGGAGGTCATGCGGAAGGTGCTGGCCAGCTGCCGGAACTATGTGGCGAACTTCTCCGGGGCGCAGAGCAGCTTGCTGTTCACGGGCGGCACGGGGCTGGGCAAGACGCACCTGTCCCTGGCAATCGCGGAGGGTGTGGCGCGCAGCGGCCGCCTTGTGATGTACGCATCCGCCCCCCGGCTGACCAACCAGCTGGAACAGGCCAAGTTCCAGCATGACGATGAGGCGGAGGAGTACCGCACGGTGATATACGGCTGCGACCTGCTGGTGGTGGACGACCTGGGGGCGGAAATGGTCACCCGGTACACGCAGGCGGAGGTTTACGATCTTGCAAACACCCGGATGAACACGGGGCTGCCGACGATTATCAACACGAATCTGGACATGCGGGCGCTGGAGGAGACCTACAAGGACAGGGTTTTCTCCAGGCTCCTGGGGACATACACCATGATACAGTTCAAGGGCCGGGACATCCGGCTGGAGAAGCGGCTGGGGAGGAAATACGGATGACATACATTTTCGACGACACCACGCTGTTTGTCGGCGTGGACTGGGCAGGCGCTCCTGACTACGCCGCCGCCGTGGGCGTGTGTGGCTCCTGCAAGACCGTTATATGCGCGGACATCGCAGAGCGCCCGGACGCGCTGGCGTTAAATATGCCGGGCACCTGTCCAAAGTGTGGTGCGCTTTTCGCCTCCGTGTTGTGGAACAGGTCATGAGGTACAGCGAAATGCGGGAGAAGTACCCGCGCATTGATGAAGCTTTCCGGCAGGTGGCGGACGACATCCACGGCGGCTACACGGCGGCCGAAGCGACCCGGCGCATCCGGCCGTGGCTCAATTCCAGCATTATGCCCTTTCACCGGGCCGAGGTGCTGGCCAAGCTGGAGCAGTGGGCCAGGGCCGTGGAGGATGCCAGGGAGTACCGGCGCGAGGAACAGATGAAGTTATGAAAGGATGGGTTGTATGAAACATTTTTATATAACGCTATGCAAAGAACTTATAGGGTATTGTCTTCAAGCCGAGGCACCCAGCGAACTGGCACTAACACGCTATATGAACAAAAATTATAACGGGGTGTGGGCACGTATTACAGAGGAGAAGCCCCCTGAACAGGTGATCGGTCAGATGATTTTCGTTTATTCTGATTAGGGCCGCCCGGCCCGCCTTAATGCAGCCACCGGGGACGGTGACGGTCACAAGCCCGTGAAATGCAGAGTGAGGAAAACAAACAGGAGGTGAAGCGATGCGAAGGCTGAAGCGCAACGTGGCGCGCTACCGCCTGGCGCAAGCCGGGGTGACCCGTATCAACCGCAAGCTGAAGAAGCTGTGGCGCAGGGCGCTGGCCGGGGAGTTTGACGGCCCGGCCAACAAGCGGCGCAATAAGGAAAGGAGGCCACCGAGAAGCAATGGCAAATCCTATGCAGCAGTATGTGGATGAGTACGCCACCCTGACCGCCCAGCAAGAAAAAATCAAAGAGCGGCTGGGCTGGCTCCGGGGCTATTTTGAGAAGCAGGCGGCAAAAGACCTGAAGGACACCAAGCTGAAGACTGCGGAATACTGGGGCAATGCCAACACGCAGGTGATAGTGACCAACAGCGAGACAGTAAAGCCCGTGTCCCTCATCATGGTGCGGGAACTACTGGGCAAGATCGCGCCGGATTTTGTGAAGCAGGAGATCGACTGGAAGATGACCGACCCGTGCAAGCGCCTGCTGGGCATGGTCTGCCAGGGGAACTACACCGAGGGCAGCCTGGAGGACACAATCGCCTCCATCACGGACGACCCGAAGATCGCCACTACCCTGAAGAAACGCCTGAAGGGCAATTTTGACCGGGACAAAAAGGTGCTGATGCAGGTGGCCGGGCTGAATGAGGACGCTGCAAGTGACTGGGCATACTTAGCGGCCGAGGTTCTCAACTGGGAGTGGTTGACGCAGATACTGCGGGCAGCCGAGTGGAAAGGCTCCACGGAGGCCGCCATTGCCATCATCAAGGCGGCCATCAAGGTGGAGGAAGGCAGCAAGGTAACGCTGAACGCCGAGAAGGCGACCGTTGAGGAAACCCTGGAGGCAGACAAGGCGGGATAACACACCGGAAAGGAGGAGCGGCACATGGCAAAGGCGGAGCAAATCAAAACGATCTACGCGACTGCCGGGGCGCTGGGCATCGTTGAGAGAGGTAACCCCCAGGACAATCTGCACCTGCTGGTGGAGGGTATGACCGGGAAAGCATCGGTCAAAGACCTGACGGCGGCCGAGGCGGCCGAGGTCATCAAGGAACTGCAGAAGCGGCAGGGCGGTGCGGCTCCTCCGAGGAGAAGCAGGAAAACGCACACGGAGCGGCCTGGCGGGGCCACGTCGGGCCAGCAACGGAAAGTATGGGCACTTATGTACCAGCTGGAAGCGGCCGACACAGGGCCGTCCAGCGCGCCCGTGGGGGAGCGCCTGTGCGGTATCATCCGCAAGGAACTACACCTGTCCGCAGTCCCCCGGCAGCCCTTTGCCTGGGTGACCTTCAAAGCTTGTGAAAAGCTGATAGAGGTACTGAAGCAGTATGTGAAGAACGCAGGCGAAAGGAAGGTGGTGGGCGATGCGGCTGACGGATAACATTGTGATGACCGACCTGGATGAGGAGCAGCGGCAGCTGGCGGAACTGATCGGGCTGGACAACTATGTCAAGCTGGTGGAGGTTTACGGCGGCATCAGCATCTACATTCCGAAAGCCGACAAGCTGGAGCGTGCGGAGCGGGACAAAAACATCCGGGAGGAGTTCGACGGCTGGAACTACCGGGAACTGGCCGTGAAGTACAACCTGACGGAGGTGCGCGTCCGCTCCATCGTCTCCGACATTACCCGCGAGGTGCGTGCACGGCCTATGGACAACCAGCTGTCATTTGCGGATGTTGGATAAAGCGAATTTCTAAAGCACTTTATTTTAACACTTAACGAATTAAAGGTATAGTGAACTAAAGCTATACCTTTATTTTTTTGTTTGGGAGTGGGCGGCGATGGTTTTTGATACCGGGACATGGTGGTTAATTGGGGTAATCTGCACGGCGGTTGTCGGTGCGGTGGCGTATTTGATAAAACGCTCTTTATTCGGGCGCGTGGATAAATGTGAGGAAGCGGTGGAGGAACGTATCAAAAAGCCGGACTATGACAAGGCGATGGATGAGTGCCGGGCCGACATCAAGAAAATCCGGGAGGACTACACCCCCCGCGCCGTCCATGACAAGGACATGAAGGAATGCCGGGACGACATCAAGCAGATAAAAGAGGACTACATCACGAAAGACGATTTTTTCCGGGAACAGGCCAAGACGGACAGGAAACTAGACCGCATCATGGACATTCTGCTGGAAATGAAAGGGGACAAAAAGGGCGATGGAAAATAGCATCAAGCGGCTGAAAGCCGGGAACTTTGTGAAGAACAACGGCAAGGTGCTGCGCACCATCAATATCCTGCGGCACAAGTACAACAAGCTGACGGGCGTGCAGTCTGTCCTGGAGGATGGCGGCGTGTCGGCGGATGAGTTCCTGGACTGCGTGAACTTCCTGGCGGAGGACAGCTACATCCACCTGCGGCGGATCGGCAGCAAGGAGGACGCGAACCTGGCGGACGACGACTACACGGCGCTGGAGGCGAAGCTGACATCCAAAGGCATCCGCCTGCTGGCCGGAGGTATAGATGACAAGATGATCGAGGTGTAGAGGTATGGCAAAGCGGCGCAACAGGAAGCACGGCATCATAGACGGGCTGGAGCCATCCCTGAAAGCGGCCGTGGAGCAAATGCTGCTGTCCGGCTCCACATACTCCGAAATTGTGGACTTCTTGAAGGAAAACGGCGTGTGCATATCGGTGGCAAGCGTCTGCCGCTATGCCCAGGCTTTCAACACGAACCTGGAGACTCTGGCCATCGCGCAGGAGAACTTCACCCGGATGCTGGACGCAATGGAGAAGTACCCGAACCTGGACACCACGGAGGCCATCATCCGGCTGGCCAGCCAGAACATGTTCACTGCGCTGGCGAACACCAGCGAGGAGGACTGGCAGGACGTGAGCATCGACAAGTTGATGCGGGAGACCAACGGCCTGATCCGAGCGGCCGCCTACAAGAAACGCATTGAAATCCAGAACCAGGAGGCCGTGGAAACCGGGCTGGATGCCGTGCAGGCCATTGTCTTCCAGGCGATGGCAAAGGAGCGGCCCGACCTGTATCAGGAGGTCAACAAGTTCCTGGCCGCGAAGAAGCGTGAGGGACTGACAAAGGAGTGAGCCACATGTGGTTTGTCTTACAGGTAAAGACCGGAGAGGAAAAAACTGTCCGGGCCGCATTGCGGGAGGCAGGCATCCCCGCCTTTGTCCCAGAGGAAAGCCGACCCATCCGAAAGGACGGGGCCTGGACGCAGAAGGAATACACCCTGTTTCCCAGCTATGTGTTCCTGGATGTCAGCTACAATGCGGAGACCTACTATAAGGTGAAAGCCGTCCCCAGCGTCATCCGTTTCCTGGGAGACGGGAGCGGCCCATCCCCCCTGTCCTTCCTGGAGGCGGAGTGGATCAGGGAACTGAGCGGCGGCGGAGAGCCGCTGCAGCCCAGCGTGGTGGAGAAGCAGCAGGACGGCACCTACAAGGTGGTGGACGGCATCCTGCAGAGGTTTACCCCCCAGCTTGAAAGCGTCAACGCCCGGAACCGGAAGGCCACGGTGGACATCACGATCTGCGGCGAGAAGAAGACGGTGCAGCTGAGTGTGGTGACGGCCGGGCAGGAAGCAACCGACACGGAACATGATGAGGACGGCGGCGAGGACACCGAGCCGCCGCAGTAACAAAGGGGTGAGCGTTTCACTCACCCCCCTATAGGAAACCAGCGGAGCCGGGCAGGTTGATTCGTCCCTACCGAGGATGCTGGCGGACATAGCAAGGAAGGAACCGGGCCTGAGAACCAGGCGGCCGGATGGCGAAGCGCACCATCCAGCCCCTGATTTTCCCCGGTTGCTTCCCCTTTTTCTTTAAAAGCGTTTAACACCCTTTTAACGGCGTTCAAATTGCGTTTAAAGGGGCGCGGCCGGGAACTGGCCCCACCGGAGCGGCGTGGCCCTTGTGGGGCGTTTCTGACGGGCACACGGCAAGGAAGGAGGTGGCGGCAGAATTGGCAAGGAAAAAGCGGCGGAGCATCGACGTGCTGCTGACGGCGGTGGCCGAGGCGGAGAGCAAGGCATACAACGACGACAGCGGCGATTTAAAGGCACTTGAACAGCTTTTCAAAGAGTTTTTAAACAAGGACAACAGCCCGGAGCGCGCGCAGCTGCGCCGGGAGTTTGAATCCGGGCTGCCGCTGACGGGCGAAAACGGCCTGCGGAAGAAGCTGGGAGCCATTGACCTGGAGTTTTTCGGCAGGGCTTACTTCGGCCACTACTTCAGCCGCCCTGCCCCGCCCTTCCACCGGGAACTGGACGACATATGGCAGGCGGGCGTTCTGAAAGGGCGCTGCCCGACAACGGCAAAGGCAATAAAGACCATCAGCCGCCTGCCGGGCGCGCATCGCGTGGTGGCGGCTCCGCGCGGCCATGCCAAGAGTACCACGCTGACTTTCAAGGGCACCATGCACGCCGTCCTCTATCAATACAAGCATTACCCCATCATCATATCGGACAGCAGTGAGCAGGCCGAGGGGTTTCTGGACAATATCCGGGTGGAATTTGAGGAAAACGAGGCCATCCTGGAGGACTTCGGCAACCTTGCGGGCAAGGTATGGCGGAGCAACGTGCTGCTGACAAAGACCAACATCAAAATAGAGGCCATCGGCTCCGGCAAGAAAATCCGTGGACGCAAGCACCGGAACTGGCGGCCGGACTTGCTGGTGCTGGACGATGTGGAAAACGACGAGAACGTCCGCACGCCGGAGCAGCGGAGCAAGCTGGAAAGCTGGTTCAAGAAGGCCGTGAGCCAGGCGGGCGACGACTACACGGACATTATCTACATCGGCACCCTGCTTCATTACGACAGCCTGCTGGCCAAGACCTTGAACAATGCGACCTACCGGGCCATCAAGTACCAGGCGGTGCTGTCTTTCTCTGCCGCCGTCGACCTTTGGCAGGAGTGGGAGAGCATCTACACCGACCTGTCCAATGATAACCGGGAGCGGGAGGCGCTGGCGTACTTCGCGGAGCACCGGGAGGAAATGCTGGAAGGCACCGAGGTGCTGTGGGAAGAAAAGCTGAGTTACTACGACCTGATGGTGAAGCGGCTGTCTGACGGCATGTCGGCATTTAACAGTGAGTATCAAAACGAGCCTATCAACCCGGATGACTGCATCTTCCTGCCGGAGTGGTTTGACTTCTACAACGAGGCGGAAATGGACTGGAAGGACAGGGCCTTCCAGTTCTTCGGTTTTGTTGACCCTTCCCTGGGCAAGAGCAAAAAGAGCGACTTTTCCGCCATTATCACGATTGCGAAACACAAGGCCACGGGCTACATGTATGTGCTGGATTCCGATATTGAGCGCAGGCACCCGGACAAAATCATCACCGATGTGCTGGACAAGGAGCGGATGCTGCGGCGGGAGTACGGCCGGGGCTACAAGAAGCTGGGCGCGGAGACCAACCAATTCCAGTGGTTTTTGAAAGAGGAACTGGCGAAGGCCAGCGCCCGCGCCGGATTGTACCTTCCCATTGAGGAGGTCAGCCAGAGCACCGACAAGGTGATGCGCATACAGACGCTGCAGCCTGACATCAAAAACAAATATATCAAATTCAATGCCCGCCACAAGAGGCTGCTGGAGCAGCTGGAGCACTTCCCGATGGCGGCCCACGACGACGGCGCTGACGCGCTGGAGGGGTGCCGCACGATTGCGAAGAAGTCCAAGCGTTTCCGCATACTTGACCGGGCGGATATAGGAATATAAGGAGGTGGAATGGTGCCGGTAATCTACATGGACAGGGAGAGCGCGGCCGGGCTGGGTGAGGAGGACATCCGGGAAATTGTGACGGAAAACGAGGACAGCAGCCGCTACAAGAGGCTGGAGGGCTACTACACAGGCGACCACGACATCCTCCGCTCCACAAAGAAAGACAGCACCGCGCCGAACAACCGCCTGGTGAACAATATAGCGAAGTATATCACCGACACGGCCGTGGGCTATTTTGTGGGCAAGCCCGTGGTCTACAATTCCAACAATGACGAATACCTGGCGAAGGTGCAGGACGTGTTTGACTACAACGACGAACAAGACCACAACACGGAACTGGCAAAGACCGGGAGCATCGACGGCACCTGCTTTGAAATGCTGTACATCGATGAGGACGCGATGGTGCGCTTTGTGAAGGTCAACCCGGAGAACTGCATCCTGATCTGCGAGACAGGCAACCGCGCGCCACTGGCGGCGATCCGCACCATCCGCTCCACCGACCGGAAAAAGAACGTCATCCGCAAGGTGGAATACTGGACGCCGGAGGTGTGCTGGTATTTCCGATCCGTTAATGGGAGCCGTCTGCAGCTGCTGGACATGGTGGAGCACTACTGGCAGGACGCTCCCTTTGTGGAGTACATCAACAACGAGGAGCGCCTGGGCGACTTTGAGGGTGTTATCAGCCTGATCGACGGCTACAACCGTGTTCAGAGCAACACGGCCAACTATTTCCAATACAACGATGAGGCGCTGCTGAAGATATCGAAGCTGGGCGACGTTACATCCCAGGACATCCGGGACATGAAGGAAAAGGGAGCCATCATCCTGGAGGACGGCGGCGACATCGACTGGCTCATCAAGCAGGTGGGCGACACCGGGCTGGAAAACTACAAGACCCGGCTGAAAGAGGACATCCACACCTTTTCCAACGTCCCGAACCTGGCGGATCAGAGTTTCGGCGGCAACCAAAGCGGCGTGGCCGTCTCCTACAAGCTGTGGAGCTTTGAGCAGATGGTGGCCATTAAGGAGCGGAAATTCAAACGGGGCCTGCAGCGGCGCATTGAGTTAATCACCAATATCCTGAATATCCAAGGCGGGCATTATGATTTCCGGGACATTGACATCCAGTTCCGGCGCAACAAGCCGCAGAACCTTCTGGAGGTGGCGCAGATCATCACCATGCTGGCGAACGATGTTTCCAGGGAGACCCGCCTGCAGCTGCTGCCGACGATTGACGACGTACAGGACGAACTGCGCAAGCTGGAGGAGGAAAAGGAAAAAGACATGCGGGGTTTTGGAAGCTATGACAGTGTGGCAAAGGCCCTGGCGGCAGCGGAGCAGCAGGCCACGGCCGGAGCGGCAGCGCCCCAGGAGGGCAATGGTAAGCAGGCATGAGCAGCCGGGCACGCAGTTATTGGATAGAGGAGGCAAAGGAGCGGCTGCTGGCAAATGAGAGGCGCGCGGATGATTACGTCAAGGAACTGATTTTCCTTTACGATGAGGCAGCCTACAGCGTGGAGAAGGAAATCAATGCGCTGTTTGCCCGCTTTGCCACGGACAACCAACTGACCGAGGCCCAGGCCGCCCAGCTGCTGAGTGGCAAGGAGTACACCACCTGGCGGAAGTCCGTGGAGGAGTACATGAAGGCCGCCAGCGGCCCGGCCGCAGACAGCAAGGCGATGCTGGAACTGAACACGCTGGCCATGAAAAGCCGCATCAGCCAAAAGGAGCGGCTGCTGGCGAACATCTACCAAAACATGATAGATATGGCCGGAGACGGCAACACCCGCCTGGAGGATTTACTGGGCGACATGCTGAAGGTCAACTATTATGAAAGCTGCTTTTCCATCCAGCGCGGCATCGGCACGGCCTTCCCCGTTTCCAAGATAAATGACAGGCTGCTAAAGCAGGTGCTGACCTACCCCTGGAGTGAAAAGCATTTTTCTGAGGCTCTGTGGGGAAATGTTGACCACCTGGCCGCGCTGGCAAAGCGTGAAATCACCCTGGGGTTTATCGTTTTGTGCCCGGCGCACACATGATGGAAATATCCCTGGCCGAGGTCAGCGAGAGGCTGCCGGGCTACCTGCGGGAATGGCTGGATAACTTCATCAGCACCCACAGCTTGTAAGGAGGAGGAGCCGTGGATGTATTCACAATAATAAAAGATGCTTTAATCGGGCTTTTAAATGGGCTTTATCCTTCCTTTGAAGTCTGTTATGAGGAAATCCCCAGGACGGCGGGCGACGATGGCACCGACGACCTGGAGGATTATTTCTTTTTAGAGATAATCCCCACCGGAAGCACGACGGTGGACGCATACCACACCCGGCACAGGCTGCTGGTGAACATTGCGGCCCATGACCGGGCGGAGAGCAACGGAAAGTATTTGTCAATGGCCCACCGGATCGGCAGCGCCGTGCGCCCGGTTTTCCGTTTTGGAGACCGGGCCATCACGGTGCCGGAGGTGGGCTGCAAGGTGGTGGACAAAGTTCTCCACTGCACCTTTACGCTGGAATTTACCGACAGCGTGGAGGACACGGAGCAATTCGACCTGATGGAGCAGCTGGACACCACCATCAAAAGCGAGTAGAAAGGGCGTGTTTATATGGGCTTGCCCCAAATTAACATTATATTCAAGACCAAAGGACTGACCGCCATCAAGCGGAGCAGCCGTGGCATCGTCGCCGTTATCCTGAAGGACGACACCGAGGGCGGCAAGACGCTGAACATCTACAACAGCGTGCTGGATGTGGATTTTGAGCACTACACGGCGCGCAACTACGAATACCTGAAGCTGATCTATGAGGGCGGCCCCTACAAGGTAATCGTGCTGCGCATGAAGACCACCGACACGAGCCTGTCCGCCGCGCTGAAGCAGCTGGCGGTGGTGCGGTGGAATTACCTGACCATCCCCCAGCTTGCCGAAGGCGACAAGACGCTGGTGTCCGCCTTTATCAAGGAGGCGCGGGACAAGAGCCACAAGACCTTCAAGGCGGTGCTGGCGGAGTGCGTGGGCGACCATGAGGGGATTATCAACTTCACGACGGACAACATTCAGAGCACGCTGTCCGCGACGAAGTTCAGCGCCGCCGAGTATTGCGCGCGCATCGCGGGCGTGCTGGCCGGGCTTTCCCTGGCGCGAAGCAGCACCTATTTTGTTCTGTCCGACATCACCAGCTGCGACCTGAAGGACGACCCGGACGACTGCATCGACAAGGGGCAGCTGATTATCGCCTTCGACAGCGAGGACTACAAGATCGGGCGCGGTGTCAACAGTCTGACCACCTTCACGGCGGAGCACGGGGAGGAGTTCTCCAAAATCAAGATCATGGAGGGCGTTGACCTGTATCAGGACGACATCCGCAGCACGTTTGAAGGTTCTTATGTCGGCAAGGTCATCAACGACTACGACAACAAGCAGGCGTTTGTGGCGGCCGTCCGGGCCTACCAAAAGGCCCTGGAGGGTGATGTCCTTGACCGCAGCTATGACAACATGGCCGAGATCGACCTGGAGGCCCAGCGGCTCTACATTGAGGGCAAGGGCATTGACGTGGACGACCTGGACGATGTGGAGATAGCGAAATACAACACGGGCAGCCATGTCTTCCTTGCCAGCCACGTCAAGTTTGTGGACGCGATGGAAGATTTAGACCTTGTGTGCAACATGTAAGGAGGTAACGGGACATGAGCAAGCAGAAGGGCAATAGAACCCTGTCGGGCACCTGGGCCGAGGTGTGGGTGGACGGGGAAAAAATATGGGAACTGTCCAAAATCGAACTGAAGGTGTCGGCCAACCGGGAGGACGTACAGCTGGACATTGACGTGGACAGCAAAATGACCGGACTGAAGGGCGAACTGACCCTGGCCGTCAAGAAGGTATATTCCCGGTACACCGCTATCCATGAAGCGTGGAAGAAGGGCCAGGACAAGCGCATGCAGATCATTGCCAAGCTGGCCGACCCGGATGCCGTTGGCGGTCAGGTTGAACGGTACAGCGCCGACAACTGCTGGCTGAACGACCTGCCCCTGGTGAACTGGGAGAAGGGCGGCATCATCGAGGAGGAAGTCAGCGGCGGCTTCACCCCCACTGACCTAATAAACCTTGACCGCATCAGCGCATAAGGAGGAGCAGACAATGAGTAACAGCGCAAAAAAGACCCAGCTGGCCGAATTTTCCCGCCGCGCCATGCAGCGGCTCCATGACAAGAAAATCCCGAAAAAATGCACGCTGCACGTTCCGAGCCTGGAGGACGGCGTGGATGATGACGGGAACCCCATCGGCGGCGACATCACCATCCGCAATCTGGACTATGAGGAAATTGCGGAGTGCATGAACATGGATGAGAGCAAGGACGACAAGCGCGGCGACAAATACGCCATTTACCTGGCGGTGACGGAGCCGAGCCTAAAGCAGGTGGCCACGGAGGTTATGGCGCTGGAGAAGGAACTGCCCCCGGAGGAGCGGACGGTGCGGGAGCCGCTGGACATTGTAAACATGTTTGACATGAGCGAAGTGACCGACATCGCAATGGAGATCATGAAGCTGTCCGGTGTACTGGGCGGCAAGAAGGTCACGGTGGTCGAGAACCTAAAAAACTAATCACCCAGGACGGCGAAGTGTACGCGCTGCATTACTACGTCCAGAAGGGCTGGGAGGCTGAGAAATTCCTGGGCCTGTCTTTGGAAGACAGGCTCTTTTATATTGCCTCTATGAATGTGGCCCTGAAGGAGCGGGAGGACTTTTTCAGCCTGAAGAAGTGAGAGGAGGTGGGCGGCTGTCATGGGGATTATCAAGGGAACCATTGAACTGAAAGACAACATGACAGCCGTGCTCCGCAACGTCAAGCAGGAGCAGAGCGCCTTTCGTTCGGATGTAGAGAAGACCAAAAAGGAACTGAAGGAGACCTGGGACAAGAAGCGTCAGGCGAAGCTGGACGCGACGGCAGCCACGAAGGCGATGGACAGCATGAAGAAGAAGCTGGAGCCGCTGCGCAAAAAGGTCACCACGGCGGTTGCCATCAAGGACATGGCCACGGCAAAGGTCAAGAGCGTGACCAACAAGGTGAAGGCCGTGGGCAAGATGGTGGCCAAGCCCGTGGTGAATGTGGTTGTCAAGGGTGCACAGGCGCTGTCCGCTGTCGGGAAAGGGATAGCGCAGGCGGGCAAGGTGGCGGCCATAGGCTTTGGAGCCGTGGCGGCGGCTGGCGGGCTTGCATTAAACGCCGTTTTCTCCGGCAGCGAGGAACTGGCGCGCGGGACGATGGAGTCCACGGCCAAGCTGGGCCAGGTCATGCGCAACACGATGGACGCGACGCAGGAGCAAATCCAGTCCATTGTTGACCTGGCGAATGCCCAGGAGGGCATCGGCGTTATTGCGGGCGGTACAACCATCGAAGGCATGCAGGAACTGGGCACCTATATTGAGGAGGTTGAAAGCCTCAAAGACCTGATGCCCGTGATGAACGACATGCTGGCGCAGCAGTACGGCCTGGGGGCAACGGGTGAAAACGCCGTCAACATCGCCACCATGATGGGCAAAGTCCTGAACGGCCAGACCAGCGCGCTGTCCCGCCTGGGCTATTCCTTCAGCGAAGCACAGGAGCACGTCCTAAAGTACGGCACCGAGGCCGAGAAGGTGGCGACGCTTGCCGACGTTATCAACGAGAGCGTGGGCGGCATGAATGCGGCGCTTGCCGACACGGAACTGGGCAAAATCCAGCAGATGGAAAACGCCATGAACTCCGTCAAGAGCGAAGTGGGCGATGTTGTCATCAGTCTGAAGGCCAAGCTGGCCGGAGTTCTCCAGAAGAACCTGCCGACGATCCGCACCCTGGGCGAGACCCTGACCGGGGCGATCACGAAGGTTGCCGATGTCGCCCTCCCGGTACTTGACAAGGCCCTGACCCAATTAGGGCCGATGATCACAACGGCAATGGACGGGATCGGCAGGATGGCCGAGCAGATAGGCCCCGTTTTATCCGGGCTGTTCGACGGCTTTTCCAAGAGCGCCGCCGATATAAAGCCCGTATTAAGCGGAATTATAAAGGGCTTTAAGCCCATGCTTCCCGTTCTTTCACAGTTCGGAACTTCGGTCATGGGGACGATCCAGAAGGTGTCCACAGCCGCCATGCCCGCCATCGCCAGCATTATCAACACGGTGCAGGCGGTCATCCCTTCCGTTCTTCCCGTCCTGGAAACAGTAATCACAACAATAGGCAATGTCATCAGCGCGGCGGCTCCGATTATCGCCGGAATGGTTGAGGGCATCGGCACAGTGGTCTCCACCCTGGCCCCTGTCTTTGACACCATCTTCAGCAGCATCGGAGACAAGGTGGGCACGGTTATTGATTTTGTTGGCAGTAAAATGGGCTTTATCCAAGATGTGATCGGCACGGCGGCCCCGCTTATTTCCGACATACTGAGCACGGCCTGGAGCGTGATGTCCCCCGTCCTTGACCTTGCGATAAACGTATTTAAAATCATTTTTAACGTCGTTCAAAAGGTGTTCCCCGGCATCCAGAAGATACTGCAAACTGTGTGGGGCATCATCAAGCCGATTGTGGAGGGTGTCGGCTGGGTAGTCAGCAACATCGCCGGAGCCTTCGGCTGGATAGCCGACAAGCTGGGAGGCGGTGGCGGCTCAGAAGCGGGCACCAACGCCGAAGGCACCAACAACTGGCGCGGCGGCCCCACCTGGGTGGGAGAGCGCGGGCCAGAGTTAGTTGACCTGCCGGGAGGCACCCGGATATTGCCGAACAAGGAAAGCGTGCAATTTGCGCGAGGCTCCGGGCAGTCCGTTGTCCAGACACAGGCCGTGCGGGAGACAGTGCTGGCGGCCGGAGGGGGCCAGGGCAGCGTCGTCGTCCAAGCGGTCATGGAGCGCATCCAACAAAGCGTGGCGGCGATTGTCGATTTAATTACCAGGCGCAGCCGGGATGAGGAGCAGGGCGTGTCCCTGCCCGAAAGCATCCTGCAGGCGCTGACCCGGAAGGAAGCGCCGCTGGAGGTGCCGCGCACGGCGGGCGGGAGCAGCAAGGCGGAGAAAATCCTGCGGAGCCTAACTGTGACTATAGCCAAGCTGGCCGACACCATCATCATCCGCGAGGAGGCGGACATCGACAAGCTGGGCGAAGCAATCACCAAGAAGGTGGTGCTGGCCGTCCAGAACATGGCATGAAGGAGGGAATGATGTGGCCCGCAAACGCAGGATTATAGAAATATCCGCCCGGAACCGCAGGGAGAGCATCACGCTGCCCATCAACCCCCCGGAGATAGATTTCACGGAGACGCAGCTGAACCAAAAGGTGACCCTACTGAACATGGGCGAGGTCAACCTGGCGGGAAACAGGGGACTTGTAACAGGCCCCCTGTCCAGCTTTTTCCCCGGCAGCCGTTCCCCTTTTTACCACCTGGCGGACATGGAGCCGGAGGAGTACATCCAGAAGCTGAAGAAATGGAAGGACGGCGGCAACGCCGTGCGCGTCATCGTCAGTGACATGGACTTCAACAAGGCGATGCTGATAGACGGCATCCGTCAGCAGTACCGCGAGGGCGACGGCGATATTTATTATACGGTTGATTTTTCCGAGAACCGGACGCTGAACGTGCCCACGGTCAAGGTGGACACGAAAGTGCGGGACAACGGGCTGGGTGACCGCCCGAACACCCAGGAGAACCCCAAGACCTACACGGTGAAGTCCGGGGACTGCCTGTGGAACCTTGCTAAGAAATTCTATGGCGACGGCGCGCAGTATACAAAAATCTATGAGGCCAACAAGGGCGTGATCGGCGGCGATCCTAATAAAATCTATCCGGGGCAGGTGTACACGATACCATGATGGAGTTAATTGTGAGCACCAAAGACCTGAGCGAAGTGGTGGAGAAAATCAGCTGGAAAGGCGACACCCGGCAGGTGGCGCGCACGCTGGAGTTCTCTATCGTCCAAAAGAGCAGCGACAAATACCTGCCGAAGGTGACTCTGGCCGAGGGGGATGAAGTGCTGCTGAAGAAAGATGGCGCGATCATCTTCGGCGGCATCCTGATGGATATAAGCATGTCGGTGGCAAGCGGCCTGGTGACCTATACGGCCCTTGACCTGATGTTTTATATCAACAATTCGGAGATTAACAAGGTATTCAGCGACACGCCGGAGAACATCGCGGCCTGGGTGTGCAATTACCTGGAAATCCCCTTCGGCTCCGCAGCAAAGACGGGTATCCAGGTCTATTCCCCGTGCCTGGGGAAAAAGGCGTATGATGCCATCATGTCGGCCTACACGGCCGCCAGTCGGAAGAATGGGAAAAAGTACATCCCACTGATGAAGAACGTCAACCAGCTCCACGTCATCAAAAAGGGCAAATATTGCGGGGTGGTGCTGGAGGGCACCTACAACCTGCTGGATGCAAATTACAAAACCAGCCTGCAGCCGATGGTGAACCGTGTCTTGATAACGGATAAAAACGGGAACCCGGTGCGGACGGTTCAAAGCACCGACTACCCCACGGACAAATACGGGACGGTGCAGAAGATTTACAAACAGCAGGATGAAAAGGACGATGAAGCGGAGGCAAAGGCGCTAATGCAGGGCATTGAGCAGTCCGGCTCCGTGACGGCTCTGAGTGATACCCGCGCGGTGTCGGGGTACGGCATAGCGATACAGGAGCCGGTCAGCGGCCTGTACGGCTTTTTCTACATTGAGAGCGACACACACACGTTTATTAACGGGATGGGCGAAATGCAGCTGACGCTGGCATTTTCCAACATGATGGACGAAAAGGAACTTGACAAGACTGACGATAACAAGAGCGCGTAAGGAAGGAGGCTGCGGACATGTCAAACTGGGCGGTGGATTTTGCGGCGGCCTTTAAGCCCCCCGGCAGCAGCGAGAGCGCGTCCGAGACGGGCATGGCCTTTGCGAAAGTGGAGACGACGGAGCCGCTGACCATTACCACCTGGGGACAGACCATCAGCCAAAACCTGTATATAAACCCGGCACTGGTATGGAAATCGGAGGAACTGCCCCAGGTGTTCGCGCAGGAGCCGGACTGCTGCCCGGCATGTAAAACAATAGCCGGGTTTCTGAAAGAGTTCCACAAGCGGTATGTGCTGAAATCCGGGGATGATGTTGTCGTCTACCGGATGGGCGCGGCGTTCTACGTCCTGGCGAAGGCGGTGAGGCAGTGAGCGTCTTCCCATTCATCAACCCGGAGAGCCTGGTGGAGCAGCAGGAGCAGGCCCTGCCGATGTTCCGCGAATACGCATATGACTTTGAGAACAACACCCTGCTGCTCCGGGACGGCAACACCTACTTGATTGAAGGCAACCCGGCGCTGCGGATATGGATATACAAAGCGCTGTCCACCGAGCGTTTCCATTATGTGGCGTATGACGCAGCCTTCGGCAGCGAAATCCACACGCTGGTGGGTAAGGTTATTAATAGCGACATATTGCAATCGGAAATCAAGCGATTTATTGTCGAAACGCTGATGGTGAACCCGTATATCACCGAACTGAGCAACTTTGTATTTGAGAAATCCGGGGGCGGCTTGGTGGTGGAGTTTGACTGTGATACAATATATGGCCGCGATACAATTACATGGACGGCAAAGGGGGTGCTGGCATAATGGATTTTGACGCAGCGAGTATACTGGCGCGCATGCGGGCCGACCTGCAGAACGCGACAAACAAGATAGAAGGCGGCTTCACGATGGATAACCTGCAAGCTGTTGCGGAGGAGTTCGCGCGGATCAGCGCGATGCACCTGGGGCCGATAAAGGCGCTGATTGCGCAAAACCATGAGGAGTTAATCACAAGCGGCAACGAGAACCATTATGTGTACTGGGCGAAGCAAGCATCCAACAAGGTGGGCAATGCCCGCGCTGTGGGCCTGCGGGACGGCTCCGGCATCGTCAAGGTTGCCGTGGTCACCGACACAGCCGACACCCCTACGCAGGAACTGCTGGACGCTGTGGCGGCGCATATCCTGACCCAGCGGCCCGTGGGCGGCGTTCCCGTTGTATCAGGTATGGAGGGAATCGACATCGCGGTCTACGGGCAGGTGAGCCTGCGGAGCGGGTACACGCTGGAGGAAGTGACAAGTGCATACCGTACAAGCCTGCAGTCCTATTTCCTGGAGATGACCTTCAGCAAGCAGAACCCGTCCCTGAGTTACCACAAGCTGAACAGCATGCTGTTTGCCGTGGGCGGCGTGGCGGATGTCCTGGATTTTAAGGTGAATGGCGGCATGGAGGCCGTCGAGGGCAGCTTTGACCAATATTTCCGGCTGGTGGAGGTGAACCTGTATGCCGCTAACGGATGAATACATGCTGCCCAGGCGGGTGCGGACAATGCCGCAGATGGCCGACCTGCTCCAGGCAGAGGAACAGATGATAAACCGCCTGATGGCAGTTATCGCGGAGTTAGAGGTGCAGGCCAGCATCAATAACAACCGGACAATTACGAAAGCCTGGCTGGAGTACCTGGCCACGCTAGTGTCGGGTTGCCCTTCCCATGTTGTGGAATATGAGGATGTGGCCATTGATATTGTAATATCCCGCAACGGAGGCAGCCCGGCAGGCCCGAAAGCTATTTATGACAGCCTGGATTATATCATCCCGGCACACCTGAAATATACCATCATTTATCTATATCTGGAGACCGTGAAAACAAGCGTCCCCATGCGCCATAAATGCGGGGTATACATGAAAGTGCGGCCCTACAGGCCCCAAACCGTGACGGCTGCGGGAGAAGCAAACACCAGTGTGTATATAAAGGGGCATCGCCTTATCAGAACAAACGCGAAAGGAGAATGACGACAGTATGGCAACTCAATATTATGCTATCCCGACCAGCACGGGCAACGCAATCATGGCCAATGCCTTCCTGCTGGGCCAGAAGGTTAATGTCACTACTTTTATACTGGGAGACGGTGGCGGCGGCTATTACCAGCCCACTGCGGACATGACCGAGCTGAGGGGCGAAGTGTGGCGGGGCAATGTCAACAGCGCAGAAATCGACCCCGCAGACCCCAACGTAATCAATTTTACGACCATTATCCCTTCGGATGTCGGCGGCTTTACTGTCCGCGAAATGGGGATTGAGGACGACCGGGGGCGGCTGATCGGCGTGGCCAATACTCCCGAAATGCAGCTGGTGCATTTTGAGGACGGGGTGACAGCGGAAAGCGAGTTCGTTATATCAATAGCCTTTACTCATCCGCAGGTGCTGGAATGGAAGGTTGACCCCACCATCGTCATAGCTACCAAGCGCGATATTGTTGCCCATAACGACGATGAAGCGGCCCATCCTCATTTATTTGCAGAATTGTCTAATAAGGTGAATATAGAAACGCCAAATTGGATAAATGCCGAATTAATAAACGGTGTTACTATTCGTAGCGGTTCATTAGTAAGGTACAGGAAAGATGGAAATATAATATTTCTTGAAGGATGGGTTGGCAATGTGACGCTAGGTGAGGCAGTTTTTGTTTTGCCAGAGGGATTTCGTTCCGGACAAACTATTGCTTTCGCTACGTTGCAATCGTCTCAATTAAACGAACAAAACACCGCCAGACTTGTTGTAAATGCCAACGGTAATGTGTATTTTGACCGCTCAACAAAAAATTTAGAGGACACTGGATTGAGCCTGTTTTGTTCCTTTTCTACACTATAATCTGAAAGGAAATGATTTTATGACTGGAAATCCGCACCGTTGTGTCGTTAACCGTGACAGCTACTACAAAACTTTTGTGTTACTTATCAGTAAAGAGGACGGAACGGCAGTCCCGTATGCCTATGATCTGGAACCCGGCGAAACGCTGATCGAGGCTCCCCCGCCGTCCAATATGGTAGCGCCCCGCTGGACTGGCAACGTATGGGAGGAAACCGCAACGCCAGAGCAGATTGCAGCCGCCGAAGCCGCCAAAGCACAGGAGTTATATTACTAATGCCCAGATTCGCACCTTATTTGCCGAATGTTCGCAGGATGGGGCCGGAAACGCTCCGGCCCCGCCTGTTTTCGCGAACTTTTGATGATATAAGGCAGAGCGGTTGATAAAAATGCGCTTAAATTGCAAATCAGTTGCAGCTTCATTCAGCACCTTACGAACATTCGGCAAATAACGCGAAGATACTCGGTGCTTATTCGCCCTCCTGTTCCAGCGCCGCCGTCAGTTCGGCATACTGCTCGCCGGTCAGCTTGCCCGCTGCGTAGAATACGTCGATCTTCTCCGCGAGGCCCTCTGTCCGGCCCAGCGCAATCAGCTTCTTAATCGTGTTGTATAGCACCTACATCACCCCCAATTCCAGCAAGGTCATTCGATATTCCTGATCAACAAGAAGCGCCGCCACCGCTGCGCTGTTGTCGGTATCGTAGCTCAAAACAAAACCGACAACATAACAATCGCCCTCCGCGCCGCCACGGTCGACCGAGATCAGGACATTGACCGCCCAGCTCGCGGCCGTCTTCGATTTATTGGCAAAGATGTGGGCCTGGTTCATCGTGATCGCCTGCGTGACGTCCTCCCAGGCCGGGGAATCGTCGAGGGCGTTGTTGCAGGCGAGAACCTGTAATACAGCGCCCGCCGGTATCGCCGCGCTGAGGTTCAGGGCCATGCGCGTGGGGCGGAACTCGCTGCTTTTCGGGCTTTTGACGAGCACCGACATCTGCGACTGATTGCGAGTAAAGGTCAGCGTGCGGGTGGTACTCTCGCCGCTGCTATCAGTGGCGGTGATGGTGACGGTATGCCTGCCGTTGAGGACCTTTGTCCACGCGTCGCCGGAGACGGATAGGGTATTTTCGGTGCCGTTCGCGGCGGAATAGGTGCGGATAACCGCGCCGTCCAGCCGCTCGGTGACGGAGATGTTCGCGTCGTTGTCGTCGGTGACGGTGTAGGCGTATCCGATCCCGCTCGCGGTGAGATCGCCGAGGTCCTGGTCGCTGCCGGTGACGGTGGGCGGGTCGTTGTAGATGATGGGAACAGCCTCGCCGGTCCGATACGCGGACTCGTTGCCCGCCGTATCGGCGGCCCTGACGCGTACCTGATAATTTGTGCCGCTGGTGGGAACGGTGTCGGTGGTGGTTGTCGTACTGGTTATGGCGATCTGTCTCCAGACGTCGGTATCGACGCGGCGCTCCCAGACGTAGGTGATCGCGTCACCGTCCGGGTCGGTGGATGCGCCACAGGTGAGGGTAACCGAATTACCCGCCCTGACCCGGCTGCAGGTGATGGCGCTGGGGGTCGTCGGGGGCTGGTTGTTGATGACCGTTATGGTCGCGCTTGTCCGGGCGGCGGACTCCATCCCCGCCGTGGTGTATGCCTTGACACGGTACGCGACGGTGTCGGCTTGATTCAGCGCAAGAGTTTCCGATTTGCTTGTCGCGGTACCCTGCTGAATCTGCTCCCATACGCCGCCGTTGATCTGGCGCTCTAAACGGTATCCCCCCAGCAAGCCGTCCGCACTGGTAGATGTGCCCCATGAAACGGTAAACGCCTCGCCGCCCTTTATTGTGGCGGGAACGGTAATGCTTGCGGGCGTTGTCGGGGTGGTGGGTGCGAAAACGTTTGAACTGTCATCAACATAAAGCGTACTTGGAAGAACGAATGCGGGCCGGATGCCATGGGAGTCGGCACAGCCGCCGTAGGTGCAGCTGCCACTGGTGGCGCGGGCGTACCACGCGCCCGTCGAGGCGCCTGCGCTTGGAGAGCGGAGCCACCAGATGGTGGCGGTCCCGTTGAGATAACCGATGCGCTTGTCGTCGGATATGCCGGAGAAATAGGATAAGGCTGCGCCATCCACCGGCAGATTAGTCGCGCTCCCGGAGTCCACTTCATAACCGGACAGGAGAAAAATCTTTGCCGACAGGCCGCTACTGCCGCTGGTGACGGTCTTGCTGGTGCCGCTGCCGGCACGATATGGAATTTTCACTTGTTTGATCTGGCTGCTGATCGTTGAGTCAATCAGGGCGAGGAATGTGCCGTTCAGGTAGGTGTGAATCGTACTGTTGGCATAATCGTTGACATTAGAACTGTGCCATGCTCGCGTTTCGTAGACATCCTCCATCAAAAGCCAAGTGCCGTTGCAGCTGGAATCATACAAGGAGGACGGCAATCCTTGATGTATGACGATGAAGTTTCGCGCTGTGCCGTTTACCTTGATTTTTACTTTTGAGCCGACCGCCTTGGTGCTTAACTTTACCGCTGCCATATCCTACCCCCTCCTTAACACTCAATCCGGGAAAGCGCCGCGTTGTACACGCCCTCCCGGAGTTCGACCGTGGCGAGGTCCCCGACCATGTAGAGCAGCCGTTGCTCCATCGCCACGATCAGGGTATCCTTGAGCAGTTGGATCTCGGCGGTCAGCACGGCCAGTATAGCTCGGATGTCTGGATGCGCGGTGGCGCTCTTGTCATGGGATAGCGCTGCGGCGGCTTGGACTCCAACGTCCTCGGCTATTCCCGCCAGGATGCCGCGCTGATTTTCAACGATATCCCTGTGCGCGCCCAGGTCATTGTCGTGGGCGGCAAGCAATTCCTCGGTGTTCGCCTTATTAGACGAATGTTCTGAGGATGGCTAGAACACTGCCCTGTTTGCTATACTCTTGTTTATGACTACATAAATGGGAGGAATGGCACAATGGACGCAAGAAACGAACTTGTAGACAAGTTACTGGCATTATGGATGGGGGACGCTCCACCGTTTGACCCTACGCAGCAGCTTTATTGCATTTTACAGAATTATACCGTCACCAGAGAGGCCGACACCGGCAGAAGCAACCTAAAAAAACGCATTACTTACTTTTTAGGAGCCAAGAAAATTGACGGCTTGTCTGCCAAGACCATAGAAAACTACCGTTTTACCCTGGGCACCTTTGCGGCGCAGGTGAATAAACATGTTGCAAAAATAACCACGGACGACATACGGGCCTATATTTCCTATTTGTCGGAGGAACGCCACCTCAAAGAGAGCAGCCTACAGACCCACATCAACACGCTTCGCACCTTTTTCAATTGGCTCTATATCGAGGGTGTAATCAAGAAAAATCCCATGCTTAAAATAAAATCAATTAAGATTGACAAAAAAAGAACCCGGCACGCCCTATCGTCGGAGGAACTGGAACGGCTCCGCAATGCGTGCAGGAATTACAAGGAAAAGGCGCTGGTGGAGTTTTTGGTATCGTCCGGCTGTCGTTTGAGCGAGGCAGCAAATATTGACCTCTCCACGATGAACTTCCATGAGCGCAGCGTGAAAGTGATCGGCAAGGGCAACAAGGAGCGGACGGTCTATTTCAGCGTCCGGGCGAAGCTGATGATTGAGGAGTACGTCAAGCAGCGCAAGGGCGGGGCCGCGCTGTTTGCCAGTATAAAGACACCATATCCGCCCATGAAGCCCAGGGGAATCCAGCAGGCCCTAATTAGGGTCTGCTGAAAGCTTGGGATTTGGTGCGACCGCGTAAAACTACGGTGCAAAACCAGTCGAGGCAAAAAGCGCAAAGAACTTTGAGCCTAAGGCACAAGTTCATAGCAAGCAC
>Ga0153950_1000269_pt1 | contig 22968 bp, 23 predicted proteins | sample TSNJ034MetaG_FD_104737 | JGI IMG/M metagenome (GOLD analysis project Ga0153950, IMG submission 104737) | Attine ant fungus gardens microbial communities from New Jersey, USA - TSNJ034 MetaG | ecosystem: Host-associated > Fungi > Mycelium > Unclassified | place: USA: New Jersey, Wharton State...
GAGGAAACATAACGTAGGTGTTCCGATATAGCTTTGTCTTTTTTAGTTGACTCGTGTTGGATTATGACCCTATTATGGTGATCAATGTTCCCACTGAGATGGCAAGTTAATACTATCAACAAGAGGCAACAGGGAAAACCGGCTCACCAAGAATGTTCCCGTTACTTGTTAATTTGTGCATGGACGCGGCAAGTTTCCTATCATCCCAGGTCAAAATCGATAAACTCCTGCAACAGTTCGTATGGTGTCAAATAGGATTTCACCACTAATAGTCCTATTTGGAAAGCAGGCTGCACAGCCACTCAATTCGTGGACCAAAAATAACACTATCACAAATTTCTCTTGCTGCTGTGAGCAGCCATTCATCCTCTCTCTATTTCGATCTGCAACGATGACAAAGTATATCATTGTCTCAGGAGGTGTTGTAAGTGGCATTGGGAAGGGTGTTATTGGTACGGTCTTTTGTAAATCAGCCAGCTAGCTCATCAACTCGTTCTTAGCTTCATCCACCGGCCTTCTCCTGAAGACAACCGGTCTGAAAGTTACCTCTATCAAAATTGACCCTTATATGAACATCGATGCCGGAACGATGCGGCCAACTGAACATGGTAAGGGGACTTCTTTGCCCAAGCCCCATCAAGTCTTGAACATCTATCGAAGGCGAAGTATACGTCCTCAACGACGGCGGAGAAGTAGACCTAGATCTTGGAAACTACGAGCGGTATCTTGATGTTACTTTGTCGAGGGACAACAACCTCACCACAGGAAAAATATACCGCGAAGTCATTGAGAAAGAGGTCTGCCACTGCAGTCCATAAAACGACTGGGGTGCTCATTGTTCTGACGTTCACAGAGGAAGGGAGAGTATCTTGGAAAAACTGTCCAAGTATGTATCAAATACGTTCGCTTGCCTGGAAGACCTCATGATTACTATTTAGATCGTCCCTCACATTACCAATGCGATTCAAGATTGGATGGAACGTGTCTCAAAGGTGCCGTCTGATGATACTGATGAAGAGCCGGATGTGTGCATTGTTGAAGTGAGCTTCACAGGCTTGTATTTCTCTGGCTAGATGGCTGAGTTCAACACTAGCTTGGAGGAACAGTTGGAGACATTGAATCTGCCCCCTTCATCGAGGCAATGCGCCAATTTCAGTTTCGTGTAGGATACGAAAACTTTGCCCTCATTCATGTATCCCTTGTCCCGGATTTGCATGGAGAGCAGAAGACGAAACCAACTCAGACAACGGTCCATTCTCTCAGAGGACTTGGCCTCCTTCCCGACCTTGTTCGTCTATCCGTCATCCACCTTCATTGTCTAGCACTCACTTCCCGCCCAGATTGCATGTCGCCTCTTAGTACCGCAGCCTCTTAGTCCATCTACAAAAGACAAAATATCCATGTTCTGTCACGTCAGCACTGAACAAGTTTTCGGCGTTCACGACGTGTCGTCCATCTACCACGTCCCCCTCTTGCTTCAGTCCCAAGGGATCATAGGATATCTCCAGAAGCGTCTACGCCTCGACAAGATCAATGTTTCCGAAGCTATGCGTGCTCAAGGGGAATCACTGGAAAAACGATGGAAAGAAATGACCAGTCGGTACGCATCATGATTTTCCCTTATACGTTCCCACTTACATGTCCATAGTCAAGAACGACTTTTTGACACAGTATCCATTGCTCTTGTTGGAAAATATACAGACTTGAAGGATTCCTATATGTCCGTCATAAAAGCGCTTGAGCACTCTGCATTTCGCGTTCACCGCAAACTCATCATTTATGTTGGTCCCAAGTAATTTCTTGATCAATAGTTTGCTTATCGTTATGTCAGTGGGTTGAATCATCGGATCTTGAATCTGAAACACAGGAATCAAATCCTGCAAAATATCACGACGCATGGCGTGCCCTCGTCGGTGCAGAGTCAGTGTTTTCTCAAGTCCAATATGATCAGCTTCTGATGTGTTCACAGCGGCATCCTGGTCCCTGGTGGTTTCGGTGTTCGTGGGACAGAAGGAATGTTGCTTGCTATCAAATATGCACGCGAACAAAATATTCCATTCCTTGGAATTTGTCTTGGTTTCCAGCTGGCCGTCGTGGAGTGGGCCCGAAATGTACTGGCTATTCCAGGCAAGTAATGAAGATAGCAATTTTACTGTCTGTTCATTGTTGTGCATGCAGATGCAACCTCGGCCGAGTTTAGTCCCAACACCGGAACTCTCATCATTGTTTTTATGCCTGAGATATCACGAACGCATATGGGCGGTACCATGCGTCTTGGCTTAAGGCCCACAGTCTTTGAAACTGGTTCTGAAAATTGGTCCAAGGTTTGGAAGTTGTACGGTGGTAAGGGGAAGATTTGGGAACGCCACAGACACCGTTATGAAGTGAACCCAGAGCATGTCGATAGACTCGAGCATAGTGGGTTAACATTCATTGGAAAAGACGAGAAAGGCGAGCGTATGCAGATACTTGAGTTACAAGGTGTGTCCGACCTCGACTTACAGTAAAGCTTCCCATGCTGAGCTCTTCCGGGTCATCGTCCAGATCATCGTTTCTTCGTTGGTTTACAGGCTCACCCTGAATTCTGCACCCGTCCTCTGAATCCATCCCCTCCTTTCCTCGGACTCCTTGCTGCGGCATCTGACGGGACAATCTTTGAGGAACAACTAGAATATCAACTCACTAATTTTAAGCCACCACATCCTGAACACGCAATGGTGAACGAGGCTATTTTGAGAGATGAGACCGCCAAGACAAGAATAGCCAATGGAATCACAAACAGTGAACACGTAGACGATCGTGTGATCCAAGCTGTCAATAGCGATCTATAAGGATCTAGATAGAATCCTAAACTGGCCACAGCGATTTGAGCACAATCGTATATATACATAGATTATTATCTGAGCATTATCTGAGCACAGTTTGCCTGAACTCGGGTTTTTGAGGGTCACCGTCTACCTTAGCTGTTTTGCTACGAGTACTTATTCGTGTACATTTATCTTCAACATAGCCTCATGGCTTATGTAGCCTGAGCGAATGGCTTGTCCTCAAGCCTAACTGAGCTATCACGAAGAAAAGAGGTTTCCTTCCAGCGGTGTAACTGGGGGATCAACTCAACTCTGGTTAAGATCAAATCCTAACTGCCAGGATGACGAGATAAAGTGACTCGACTTCCAACGATATTAATTGTGTGTTACCTCTACAGTGGTCTTTTCAACCTGAGTTGTTTATATAGACTCAAACTTAGTGTAATGAAGCCGATTCTCAGTGATCCCCTAACAAAGAGTGCAATAGAACTTTCTAGAACTTGTTGAATGGATGACGTATACAGACTATCTATAGCACGTAGATCATTGCGCTCCACATCAATGATACATACTTCCAGTATATAAGACTTAATCTCTAAGGCAAGAGTGTAATTGCTTTTCTGCCTCTTACTGGAAGAATACCACCCAGACAAGAACTAGGTGAGTTAGCTGGTGCATTAGCTCGCTTCCTCTGTTTTGAACTGTCTATTATGGTTAGAAGAAAGAAGATTTGGAATCAAGAAAGCGTGAGAGATATTAGTGTTGGAAGACTGAACACCACATCGTGTTCCCTGTTTCTACTACTGTATCATGGTCGTACGTTCGCGACAGGTTACTCCCCTTCTAACCGAACTCAACGATTGATTCACGTTTAGAACTAATGCACTGCTTATAGTCACAACATGAATCTGCCGAAACTGCTGAATCAACATGTGAGTGCTTGTACGTGTGAGTGTTTGGTGACACTTGTCTTCTGATTGGCTAGAATCATAACCGGAGTTGATTATCTTTGATAGTGCATCATAGCTATAAAGAAGATGGACTGCATTTCCCAGGTCATCCTTCCCTGGCCCGATAATGGACGGAGAGTTCATTAGCGTTCTGGCATTAGCAGCTGTCTTCACTATCCTGCTCGTAAACTGGCTTCACTCTTCGAAACGCTCTAAACTATCTCTTCCGCCTGGTCCAAGGAAACTCCCCTTTATTGGAAATATCCTGAGTATCCCTTCAGAAAACCAGTGGCTTGCATTTTCTCAACTGGCAAAGGAACTTGGTATGAGCTATAATTACACCAGAATGAGAGGAAATAGCTTGAATCTTCCATATGCTAAGGTTCCGACATTTTTCACTTGGATATGGCAGGCAAATCCTTTGTGGTTTTGGAGTCAGAAGAAGCTGTCACAGAACTTCTTGAACACAGGTCTGCCATCTATTCAAGCCGGTAAGTTTTTCGAGAGATTTGTAGGGTCCTCTATTTTATGAAGCTCTCAGACCCGTGACGAAGGTTATACACCAGCTGTGCGTATGAATGTCTAGTCTCGCCTTTAGAGGCTATGAAAGACTGATATGAGCCCCTTTGATAGACTCGGATGGGGTTGGGCAATTTTCCTCCAGCCGTATGGAAACCTCTGGAAAGAAAACCGGCGGATGTTTGAGCAGTACTTCCACCCTTCAGACACGTCTCTCCATCGTGCCCATGAAATCGAACAATTGCATATATTCCTCAATAATATTCTCAGAGAGCCACAGGAACTCATATCACATATCAGACAGTGAGTCCTAAGCTCGTGGATGACAATCAGCAGACCTCCCTGACGGCTTCTGTCCTAAGTATGATAGGTGCCATTGCTATTACCATGGCTTATGGAATCAAAGTAGAGCCCTCCAATGATCCTCATGTTCGGCTGGCAGAAAATACTGTTAAACACACAAGCGAAGCAGGAACTTTTGGAACATTTTTGGTCGAATTCGTGCCATTCCTAGAATATTTTCCTGAATGGCTCCCTTGTGGAAGATGGAAAATCAAAGTCAGGAAATACAGACAGGAGATGCATGATCTACTGAACAAACCCTATAATGCTGCTCTTGTGCGTTCGTGCAGGAGTTATCTTGGTGCTATCTCACTCATGCTGGGACAGGAGAATGAGACACCAAAAGATTCCTTCTTTTCGAGATATTATCGAGATTTGCCTGGCGAGAAGCCTACGACAGATGAAGAGAAGACTCTGAAAGAAATGGCAGGACAAACTTTTGCCGGTATGCCTCATATCCCCTTGATTCTGAAAGTGAATTGAAATTGTTGTGCAGCTGGTGCAGACACTACCGTCTCTGCTTTAAGCACGTTTTTCCTAGCCATGGTTACTTATCCAGAGGTATTCAGAAAAGCACAACAGGAAGTTGACAATATCTCGAATGGACGATTGCCGACACATGATGACATGGCATCCATGCCATATTTGCGAGCCTTATTAACAGAATTGATGAGGTGGGTATCAAGTTGCACTTGCCGGACTAGTTGGCTAAAAGACCCAGGTGGCAACCTATTTTACCCTTGGGCGAGTCGATCGCAAATGAAGCTATGTTGATCCAATGATACTTTTACAGGTGTATTTCATTCAGTCATTGAAGACAATGTTTATAAGGGATATCACATACCGAAGGATTCCATTATTCTCCCCAACGTTTGGTGCGATGACTAATTATCACCTTAAATCTGAATTTGAAATTGATTGACATTTAGGGCGTTATGCCATGATCCGAAGGAATTTCCAGAGCCCGATCTTCTCATACCTGAGAGGTTCCTTGAGAATGGGAAGTTCAATGTTCCCGGAAGAGATCCAGTGAAACTCAATTTTGGTTTTGGTCGCCGGCGAGTTTACTTCCGATACAACTTTGAAAGAGTGCTGATAATCTCGACAGGGCATGTCCTGGAAGTCACATTGGCATTTCAATGTGGTTCATTTGTGCCGCAACTGTATTGGCACTTTTCGATATTAAGAAAGCTCGAGATGAGAAGGGCAACATAATAGAGCCAAATTGCCAGTACAATAGTCAGGGAGCGATCAGGTTTGCATCATCATTCTGGAAAATGCTCAAACAATGACTGTGACGTCTTACAGACAAGCTGGTCCATTTGATTGCACTATAAGACCACGATCCCAGGAGGCTATTGACATCATCCAGTCTCTGACATGAACAGGAAGCAGGCATGGAACAAATTAATTCTCGTATTTTGGACTGAGCTCGAACGCAATGAAATGGTTGGGTTGAAGGGGAGAACAACCTTATGTAATCACAAAGCCTTATGAGTGTAATATAAGAAGGGTAGTGTCAGGAATAACGAATGCCCAAAGGAAAACAAAAACGATAGAAGGAAATGACGACACAGGACTAAGTAGCTGTGAGATGAAATTTGATTTTTAATCAAGTTAAAAAGAATAGTCTCATGACAAATATTTTCTGCAGTATTCGTCTTCTGTGGGCCATGGTGTATAGCAATAAGAGTGATCAAAGTTTCTAAGTGTGCATTCTGCTACAATCATACTTTAGGCAGTTTGTTCTCACGAGCCAGTGGATTTTGCGCTGTTGACACCGATCGTTCTATCTTTTCACAGTTCCACCAACACATGGCAGATGCTGGTGAGTCGTTTCTCAGAATTGATGGCACCCTGACTCGCTCATGCTCCCACACTAGGATTCTTTAAGGGTACGTCTGCAGAACAAGACAGGCGGTTCTCGGACAAGGAGACAAAGCTCCTGAAGTCGATGAAATTCCCTGCAGAGTTCGATAAAAAGGTTTGTTGACTACTTCATATCGTCGTCTTCTCATGGACTGATAGTCCATGATGTAAAGGTGGACATGCGCAAAGTGAATGTCACGATTATACGGCCCTGGGTTGCAAAAAAAATTGTTGAACTAGTTGGCATTGAAGATGAAGTTGTCGTTGAATATGCCATGGGATTACTGGAAGATGAATCGCAACCGGCATGTGACATCATGGTCTTTTCTACCTATATCCCGGCTCACACTGCTCTAGACACCGGATCCCAGAAAAATGCAAATAAACCTTACCGGCTTCCTGACTAAAAACACACCTGCCTTCATGTTGGCACTCTGGAAGCTACTCCTTGAAGCACAAGAAGATGTGACCGGTGTCCCCCGTACTATGATTGAAGAAAAGAAACAAGAGATGCGTAAGGCTAGGGAAAACGATGTTCGAGCAATTGATGAACGTGACCGACGCGCTCGTCTTGATGAAATTAGGGGGGATAATGACCGCGGAAGGGGAGGTGGCTTTGGACGTGGGCGTGGTAGGGGGCGTGGACGAGGTAGGGGAGGATTTGATGACGACCGAAGACCTCGCGATGCAGGTTGGGGAGGTAGAGGCGGTGGGGTAAGTGTTCGATTTATATCAAAAAGACTCGTATACGATGGTCAAATATTGCTTGCATAGGGCCGGGGTCGACGAAGTTCTCGTACACCACCTCCACCTCGTCGAAATAGGTCCGTTTCCATGGCCTCTTCTCGAGGTTCACGTTCTCCGCCTAGGAAGTTCCGCTCTCCACCTCGACAAAGGCAAAAATCGAGCTCGCGTTCTCCTCGATCACCGGTTCCGAGTAGGCGAAGGTCACCTCAACGCCGTTTTGCGATAGTTGGCTCCGTATCCCGTTCACGCTCTCGTTCCCCATCACTGATTCGTTCATCACGTTCCCGTTCTCGCACGCCTCCAAACCGCCGCCGCCCTCGTTCACCATCGTTTACTCCTCCTGTCCGTGAGCGTAATTACCAAGGTCGGAAGGGTAACAGAATTTCTCCACTGCGTCGCCATCGTAGATCTCCTGGTACTCGACCTCATGCAGACTCTTTAAGCCGGTCAAGGTCCCCTCCGCGCGGTTATAATTCTAGGCGGAGAAGTGCCAGTCCTCCACCCAGGCGAAGGAGTCCGAGATTTCGCAGTCGAAGAAGTCCATCTGGTTCCCTTACGTCAAGATCTCCTTCCCCACGAAGACGGAGCCGAAGCAGTGATCGCAGATCGTTGCGTAGAAAAGGGCGGTATGAAAGCCGAAGTCGTAGCCAAACTCCTATATTTAGGGATGATGCAGTGGATGTAGACGAAGGGGACCGTAGACCTGGTGGGAGTGGCGAATTAAAGATAAGAGGCCAGGCAGAAGTAGAGAGAAGAAAGAGTAAGTGGGATGAAGAGCCAATTTATAGCAGTGGTGTAAGTTCTCTTGAATTTAACCGGTACTCCAGCATTTATCAATTGACAGGCGTCTAGTAACACTCCTCAAGTCGAACTCGAGAAGAGAGAGAACGAGTTGAAGGAGAGGGCGCTGAGGCAAAAGGTGATGAGGAGCAGGAAAATGACTTAAGTGCATCTGTGTTACCAGTCAGATTGACCTGCTAGTGGCAAGTAAAAATTCAACCATCTTTTATCTCTTTCGTTCTCCTTTCTGCAAATCTGCTGTGCCCGTTTTACTTATGTGTTCTTCTCATCTGTACAGCTGCTCCTTTATGTCGCTTCACCCTGCGAACGAACGGCGAGAAAACCAATGTCGGTTTGCTTGTTTACCATATACCAGAAATATAAGTCTGACCACGTATTTTTTTCGAGACAATTCTCGGAACAATCCCATAAGTTAGGCCTAGTAAAATCGACAAAAGCTAGAGTTTTATGTTCATGTAGCTGAGCGCTCGTCTTTGGTCTCCACAGAACCTGATATGAACCTCTTCGCCCGTTCTGTGAGCCAACGTGAAACCGGTATAGACTTTCAACGAATTTTTACGCTTGTCTTTTGACCTGTTGGCTGCTGCACGAAAAGGATTACAGATTTTTCTTGGAAACTAATACATTAATCATTCGCAAGTGTAAACCTTCATCCAAATCACCGTGGAACTGGATCCCTTTCAATCAGTGTGAATCTCGATCGGGATGAGTGAAGTTTAAATTTGTTTGAGGGTTGCTAATGAGCCCAAGCTGCAATCTGGTTCCTCTTACTTTCGCATACATTTATCGTAGCTCGTGACGTCATGATATCTCTGAAACAAGCACAAATTGACGTAACGATCTGTAAAATTGAATGAAACCTGGTTGCCGTGGACACAACGTCTTTTCACAATGTCTATATGATCCAACGTGTTTTTCAGTCTCCTAACGTGAAGCAAGCGTGGTAGGCAATCACTCTGATATTATAAAATCATTTTCACCTTTGGCTTGCCAAATTGCAGCTCGAATAAGCCTGAGCCCGAAGGCCATACTGATGTTTACGTGTGGATGGTAACTGTGATCGTAATGCAACCCTAAATTAGCCCTTTTTAGCCAATGGCGAACGACAAACTTGACCGGATATACAGCGAGAACTGTCAGTTCTAGCTCGCTTCCAATTATACTTCTACAAATGCCGATGGTTTCGGCTATTCGTTGATTTCTAAAGGTAGATACCAAAACTGATATATTACACTGCTAAATGGTGTAGAGGGAAGTTCCTATAGATAGCAATGTCTCAGGAACGGCAAGAGATAGGCACATTGCCACAATTCCATGACTGAATTACAGTATGGACCACAGCCCTGAGTAGATGCTCGGGCGGGTTAAAGTCAAGTAGATATGCAGGTGGATTAAATCCTCAGATGTCTGAAATTTCAGAATAATTTCAGAGTATGACGTCATGTGACTTTTCTCCAAAGACTTGAGAACCTGGAAGCTTTCGAGAAACCCCGTCCATTTCTTCGACCATGTCCGCTGTAATGTCGAACCCCACCACTGAGCCTACTGGAGGTCCAAACAACAGTGGTGGGCAGCGTGGCGCTAGCTACTTCTTCGGGTTTCTGATCACTTTCGTTGTTCTTCTCCTCATCTTCGTTGGTTGTGGAGTGGTCTCACGAAGGAGATTCTCAGCGCGCCAGAGAGCAAGGTTTGAATGGAACATGGAACCTTGGGCAGAGAGAACAGGAGAGGGTGTTGGCTATGTTCCTCCGGTGTTGGTGGAGAAGTACCTCGCAAGCACAGAATACGGATTGTCACTCTGGAAGGACATGACTGTACGGGACGGATTTTTGTTCTCAAGATTTTGAAAGAGGCTAATGCTTCTGATAATAGCCACTGTCTGCACTCTTAGTTAACCCAGTGAAAGACGTTCCATCATCACCATCACCATCAGCTCCACATCAAGTACCGCCCTCGTCAACCATTTATGGTGGCTCAGACCTCGATAACATCGAGACCATTACTCGAACACTGTCTGTCACACCTCAAATGCAAGCAGAACCCCTCGCACGCAGTGGTTCGGGGCGCTCTGGTCTGGTTCTATTGACTGGCCCAGAGCCCTATCATCTCAATCCCAATGCCATTGAGCCGGAGCGACTGGCGTCCCGCCCGCATCGAGAGGATGGAATCCAAGATGGACAACAGGCGCAGGGGATTGTGCGTCAAAGACGCGGCTGTCTCTCTTACCTGAGCTCTTTCTCATGGTCTAGGCTTCCATTTCGGCATCGGAGAGAACGTGGGCTGTCAATGGATGCGGAACAAGGAAATAATAATGTCTACTTTGATGAAAAATCACAGCAAGATACACCCATAACGAGAGATCTGGTCTTGCAGGTCGCAGTGCTCGTTGAAATGCCTTCACAAACATCACAGGCAGATGAAGGCGACGTACAAGTTCCAGCGTACGAAATTGGTGTCGCGAGTGTTCCTTGGACAGATGAACTGAAAAATGGCAGACGTTCTTCGTCCACGCTTGTAGTTAACTGATCTTTCTTTCGACTTTAGTCACCTTTGTCCTCGTTTTCGTTTCATAGTCTTGCATGCACATGTGTAATAATAATACCATCTCCATCATGTTCACCGAATCTTCGTAGCATTTTCCTGCTTAATTGTATATTCATGGTACCGTTGAAAATTTCGATTCAAGGCCTAGAAAATAGGAGGTTTCCCAGATGTTTTCACTATCATATCTTGATCTCCTAATTTAAGATGTAACAGATATTGATGTCAGCTGTCTTAAACCCTGGTAAACCCACCCTAGGAGCATTGAGAAACTACCATAGCAGCCGTCATGAACAATAGATGGACATCTACTTGCAAGGATAACTTTCATGGTATTTGTTGAAGTGGACTGACACATATGTACCATTGGATCGACCTAATACATTCTACTGTGTACATTCCATTGTAAATTTTCCATTTCATTTCTTCGTCAGCCGGTGCCACTTTCCGGCGCATAATTATCCGTCATCCTTGACCTCAGTCATCTACTTTGCAGTAGTGTCTGGATTACTTACTGTATCTCAGTATGTAGTTATACGTTCACTTACATGACTAGAATAAGGATTCGATAATGCTGAAATCAAACACAGCTTTGATAATGGTTGAATCAAGAATTGAGATAATGTATGTAATGTATTGTGCTTTTCGGCAACTGGATGGGTCTACCTTACTAGGCGTACAATGACGTATTTGGCCGTGACGGAATGACATTTATATCTTCGGCTGGCTGCTTCGATATCTAAAGAATGGCATACCAAGCCAGGATTAAGAGGATAATCGAAAGTAGTTCACCTGATCATGGGACACAGCGCCCTCTTCCAATTCACCCACAAAGATGGAGCTATTGGAAAGTACGAGCAACCTCAGATCAAAATATCAGTTGCTGAGCCAATTTCGAATGCGGGCAAGCACCAGGATCTGGTTGTGACCAGAGCTCCCCAATTCTATATTAAAACAACCAGAGTGACATGGCGAGAGGAAATTCCAATGGCAACAAACATCTGGAATCCTTCAGATATTTACGCAGTTTCTTGTCCAAGAGATCTCAAGACTTTTTCTTGTCTTCCTGTGCTTGTTGTATGATTCCGAGGCCAACAATTACACCGTCAGCCAGCACATCAGCGGCTTTGCGACCTTCTTTCGTAATGGCATGGACTTGGCGAAGATATTCTTGTTCTACCTGCTTGGCGCGTGCTTGCTGAGTGCAGGTCAGCACTGGAATTGGTCGTATGAAAAGACGCAAGAACCTCTTGGTGATGGTGAAGGCACTCGAAATAGTCAAAATACTGAGTGACACAACTCTTGGGGTCGTCTGTACCAGCATAACACTATGAAGAATAGGCAGAAGTATTTTAGTAGACATGATATCCACACCTTCTGGAAGTCTTGCCAGTGGGGAAAGCATCGCGGGCGTCCTGAGAGCAGGTTTGAGATTGTCGCAGGATAAACTCTGTGACGGACATGAGTTCTCACCTCCTGAGTAAGCGAAGCCTGACTATATTGTATTTCAGAATTGATTCATCCAAAAGTAATTAGAAACTTACTGCCATGATTATTCTCTGAACACTTCGGAAATCGGGTGTTGTGTCACGCAACAAGTGTTCAGACACGTGACCAACACTAATAAACGTCATCTTTTTGAGTCCCAACTAATCTAGCAGATAGTATGTTCACTCATATTTTCTGTCACACTAATGCTGATGTTTCAGAAGAACAGAAACTTCTTCATACATGGCAGAGAATGCTGAGATTGCATTTGCACGAACGTTCCTAAACACGTTGTCGACTCAACCCATCACATATGGAAACGATTATCAGCAACCATTGGAGAATTCCCTGAAGCGAGTTCAAGTTCTTCCTGTGCGTTTGAAGGCACACAGAGGTCTTCAACGATTATAAAACCCGTTTCTCACTTAACATTAACAGGTTCCGCTTCCTTCTCCGCCGATGCGTAAGCGCGTTGAAAGTCCGGCACTTGGCGCTGGTGAGTCTCACTTCATCGTTTTCAATTTTTTACTCACTCTCTGTTCTTTCTTCTGGTCTTACCTGCTATTAATATTTGGTTGATATTTCAATCAACGCCAATTGATTAAACAACTTCATTGTCCATCCCTCTTATACATTCAAAACGTGATTGGGGCCTGTCGTCTGAATGACTAATTGAAACTACGGCCACACCCCGAAAACGTGGCGCAGCTCTTACACTGACCTTTAAATCCCTTAAACCTCCCGCCTCTTACACTCTCACTGTCTCTCCAACCGATACAATTGCCACGATCAAATCTCAGCTCTCTACAACTCACAATACCTCCCCTCCTGCTGATGCGCAGAGGTTTATAATCAAAGGAAAAGCTCTTTCAGACACCAAACTGCTCAAAGAATATAACGTCCAGGACGGCGACACAGTGAATCTCATGGTTAGACCAGGCATCAGTTGGGATCCTTCGAAACCGAGGGAGGAAGAAATTTTGCAACCAAAACCCATCCCTGCAGTGTCGGGGCTCTCTGCGGACAGTCCGGGGACTCTATCTGAGAAGAGAATGAGGCATTCAAGGACACCATCTATTGTGCTTAGTCCAAGTCCATCTTTGGATGCGCCTGGAACTACGCCAGAAAGGGACATTTTGTTGACGTTGGATCCGGAGGTGCCAGCATCAACAGGAGCTTTGACCACTTATCATACTACAATAGCCAATCCTGAGTTCTGGGTGAAGCTAGCGGCGTTTTTCAGGTGTGTGGCAATGAATGATCAAACCACGTTGGAACCTCATGATCTATGTAGGGATGAATTTGCCACAGAGACTGATGCGCTGCGAGCCTGGGAAGACTTTTTACGTGCTAGCAAGGCGTCGTTAACTGCGAGTGAGATTGCGAGGATCCGTGATCGTGTTGGTATCATGGGAATGGCTGGTACTTAATGAGTCGTTTAGGGTCTATCGTTGTCTTGTTCCATTTTTTTGTTTATATGTCAATTCACTTCTGGCAAAATTGAGAGGATTTGCTGCAGGCAATCTTACACAAAGGTCATATGCAAGTTATTGTACTAAGATCAGAATCGGCCACGTTCACTTTCGCTAACCTTGCAGCCACTCAGCTCAGGTTGTGCAGTCACATAATCTGTCAGGTCCAATGCCTCACTCTAAAGAAATCGACATGAGCGCCAAGAGATTTCCAGTAACAGGACGGGAAGAAGGGAGGTGAATGAGGATCAACATCATTTGTTATCCTGTCACAACGTATATCCTTGATGTCCACAACCATGTAGTGGCTCTTTGGTGAGTCTAGGAGGGCATACAGTTTGGTAGATAATGAGAGCAAGTATGCTAGAAAATGATTATAATTGGTGGGGGTTATCTAGACAATAAATAATGTGATAGTTGAAACATTTTCCCGGGAGTTTACCAAAATATTTGAGCAGACGGTGGTACGGCGGACAAACAGCTGTCAACTGATCAGCAAATCAATCGTGTTGATTTGCACTGAGTGCCATCACCTAACAACCAGCTATTTATGGGAATCTTTTAAAAAGAGATCAGGCAGCTGTCGCTTTGGCCAATGCTTGCCTCCTGTTTAGGAGTATAGTACTCAATTGTGTTAAGTTCAGAACGAGCAGCGAAATGATGAGAGGAAACTCGTTGCAAACGTACAACGAGTCTCTCCTCTACTACGTCTATCCATCTCTACCTAGAACAAGAGGTAAAACATCTTGATATGAAACATAACCTATTTTTAGTGTAGCACTCACTATTCCAACAAGTTGTTTAATAACCTAGTTCTGGAGTGCCAACCCTCGGTCACAGTCCTCTTCCTGCTGTTTTTACTGAATTATCAAAGTGAGGGTAGTCTTCACCATGGCTACAGTGAGATAACCAATAGCAGCACAGGCTATGAGTTTTGACATTGTTATGAAAGGGCTTGAAACACCTAAAACTTTCTAGGAGATGTAAAAATCTAGAGGTATGGATTTTTGATGTACGGGAAAAGTTCAAACAATCAAAGGGCAATGGCCTAAAGTCCAACGAAGTGAGTCGGACTTCAGGATAAGGTATCTCTTATCTTATAACTGCTGCAAGACCATAGTCAATGACAGGTAGTGAAAATTTTGTGATCAGAATGATGAGGGATGAATATTTTACTTTGGGAAAATACAAGTACGCGTCGATATGGATTTTTACATAGTCAACTGCGTTTTTTTGTTCGAAATGCATAACAAAGTATCAATGGGACGGAAATATTTCTTGGAAATAGTAGTTATGAGGACGTATCGAACTTCATTGTTGTGGCATTCAAGACAGACGGCCAGACATTATAATATTTTCGTTCAGATTGAGAAAACGCCTGTGAGTATGAATCCGATCGCTTCAAACACTCTGTCATCTCATACTTGCTATACCATAAGAATACTGTGCGACATGGCTAGTGTGTGCCTGACCCTGCAGACTCGGTGCCTAGCGTCCCGTGTGAGATATCCACGAGTACGGTCAGACCGATCTGGTTGGATAAAAGAGTCAGATATAGTAGTTGGAAATCGAGTGCTTATAACCATCGAGGGTGCAAGAATGAATCACTAGAGTAGGCATCAGGGGCAAGGAGGAATTTTACTTGGGTCAAGTGCAAGAAAAATCACAAGGATCGGTCATAAGTTTCTCGCCAAGTCCAAAAAATGGATCCGGGTCGAGCCGAGTTCACAAGAAATTACCGGAAGAGGTGCAATATTTCTCACGCGAGTGCTCATGCAACTGATACCGAAATTTCTCCGCAAGAGATTTCCTGGGGTAAGAACAAGTGCTGCTGGAGACACCGTAGTTCAACACTGTCGGGATGGTATATTTCGAGTGTGACTACGTTTCATGCGTGTGGGGAATCAATCATCCGCATGGCCTCTTGATCATTTCTCTAATCTCACATGTAGGCATGGAGCCGAAGGATCATTCTGCCATACGGTCCAGACGGATAACAGCCCTTTATCCGCGTTTATCCACCAATCAATCTTCTCATAAAGTCCCTGAAAAGGTTGAATCTGTCAAGTCTCGCTGTTTCGCGTGCAACCAAGGCCTTTCTTGTCCAGCTTGGGTGTTCCTCGTCAGCAACAATGCCCGCTAGTTCTGAGGATAGCAAGTACGGGGAAGACATGCACAAGTCGTCTGCAGATCAGTACAACGTAACAGAGGTTCTCATTGAGGAGGATGATCATGATGTGTACGTTTTTTTTGCCATTTCAACGAATTCCATCTTGACCGAGCACCTTGGATCAGCACAAAGCCATTCCCCATCGATCCTAATGAGCCCGAGGAGGAGTACCAACTCACTGTCCGTGCTGTTCTTGTTGGCTGCGTTTTAGGTGCAGTCGGTGCGTCATCTTCTCATTTTGAGGTTCAGAACTAGATCAACCGGTTCAGTTGGCGCTTCGAATATCTATCTTGGATTGAAGACTGGTTTCACATTTGGTCCCCAGCTGTTCGGTGTAAGCCTCAAGTTTTCCATGTATGTTGTTATTAAAGCATAATTTTTTTCGTAGGCCATCTTCGGTTATGCGATTCTCAAACCGTTTTCCAAACTCCTCCCCGAGTCCGGACTTTTATCCCGCTTTCTCGGCGGTCCTTTTGGGCCCAAGGAAAATTGTACTGTTCAGAGGTAAGGTGTCCTCCTTTTGCGCCATTTCTATGCACTAAAAAGGATCACAGTGCTGCAACTGGTAAAGAAATATGCTCTATCTAGCTTCAGTATTACTCATAGTAGTCATAGCTGCTGGTGGTTTGGGTATTCTCTATGTGTCGGCCGTCCCGGCCATGTACCGCATGGGTTTACTTTCCGATCTTCCTCAGCAAGATGTTGGCAGGTTGATTGCTCTCACTGTCGCCGCCGGCTTCTTTGGCGTCTTCTTCGTTATTCCCCTCCGTAAGTATTACATTGTCCATCAAAAGTTGACTTTTCCAACACCAGCCGCAACGGTGGGTCTTCAATATGTCTTCCGTCTTTCATACGCTCAATTTTTCTTGTTCTCCAGGCATACACAATTCGCTCCCTTCACAACAGTAGGACTGGTGCCATGATGGCCAAAAAGAAATCATTGGCCCTGCTTTACGCTTTTATTATCGTTTTTTGCTTCAAAGTTATGACTGGCTATGCCCCTGCTGTTGTGAGTTTAGCTTCATTCTATGCTCAGTGCTTGCAAAAACCAATTTTTCTCAGATTTATGATTGGCACATTGGCTGGACTCTCTATCGTTTGGGCTTTACCAGCATCATTTCGCTCGAGAATTATGGTTGGTATATAGAGTTTACGCCAGCCTTCTTTGGTGCTGGCATGTTAAGTGGTCTTAACGCTAGCTGGAGCTTCTGTGTGTCTCTTTTCCTGTCAAATAGTCGAGTTACTGATGTTCTTGTAGTCGGTGGGGCTGTTCTTGCTTGGGGAATCAGTGAGTCGAGTCGTGATCCCTAATGAACGGCTAGCCTTATTCCATATTGCAGTTGCCCCCTCTCTTGTCAAAAATGGCCTTGCTTTTGGGCTTAGCATCAGCGATGAATACCCTTTGGTTACATATCAAGCCCTTTCCTTCGACGATCCAACCCTATATACTACTCAGCCTTCACCTCGTTACTGGTTGCTCTGGCCTGGTGTCTTGGTCATGATGGTCTACTCTTTTGCTGATGTTATCTTGACCATGGCCCCTCTTCTCCTGAGTAAGTAACGATCTTTTTGATTTCTGAGTCTTGACTCATTCTTGCAGAAATCGGACGCGAAAATCTTAATCCTGTCACTTGGTTCCGTCGTAGAAGTGAAATCAACGAAGAAGATGAAGACCAGGTATGTGACTGCAGTATCTCAAGCGAAATTAATTATTGACATTTGTCTAAGACTCCGATCGAACATCGTATTCCACTTCTCTGGTGGACCACCGGTCTCACTCTGAGTACGATCATGTGTTGTGCAATTCTGGCGACTCAATTCAACATGAATGTCGGCGAGGCTATTCTCTCCCTCGTTCTCGCTTTTATATTCTCCTTCATCGGTGTCCAATCCGCTGGTGTCACTGACATCAACCCCATTTCTACTGTTGCCAAGGCCTCTCAGCTCGTCTTCGGTGGAATTACTAAGGCCACCAGTCTTCCTATCAAATCAGCGCAGACTCTTAACTTGGCGGGTGGTGTTATATCCGGCGGTGCTGCTGGCCAAGCGGCAGATATGACTGGTGATTTGAAGACCGGTTATCTTCTTCGTGCCAAGCCACGTAACCAATTTGTTGCTCAGCTTTGCGGTGCGGTTGTCGCTGTGTTCCTGAGCACTGGCCTTTTCATCCTCTTCACAAAAGCTTCTCCATGCATCATGTACGTTTCATCGAATTTGGGATCCGATTTTGACTAATCTATTTCAAGTGCTGCGGACCAAGATGGTTCCTGTACCTATGGTGCACCCTCAGTCGCTGCCTGGGCAGCTGTCGCGCTTGCTGTCACTAGCCCCCACCTGCGTGAGTAATCGATTCTCAAAGATAATTCATCGACTTACCATCCCCAAACATAGCTATTTCCAAGTCTTCTGGAATCACTGCCATTGTTCTTGCCATCGTCAGCGTTCTCACTGTCGTTATCAAACACTACATGATTCCCAAGAAGTATCACTGCTGGGTCCCCAATTGGAATGCCATTGGTCTCGCCTTTGTCGTTCCTCAGACTTTCTATCCCATTGCCATGGCTGCCGGTTCAGTGTACTGCTACCTTTGGCAGAAGAGGAATCCGGCCAGCTATGACATGTACATGTTCGCAGTGTCTGCTGGCATGTTAGCTGGTGAGGGTTTAGGTGGTGTCTTCCAGGCTCTGTTGGCAATTATTGGTGTTGATGGTGGCAGTAAGTCTCTTACTAAATGTAAATGGCATGGGAAACTGATTGTGGTTGTGTCATAGAATTTGGTACTGCAATTGGATGCCCTGGTTTTGAGTTCTGTGGGTAGATTTGTAGTTTTCCTTGATTTGTTTTATTATGTATCAATAATATCTATCCTTATGACCAGCTAACCTTCAACCCTTGAGTCTACGTCTAGATCCAACAACAACATACATCCTGAATTCTTCTTAGTGTGTATGGGTGGTCAAGGAATTAGCCGAAACCAATACCAGTTTCTGGGCATCTTTTAATTATCGTCTACTACACTTCGTGTACCTCTTGGTGCTCAAATGTTCGCTCTCAGAAAACACTGGCATGTCCTCTCCTTGCACGCTAGTATCATCTTGCAGGAAGACTGTCTTAAGCATGAGATTTTTTGGTAAATCTACTGCGAACTGCCTTGTAAACGGCATTCCCGAATAGTCACCAGCTGAGACTGCCGGAATCGCCATCTCCTCCATCAGTACCAACAAAGTTTGGCCTAAACCTTGGAGACTTATTCTCTATACCTTTCCTGTTGAACAATTTCTTTTCGGATCCTGTTTACCTTACCCAGAGCTAGGGATGGTAAGAATTTTTTGCCTTTAATCTGATTTTTGAAGGACTTGAACCTCATTATCCCCAGTTGAGCCCTCCACATACAGCACCAACGAAAAGTCAGCTATCAATATTATGCTCAACTGGATCAGTCGTCCTTTATCGATTAACAGAATTGCTCACGCTTCCTGGTATAATGAATCGAGAGTTTTTGTTGTCAACCCAAATGACCATCCGTTGAGCTAGTCTACCGGGCTAACCTCAATTCTAGTCAGGATAGCGGACGCATCAGATCGTTTGCTTCTTGAGAACTGGATTTGACGGGACAATTGACTGGATCAGGTTCTCTGGGTGTGATGAAAATGAACCCCAGTAGGAGCTCTGACCTCTTGATACCAGCACCGCTTGCCAAAGCTGAAAGTAAATTTAGTGGGTTCAGGTGGATAGCCCCATTTTTGAGCAATCCCTTTAGCTTCAGTTTCTTCCACCGAGGAAAAATGTCCAGGTTATATAACAGTTCCCTGAAGTGGGTTAATACCGGGGACTATGAGCGATTCAGCGGGGATGTGTCACGAGTTACAGAGTGAAACTTCATGGAGGCAAGAGAAGGATATGAACATGAACATACCTATACTTCAAGAGCCCCTTCAACGCGAATGAAGACAGTAGTCTTATGTCATCATCTCGAGATAATTGACCCATTAGAACACTATCCCCTTCTGTTTGTGCCTTTATGTAAACGCCGACAAGCATCCAACGGCATGAAAGAATATTGATACAATGTGTTCAGCTCCCATTACAGAGAATCCGATGATGATTGAGGCCGGTCAACGAAGTCCGAGTGAAAGGTGCGACATAAACAATGGAAGTTATGATGCAAAGTAGGTTACGGACCAATAGGCAACTTTTTCTCTGTTAAACTATTTTCCGGCAGTGGACTGTGCAGAGGAGAAGATGAGTACGGCACCAAGGATCTCAAGTTGGTCGGCAAATATCTTTATGCAAATGATGCATTGGCCACTCGCTCCCCACTTAATCTTTTTTCAGACTTTGATCAAAACATCTTCAGACTCGTTTCAGGTGCATGGTGATTATATTTCAAGAGACTAGCGCGTATGGCTGAGCTCACCACTCCATCACTGTCCCATCGTCGCCTCTCCATAGAGGATTTCTCCAGGAACGGTAGTCCTTCATATATCGCGCAGACATCTCTCGTACGAGTTTCTCATTAATATCGATGCCCAGTCCGGGAGCTATGTATATGAAAATCATGCTCGGATGTTTCTGAAAGACGAACGCAGGTCACACACCTTGCAGAATACCAATATGTCCATCTTCTACTCGAAAAACATTTGGATTGGCGACGAATGTATGAAGGTCAGCACTGGATTCTGAATCTAGACTGGTATTATAGTGAATCTGTTGAGAGGTTCAGTTCGAACACGATATAATGTGGGTTGGCAATACCTCCCAGCTCATCTCCTGAATAGCAACTGATACCGATAGTCAGATGCATACGAGATCTAAAGCCATTGAAAACACTCACAGTTGGGCGCACAAGTGGCGACTTGCAGACATGCGGCAAAAGCAATGGGCCCTATGGGACAATGGGGTGCTAGTGCGACATCATATGCTTCGGCCAGAGTTGCGATACGATGAAGTTCACTGATTCCACCACAGTGAGCGACCTTGGTGAAGACGTCAGCCTAGATAAATTGTGATGCCTCAAAGAGAAACTTGCATCAGGCTGAGCAATATCAATCGCTCTTCGTTCAAAGTACGGCCGGAAGTCCATTCTTGTGAAAAGGCGCTCCCCTAGAGCTATAGGGGTCACAACCAGATTTTTCAGATCCGCGATTTCTTCTGGTTGTGTAGGAAGCATGGGTTCTGAAGCACAATAACGTTGATAACACTCGAATATCGAGAAAGATTACGAGGCCTACCCTCAATGAAGAGAGGCTGGTATGGTTCCAACAGCCTCGCCAATTGTCTCGCCATTCCCTTATGAAGTCTTCCATGGAAATCAACCCCAACATCCAGGCCCAGTGCGCGAACATCTCTGACACGTTCTACACAGGCGTGGAGCTTATTTGGGGAACCAATCCAGCCAATTGACTCTATGATACTTGAGATATAAGATCGTGACAAGGACAGTACTGACCAGTTGCATTCATCTTCACGGTCGTGAAACCCTGTTCCTTACGATGCTGAGCAGCAGCCACAACATCTGAGGGCTTATCACCACCAATCCAACCATATACTTTGATGCGATGCCTGACACTTCCACCGAGCAATTGCCACACAGGAACTCCTAGCCTCTTGCCCTTGATGTCCCACAATGCAATGTCAAGGCCTGAAAGTGCACTCTGCGAAACAAAGACAGTGCATTGTCTGGTATGCGATAGACATACAGGAGACTTACCATGAGAACGGGTCCACCACGGTAGAATCTGGTACGGTACGCAGTCTGCCAAATATCCTCGATCCTGTCAGAATCCCATCCCTTGAACTTCTCGCCAAGGTCCTGGAGTGCACCCTCGACAGCTTCAGTATGGCCCTCAAGTGTCGCCTCACCCCATCCTACAAGGCCGTCGAGAGTGACGACCCGCACGAATAGCCAACGTGGTGGAACACGGAAAACCTAAAATATCACTGAGAGACTGCTCGATTTGTTTAATGTCGTTTTCATGAACCTCAAGTCCTTGTATCGATGTCATATTTGCAGTTTAGGATGGGAGAAATAAACCCATGGTCAGGTGAGGCAGCCTATGATGAGAAAAAGAAGGTCATCACAATTCTGTCAGGCGTCAGCCTCGGCCCGGATGCTAACCCCCCCTCAAGCAATCCTCAAGTCAATGACACTGAGCGTCGGGATAGACATAGTAAATGAGCGGGTCCGGCCTCGAGCCCCTTGAATGGTCGATGTTGTGAATAGTAATCCAATCACGTCTCTGACTCAACTACCGGGCCTCATTCAAACGAGGACATCACTGAACTGAGAGCAGATTCTATGAACCAGCCTACTGAATGTGGGAGCCTATTCAGATCGATTTTCCGGGTTGTCGTAACCTTGAATTGCTATTCACCGACAGTAATTCGATGACAGCTAAGGAAGTGACTTCTTGTCCTACTGAACGATTTGTCTATCATGTTCATCTACGACAGAAATCCAGTCCATAGACACGCGTAGAGGCGGTGCTCTTGCCCACACCGCTATGGCAGCCAAAATACTTATTCTCTGACCATTCTTTGACCTTTAACAAGCAACTACTTAAATGTGCCACGGTCACAACTTTCATAACTGTTCAGGAAAGAGGGGACTAGTTCTGGATCCCTCCAAATCTGAAAAAAAAGAAAAAGAAAAAGCACCGGGGCGGTAGTGCCTCTACAATAAAATCGATTCTGCTCTAACAGGGCTCAATAGAGATTTTTTTTTTTGGAAGGTAGTGCATAGACAGCTCTATTCCCGCATTTCTTCTTCTTCTTCATGATTCCCAACACGACGTTATCATGTTTGAAAATGGCCTGACCGCAACTACCACCCAACATGGATCAACGAAACCAACCTATATTCATCACATGGAAAATGTATTTTTAGAAATCAACCTAGGCCTTATTTCTTTTTGTTCGCCTCTATCATCAAGGTGTTCAATAAGAAAGTAAAATCAAATATCAAATTCATTCAAACGTCAAAGTGGGATCTAAGCCATTTAAGATATTTCCACACGACGAAATTTGATCAGGCACGCAGAAAAGGATAAAAAAATCCATCTCAAAGCACACTTTTACTACATTACACTACTGATTTATCACGCGGTTAACAACCTTGATGCCAAGAGCCAATGGAATGGCTCCACTTGACACTCTTACCAGGGAACAATCGACTCCACTACTGCCCTCACAAGACGATGGGCATCTCTTGCGATGCCTGGGCTCTCAAATCCATCACTCTGGTTTCAGGCTAAGGCTCCCTC
>Ga0153950_1000270_pt1 | contig 22919 bp, 18 predicted proteins | sample TSNJ034MetaG_FD_104737 | JGI IMG/M metagenome (GOLD analysis project Ga0153950, IMG submission 104737) | Attine ant fungus gardens microbial communities from New Jersey, USA - TSNJ034 MetaG | ecosystem: Host-associated > Fungi > Mycelium > Unclassified | place: USA: New Jersey, Wharton State...
CGAGCTCCAGCTCGTAGTGACGGACGCTGTAGTCCGGACTGCCATGCCCGGGGGTGTAGGGGTCCGGGACCGTGGAGGCCGCGTGCTTCTTACCGTGATGCTCTGACATGGGGGAGAGGGTCATCCAGGATCGGGGACAGGGACGGGGCGGGAGTTCCTACGGCCCACGCCAGGGGCTGACCGGATTGCCCATCCAGTAACTCCCCGCCGGGACCGCTTCGCCTCGCATCACCAGGGATGCGGGACCCACCGTGGAGCCGTTGCCCAGAGAGGCCTGGGGCAGGATCACGCCGTGCGGTCCCATGGTGGAACCAGCCTCCAACGTTACGGTATCAAGGGCCATGATGCGGTCGTGGAAGAGGTGAGTCTGGACCACGCAGCCGCGGTTGACGGTGGAGCCGTCACCCAGGGTCACCAGGTCCGCCTCCGGCAGCCAGTAGCTTTCGCACCACACGCCGTGGCCGATCTTCGCCCCCAGGGCGCGGAGCCACCAGACGAGCGCGGGGGTGCCCGCCGCGGCCCGGGCGAACCACGGTGCGGCGGCCATCTCGATGAAGGTGTCCACCACCTCGTTCCGCCAGATGAACGAACTCCACAGCGGGTGCTCACCCTCGCGGATGCGTCCCACCAGGACCCACTTGGCCACTACCGCGCTGGTGGCGGCGATGGCACCGGCGGCCAGGACCACCAGGCCGCCCAGCAACGCGGCGAGCCAGTAACCGGTGCCCTGGGCGATGAAGTCCATGAGGACCATGACGCCCACGGCGAGATAGCCGGTCAGCAGCACGGGGAAGACCCGGCACAGCTCCCAGAGGGCCCGGGCCACCTTGAGCCGGGTGGGCGGTTCGAAGGTGCGGCTGGCATCCGTGCTCTGGGCGACGCGGCGCAGGCGGACCGGGGGACTGCCCAGCCAGGAGCTGCCGGACTTGGCCTTGCGCGGTGTTGCGGACAGGACCGCCACCAGGGAGTTCTTGGGCACGCTGCGGCCGGCCGCCGTCATGCCGGAGTTCCCGAGGAAGGCACGCTTGCCCACCTTGGCCGGGGCGATCTTGATCCAGCCGCCACCGAGTTCGTAGGAGGCCACCATGGTGTCATCGGCCAGGAAGGCGCCGTCGCCCACGGTGGTCATCCGGGGCACCAGCAGCACGGTGGAGGCTTCCACGTTCTTGCCGATCGTGGCCCCCAGCAGACGCAGCCAGATCGGGGTGAAGAGGCTGGCATAGATGGGGAAGAGGAGATCCCGGGCCATGTCCAGCACGCGTTCGGTGGCCCAGACCTGCCAGCCGATGCGGCTGCGCACCCGGTAATGGCCCTCCACGAGGCCGACGCCGAGGGCCCGCGTGGTTCCGAGGATGAGCAGTCCGTTGCACAGGAACCAGACCACGGAGGCCAGGGGCACCGACCAGGCCAGGGCGCCGAGCGAACCGGACAGGGACGCCGCGCCGTGCAGAGCGCCCACCACCAGCAGGCCGGCCACGGCGGCGGAGATGAACGGGATGCAGGCCAGGAGGCCGGAAGCGGCCGTGAAGGCGGAGAACCAGCCGAGTTCCAGAAGGCCCTCGCTCACCTTGCCGTGTTCGGGCCAGGCGGGCTTGGCTTTGCCGGTCCGTTCGGCCGGGGATCCGGCCACCGTGGTGCCGGCCTTGACCTTGCCGGTGACGGCGGAGCCGGGCTCCACGATGGCGTCCGCTCCCACCTTGGCGCCTGGCATGAGAGTGCTGCGGGCGCCGATCGTGGCACCCGGCCCGATCGAGACGGATCCGATGTGGACCTTGTCACCGTCCACCCACCAGCCGGAGAGGTCCACCTCGGGCTCCACATTGGCGCCACGCCCGATCGAGAGCAGACCGGTCACGGGTGGCAGTGAGTGCAGGATGACGTCCCGGCCCAGCTTGGCGCCCAGAGCGCGGGCGTAATACGGAACCCACGGCGCACTGGCCAGGCTGACGGCGCTGGCCGCGTCCTGGATCTGCTCCGCGAGCCAGAGTTTCAGGTGCACCCGGCCGGAGCGGGGGTACACGCCCGGCGTGACGCCCCGCAGCAGAAGGCGGGCGGCCAGGACCGCGATGCCCATCCGGCCCAGCGGGCTGACGAACACGGCCCAGGAGAGCAGGACCCACCACCAGGAGACGGTAGGCGCCGCGTGCAGCACGCCCCAGGCGGACAGCAGATTGTTGACGGCCATGAGGTAGGTCAGCCAGCGCATGCCCACCAGGATGAACAGGGGAGCGCCCATGAGGGTCTGGAAGACCTGGGTCTTGCGGGCGGTCCTGCGCACCAGGCGCTCCTTCGCCACCACCGCTTCGCCGTCCGGGACGGATGCGCGGCAGGCTTCCACCAGGGCGCCGACGCGGGGATTGGCGTAGATGTCGGCCACCGTGACGGTGGGGTAGCGCCGTCGCAGTGCGGAGACCAGCTGTGCTGCCGCCAGGGAGCCGCCGCCGTGGGCGAAGAAGTCGGCGTCCAGGCTGGCCGCCGGCACACCGAGCACGGCGCTCCAGGAGTCCACGATCCACTGGGCGTCATCCGGCAGGTTCAGCGGGGCGGCGTCCGCGGCATCGGCGGAGCCGCCGGCCAGGGGCCAGGGCAGGGCCTTGCGGTCCACCTTGCCGCTGGTCTTGGTGGGCAGGTGGTCCGTGGTGGTCAGAAGAGGGATGAGTGGTGCGGGCAGCGTCGCGCCCAGCAGTTCGCGCAGGGCCCCGAGGTCCGGCGCACTCTCCCCGGCGGGCACGAGGTAGCCCACCAGGACCTGGTTCCCGGCCGCCGTCGTCTGCACGGCGGCCGCGGCCCCCGCGACGTCTGGCAGAGCCTGGAGCGCAGCGTCCACTTCTCCGAGTTCGATGCGGCGTCCGCCGAGCTTCACCTGTTCGTCCGCACGGCCCTGGAAGATGAGTCCTTCGGCCTCGTACCGGACCAGGTCGCCGGAGCGGTAGGCGCGTTCCCAGCCGAGGCTGGGCATGGGGGCGTATTTCTCGGCGTCCTTGGCCGGGTCCAGATAGCGGGCCAGGCCCACGCCGCCGATGATCAGCTCGCCGGTCTCACCTTCGGCCACCGGGACGCCCTCGGCATCCACCACGGCCAGGTCCCAGCCATCCAGCGGAAGGCCGATCCGGACGGGTCCGGGGCCGCCCAGCGGGGCGGCGCACGCCACCACGGTGGCCTCGGTGGGACCGTAGGTGTTCCACACCTCGCGGTCGTCCACGGCCAGGCGTTCGGCCAGCTCGGGAGGGCAGGCCTCACCGCCGAAGATCAGCAGGCGCACGTTCTCCAGGGCCTCGGCGGGCCAGAGCGCGGCGAGAGTGGGGACGGTGGAGACCACGGTGATCCCGTGGTTGATGAGCCAGGGCCCCAGGTCCATGCCGGTGCGGACCAGGGCGCGCGGCGCGGGGACCAGGCAGGCGCCATGCCGCCAGGCGAGCCACATCTCTTCGCAGGAGGCGTCGAACGCGACCGAGAGCCCGGCGAGGACCCGGTCATCGGTGCCGATCGGCTCGCCCTGGAGGAACAGCCGTGCTTCCGCATCTACGAAGGCGGCCGAGTTGCGGTGCCGCACGGCCACGCCCTTGGGGGTTCCCGTGGAGCCGGAGGTGAAGATGACCCAGGAGTCATCCTCGGGGCCGGGCATGCGGGGAGTGGGGAAGGGCTTGGGGCGCTTCTTGTCCACCACGATCTCGCCCTTGGCCTTCAGAATGCCGGCCACCCTGGCTTCACCGAACACCAGGCGGGCGCGCTCGTCCGGGTCATCGGCGTCCACCGGCACGTAGGCGGCGCCCACCAGGAGGATGGCCAGGATGGCGATGTAGAGCTCGTTGGTGCCGGAAGGGATGCGGATGCCGATCTTGTCCCCGGCGCCGAGCCCGTTGCGGTGCAGCTTGCGGGCGTAGCCGCGCACCTCATCGGCCAGCTCGGCGTAACTCAGGGACTTCTTTCCATCATCCAGGGCGGAAGCCTCCGGATGAGCCTCGACGGTGGCGAGGAAGATCTCCACCAGGGTGCGCTCTGGGGGCGCGAGGGCGCCGCCGGGCATCTGGGGCTCGTAGACGCTCCCCGGGGACGACGACGGCGCGTGGCCGCCGCCGTTCACCGCCGGGCCGGAGCCGGGGGCGTCCGGAGCGGCGGGAAGGTCATGCGGGGAGGATTCGGGATGCTCGGTCACGCCAGCATCCTTTCTGTCGTGAGTGAACCAATGATGAAGTTCTGCTGAAGGGAACGGTGTCCGGCCCTTCGGAGGCCGTACCCTGGGCCGTCACAGGCTCAGGCGCCGTCCGGAATCAGGAGGACCTTGCCCGTGGTGCGCCGTGCGGCGAGGTCCCGGTGGGCGTCCGCGGCACGGGAGAGCGGATACCGGGCGCCGATGCGCACGGAGAGGGTGCCGTCGGCGGCAGCGCCGAAGACTTCGCCGGAGCGCCAGCGCCGTTCCACGGCGTCGAGCAGGTAGTGGCCCAGGGTGGGCCGGGTGAGGAAAAGGGACCCTCCCTGGTTGAGCCGCTGCGGGTCCACCGGAGGGACCGGGCCGGAAGCGGCGCCGAAGAGGATGAGTGAACCCCGGATGCGCAGGCTCTCCAGGGACGAGTCGAAGGTGTCCCGTCCCACGCCGTCGTACACCACGTCCACGCCCCGGCCGTCTGTGAACTGGCGGGCCTGTGTGGCGAAGTCCGGGTAGTCCACCACCAGATCCGCGCCCGCCCCGCGGGCCAGATCCGCCTTCTCCGCGGTGGAGACGGTGGTGATGACGCGCGCGCCGCGGGCTTTGAGCAGCTGGATGAGCAGCAGGCCCACGCCGCCGGCCCCGGCATGGACCAGTGCGGTGGTGCCCTCCGTGGCCGGGAAGCTGGAGGTGGCGAGGTAGTGCGCGGTCATGCCTTGCAGGGGCAGTGCTGCCGCCGTCTCCAGGTCCAGGCCGTCCGGCACCGGCAACGCCTTGTCCGCATCCACTACGGCGTACTCGGCGTAGCAGGCGGACGCTTCGGCGGTGGCGATGCGGTCGCCCACGGCGAATCCCGTGACGCCTTCGCCCAGGGCATCCACCACGCCTGAGGCTTCGGCGCCCGGTGTCCAGGGGAACGGCAGAGGGTAGATGCCCTGCCGTTGGTAGGTCTCGATGAAGTTCACCCCGGTGGCCGCGACCCGGAATCTGAGCTGGCCGGGGCCGGGCTGGGGAAGTGCCGTTCCTGTGTATTCGAGCACTTCGGGTCCGCCGGTCTCCCGGGCGATGATGGCGTGCATCGGAATTGCCTCCCCTGTCCCTGTCTGTAGCCGTCAGGGACATCTTATGCATCGGCTCAGGAGCGGCCAGTACGCCATGCCGATGCATAAATATTTACAACAGTGCATATTATTGCTCCGGGTTGTATAGTGAGCCCATGAGCATATCCGTCGCCGTTTCCGGAGCCAGTGGTTACGCAGGGGGAGAGGTGCTGCGCCTGCTCGCCACCCACCCCGGCGTGACCATCGGCGCCATCACCGCCCACAGCAACGCCGGGGCCAGGCTGGGCAGTGTCCAGCCTCAGCTCCACACCCTGGGTGACCGCATCCTGGAAGAGACCAGCGTGGAGAACCTGGCCGGGCATGACGTGGTGTTCCTGGCTCTGCCGCACGGGGCCTCCGCCGCGATCGCCGCGCAGCTGCCGGAAGGCACCCTGGTGATCGACGCCGGAGCGGACCACCGCCTCGAAGACGCCGCAGCCTGGGAGAAGTTCTACGGCTCCCCGCACGCCGGCACCTGGCCCTATGGCCTGCCCGAGCTCCCCGGTCAGCGTGAGAAGCTGCGGGGCAGCAAGCGCATCGCCGTCCCCGGCTGCTACCCCACCTCATCCCTTCTGGCGCTGACGCCGGGCTTCTCGGCCGGTCTGCTCGAATCGCAGGACGTGGTGATCGTTTCCGCTTCCGGCACCTCCGGCGCGGGCAAGGCCGCCAAGGTGAACCTGATCGGTTCCGAGGTCATGGGCTCCATGTCTCCCTACGGAGTGGGCGGCGGTCACCGTCACACCCCCGAGATCGAACAGGGCCTGGGCAACGCCGCAGGGGAGGCCGTCACGGTCTCCTTCACCCCCACGCTGGCCCCCATGAGCCGAGGCATCCTGACCACCGCGACGGCGCGGGTCAAGCCGGGCGTGGGCGCGGAGGAACTGCGCGCGGCCTGGCAGGACGCCTATGAGAACGAGACGTTCGTTCATCTCCTGCCGGAGGGCCAGTGGCCCACCACCAAGTCCGTTCAGGGTTCCAACCACGCCGTCATCCAGCTGGCGTACGACGCGCACGCGGGAAGGGTGATTGTCAGCGCGGCAATCGATAACCTGACCAAGGGCACCGCAGGCGGTGCCGTGCAGTCCATGAACATCGCCCTGGGTCTCGACGAATCCCTGGGGCTCGCCCAGCTAGGAGTCGCCCCGTGAGTGTCACCCTTCCCCTCGGTTTCCGCGCAGCAGGCATCACCGCAGGCCTGAAAGCCAGTGGCAAGCCGGACATGGCGCTGGTGATCAATGACGGTCCCACCAGGCACGCCGCCGGGGTGTTCACCACCAACCGGGTGGCCGCCGCACCGGTGCACTGGTCCCGGCAGGTCCTCTCCGACGGCCGCGTGGACGCCGTGGTCCTCAATTCGGGCGGCGCCAACGCGTGCACCGGGCCGCAGGGCTTCCAGAACACGCACGCCACCGCGGAGAAGCTGGCCAAGCTGCTCGGGATCTCCGCCGGGGACGTCGCCGTCTGTTCCACGGGGCTGATCGGCGAGCAGCTGCCCATGGACAAGATCCTGCCCGGCCTGGAACTGCTGGTGGAGAACGCCGGGCCGGACGCGGGCTCCGCTGCGGCCGAGGCCATCATGACCACGGACACCGTGAGCAAGGAGGCCAGCTACATCGGCTTCGACCCGCTCGGCACCGGTTTCACCATCGGTGGCATGGCCAAGGGCGCGGGCATGCTCGCGCCGGGCCTGGCCACCATGCTGGTGGTCATCACCACGGACGCCATCATCAGCCCGGAACTGCTGGACGCCGAGCTGCGCGAAGCCGTGCGGCTGAGCTTCAACCGCGCGGACTCGGACGGCTGCATGTCCACCAATGACACGGTGCTGCTGCTCTCCTCCGGCGCCTCCGGCTCCTACCCCAACGGCGAGGAGTTCGGCAGGGGCCTTCAGGAGGTCTGCAAGAACCTGGCCCGCCAGCTCATCGGCGACGCCGAGGGTGCCGCGCATGACATCGCCATCCGGACCTTCAACGCGGCCAGCGAACTGGACGCGGAGACCGTGGGCCGCGCCGTCGCGCGTTCGAACCTCTTCAAGACCGCGATCTTCGGCAAGGACCCGAACTGGGGCCGCGTGCTCTCCGCCGTGGGCACCACGGACGCGGTCTTCGACCCGGACCGCCTCAATGTGGCCATCAATGGGGTGCAGATCTGCCGCAACGGCGGGATCGGGGATGACCGCTCCCTGGTCAGCCTGGAGGACCGCGAGGTCCTGGTGGAGATCGACCTGAACGCCGGCGAGGACGAGGCCACCATCTGGACCAACGACCTCACCCACGACTACGTGCACGAAAACAGCGCTTACTCCAGCTGAGCAGCGCCACCACCCACGCCCTAGGAGAGACATGACCTCCAGCATGACGAGGGATCTCAGCCAGGCCCAGGCCAAAGCGGAGACCCTCATCGAAGCCCTGCCCTGGATCCAGCGCTTCGCCGGCAACACCATGGTGATCAAGTACGGCGGCAACGCCATGATCAACGAAGAGCTGCGACGGGCCTTCGCGGAGGACATCGTCTTCCTGCATCACGTGGGCGTGCGCCCGGTGGTGGTGCACGGCGGCGGACCGCAGATCAACTCCATGCTGGCGCGGCTGGGCATCGAGAGCGAGTTCAAGGGCGGGCTGCGCGTGACCACGCCGGAGGCCATGGACGTGGTGCGCATGGTCCTCACGGGTCAGGTGGGCCGCGAGCTGGTGGGCCTCATCAACAATCACGGCGCTTATGCCGTGGGCCTCTCCGGTGAGGACGGCGCTCTGCTCCAGGCCATCCGCACCGGGACCGAGGTCGACGGCGAGGCCGTGGACCTCGGCCTGGTGGGTGAAGTGGTGGGCGTGAACCCTCGCGCCATCCACGACCTCCTGGAGGCAGGCCGAATCCCGGTGATCTCCACGGTCGCTCCGGAGATCACGCCGGACGGCGCGCCCACCGGTGACGTGCTGAACGTCAACGCGGACACCGCCGCGGCGGCCCTGGCCGAAGCACTGGGCGCCAGCAAGCTGGTGATCCTGACCGACGTCGAGGGTCTGTACGCGAACTGGCCGGACAAGGACTCGCTCATCTCCTCGCTGAGCGCCGATCAGCTGCGGGCGATGCTGCCCAGCCTGCAGTCCGGCATGATCCCCAAGATGGAAGCCTGCCTCAAAGCGGTGGACGGGGGAGTGCCTCAGGCCCACATCGTGGACGGCCGGCTCCCGCACTCCATGCTGCTGGAGGTCTTCACGGCCGCGGGCATCGGCACTCAGGTGGTTCAGGACGCGGATGCCGCGGCCGCCGCCCTCAGCACGGAAGGGCTGTGATCCCCTATGGCGAAGCACGCTGACATCACCCCGGCGCAGGAGGAAGGCCTCCTGGACGCCCGCACGGCCAGCGGCGCCGAGTGGCTCTCCCGCTACTCCGGCGCCCTGCTCAACGTCTTCGGGACCCCACAGCGCGTGCTGGTCCGCGGCGCGGGCGCCGTGGTCTGGGACGCGGACGGCAAGGAGTACCTGGACCTGCTGGGCGGGATCGCGGTGAACGCGCTGGGCCACGCGCACCCGTTCGTCACCTCGGTCATCTCCAGCCAGCTGGCCACTCTGGGACACGTCTCCAACTTCTTCGCCTCTCCGCCGCAGATCGCGCTCGCGGAGAAGCTCCTGGAACTTTCCGGAGCCTCGGAGGGCTCCAAGGTGTTCTTCTCGAACTCGGGCACCGAGGCCAATGAGGCGGCGTTCAAGCTCGCCCGTCGCAACGCGGACGGGCCTGAAGGGCCCCGACGGAAGATCATCGCCCTCGAAGGCGCCTTCCATGGCCGCACCATGGGTGCCCTCGCCCTCACCGCCAAGCAGGCGTACCGCGAGCCGTTCGAGCCGCTGCCCGGCGGCGTCGTCCACCTGCCGTTCAACGATCAGCAGGCGCTCCGCGACGCCGTCGACGGCCAGACCGCCGCGGTGGTTCTGGAGCCCATCCAGGGCGAGGCCGGCGTCCGCCCGCTGGACGCCGAGTACCTGCGGCTCGCCCGCGAGCTGTGCACGGAGCACGGCGCCCTGCTGATCCTGGACGAGGTCCAGACCGGCGTGGGCCGCACGGGCCAGTGGTTCGCCTTCCAGGACAGCGGCGTGCTGCCGGACGCCATGACCCTGGCCAAGGGCCTCGGCGGCGGATTCCCCATCGGGGCGCTCGTGACCTTCGGGGAGAAGGTCTCCGCGCTGCTGAACCCGGGCCAGCACGGAACCACGTTCGGCGGCAATCCCGTGGCGACGGCCGCGGCGCTGGCCACTCTGCACGTGATCGAGCAGCAGGGGCTCCTGGCTCAGGTCCGCGCCACGGGGGAGCGCCTGGCGCGTGGCCTGGCCGCCGTGCCGGGCGTGACGGAGGTCCGCCAGCGCGGTCTGCTGATCGGGATCGACCTGGACGCCGACGTCGCGCCCGCCTTCATCACCGCGGCGCTCGACGCCGGCTTCATCCTCAACGCGCCCGGCCCGCACACGCTGCGCCTGGCGCCGCCCCTCATCCTCAGCGACGCCCAGGCGGACGCCTTCCTCGGCGCGTTCCCCGGCATCCTTTCCACGGCCAAGGCCGCCTCGGCGGCAGAGTAGGTTCCCATGACTTCCGTACGTCACTTCCTCAAAGACACCGACCTCAGCCCCGCGGAGCTGAACGAGGTCCTGGACCTCGCGGAGCGGCTCAAGGCCGCGCCGGACTCACTGGACGTCTACGCGGGCGAGGGCCGGGCTCGCAAGACCGTGGCCGTCATCTTCGACAAGACCTCCACCCGGACCCGGGTCTCGTTCAGCGCCGGCGTGTCCGAACTGGGCGGCAGCCCGCTCATCATCAACCCCGGCGAGGCCCAGATCGGCCACAAGGAGTCCGTCGCGGACACCGCACGGGTGCTGGAGCGCATGGTCTCCACCATCGTGTGGCGGACCGGTGCGCACCAGGGCCTGGTGGAGATGGCGGAGAACTCCCGGGTGCCCGTCATCAACGCACTGTGCGACGACTACCACCCGTGCCAGCTGCTGGCCGATCTGCTGACCATCCGCGAGCACAAGGGCACGCTTGCCGGGCTCACCCTGGCCTACCTGGGCGATTCCGCCAACAACATGGCGAATTCGTATCTGCTGGCCGCGGTGAATGCCGGGATGCACGTGCGGATCGCAGGTCCGGAAGGTTATCTGCCGGCGCCGGAGATCGTCGCCGCCGGTGAGGAACTCGCCGTCCGGACCGGCGGCAGCGTCCTCGTCACGACCGATGCGGCGGAGGCCCTGGCGGGCGCCGACGTCGTCGCCACGGACACCTGGGTGTCCATGGGCCAGGAGGACGAGAAGGAGGCGCGGATGACCCTCTTCCGGGACTACTCGGTCACCAAGGAGGCCATGGCGCAGGCCGCGCCGGACGCCATCGTGCTGCATTGCCTGCCCGCCTACCGGGGCTACGAGATCGCGGCGGACGTCATCGACGGCCCGCAGTCCGTGGTGTGGGACGAGGCGGAGAACCGCCTGCACGCGCAGAAGGCCGTGATGGCCTGGCTCATGCACCGCTCCGGCCTGGCCGTGGTGCCCGGGCTGGACTGATGACCACCGGCTCCGGGGCCACGAGCCCCGCCACCAAGACCGCCCGTCAGGCGCGCATCAGCGCGATCCTGCGGGGCGAGAGCGTGCGCTCGCAGGCTGAGCTGGCCGCTCTGCTGGGCGACGACGGCGTCCAGGTCACCCAGGCGACGCTCTCCCGGGATCTCGTGGAGATCGGCGCGGTGCGGGTCCGCGGGAGCGACGGCGGCCTGGTCTACGCCGTGCCCGGCGAGGGTGGCGACCGGGGGCCGACGAGCGCCGTGGCGCAGGAGATCCTGGACGCCCGGCTGGAGAAGCTCTGCGGTGAACTGCTGGTCACGGCGGAGGCGTCCGCGAACCTCGTGGTGCTGCGGACCCCGCCCGGCGCCGCGAACTTCCTGGCCCTGGCCATCGACCACTCCGTGATGCCGTCCGTGCTGGGCACCATCGCGGGGGATGACACCGTGCTCCTGGTGGCCCGCGACCCCCAGGGCGGGGAGGCTCTGGCCGCCCGGTTCCTGGCCATGGCGGAGAGCAATCCGAATTGATCCCAAAGGCTATGAATACTTACTCATAGTCATGTATAGTTTTACATACACCACTTCCTGAAGGAGATACTCACGTGACTGAGCGCATCGTCCTGGCCTACTCCGGCGGCCTTGACACGTCTGTGGCCATCGGCTGGATCGGCGAAGCCACCGGCGCCGAAGTGATCGCCGTGGCGGTCGACGTCGGACAGGGCGGCGAGTCCCTGGAGACCATCCGCCAGCGCGCCCTCGGCTGCGGCGCCGTGGAGGCCTACGTGGCCGACGCCCGCGATGAGTTCGCCAACGAGTACGCCATGCCCACCCTGAAGGCCAACGCCCTCTACCAGGGCCACTACCCGCTGGTGTCCGCGATCTCCCGTCCGGTGATCGTCAAGCACCTGGTCAAGGCCGCCCGTGAGTTCGGCGCCACCACGGTGGCCCACGGCTGCACCGGCAAGGGCAACGACCAGGTCCGCTTCGAGGTCGGCATCCAGACCCTGGGCCCGGACCTGAAGTGCATCGCCCCGGTCCGCGACCTCGCCCTCACCCGGGACAAGGCCATCGCCTTCGCCGAGGAGAAGGGCCTGCCGATCGAGACCACCAAGAAGAACCCCTACTCGATCGACCAGAACGTCTGGGGCCGCGCCGTGGAGACGGGCTACCTGGAGGACATCTGGAACGCCCCCACCAAGGACATCTACGACTACACGGCAACCCCGGAGTTCCCGCCGGCGCCGGATGAGGTCGTCGTGACCTTCCACCAGGGCGTCCCCGTGGCGATCGACGGCGTGGCCGTCACCCCGCTGCAGGCCATCCAGGAGCTCAACCGCCGTGCCGGCGCGCAGGGCGTGGGCCGCATCGACGTCGTCGAGGACCGCCTGGTGGGCATCAAGTCCCGCGAGATCTACGAGGCCCCGGGCGCCATGGCTCTCATCACGGCTCACAAGCACCTCGAAGACGTCACCATCGAGCGCGAGCAGGCCCGCTTCAAGGCCACGGTCGGCCAGCGCTGGTCCGAGCTGGTCTACGACGGCCAGTGGTTCTCCCCGCTCAAGCGCTCCCTGGACGCCTTCATCGAGGACACCCAGAAGTACGTCTCCGGCGACATCCGCATGACGCTGCACGGTGGTCAGGCCATCGTGAACGGCCGCCGCTCGGACACCGGTCTCTACGACTTCTCGCTGGCCACCTACGACACCGGTGACACCTTCGACCAGTCCCAGGCCAAGGGTTTCATCGAGCTCTGGGGCATGTCCTCCAAGGTCGCCTCCACCCGCGACCAGCGGGTCTCGGGAGCCTGAGCATGAGCTCCGAGACCCACGGCACGAACCAGGGAGCTCTCTGGGGTGCGCGCTTCGCCGGCGCCCCGGCGGACGCGCTCGCCGCGCTGAGCAAGTCCACGCACTTCGACTGGCGCCTGGCTCGCTATGACATCGCCGGCTCCAAGGCGCACGCCCGCGTGCTCCACAAGGCGGGCCTGCTGGACGACGCCGAGCTGGACGGCATGCTGGCCGCCCTCACGCAGTTGGATGAGGACGTCGCGAGCGGCGCCTACGTGGCGGCCGAGAGCGACGAGGACGTGCACGGCTCCCTGGAGCGCGGCCTTCTGGAACGTGCGGGTACGCACCTGGGCGGCAAGCTCCGCGCCGGGCGCTCCAGGAACGATCAGATCGCCACCCTGGGACGCATGTTCCTGCGCGATCACGCCCGGATCATCGCCGCGCGCGTGCTGGACGTGGTGGACGCCCTCGTGGCGCAGTCCAAGGCTCACCCCGAGGTCGCCATGCCGGGCCGCACGCACTTGCAGCACGCGCAGCCGGTCCTGCTCAGTCACCATCTCCTGGCGCACGCCTGGGCGCTGCTGCGCGATGTGCAGCGGCTCCAGGACTGGGACAAGCGGGCCGGCGTCTCCCCGTACGGTTCGGGCGCCCTGGCGGGGTCCTCGCTGGGCCTGGACCCGGAGGCTGTCGCGGCGGACCTCGGCTTCTTCTCCGCCGTGCACAACTCGATCGACGGTACGGCCTCGCGGGACGTCTTCGCCGAGTTCGCCTGGGTCGCGGCCATGATCGGCGTGGACATCTCCCGGATCTCGGAGGAGGTCATCCTGTGGGCCACGAAGGAGTTCTCCTTCGTCACGCTGGACGACGCCTACTCCACGGGCTCGTCCATCATGCCGCAGAAGAAGAACCCGGACGTCGCCGAGCTGGCGCGTGGCAAGGCGGGCCGCCTGATCGGTGACCTGACCGGGCTGCTCGCCACGCTCAAGGGCCTGCCCCTGGCGTACAACCGGGACCTGCAGGAGGACAAGGAGCCCGTGTTCGACGCGGCCGACACCCTCGAACTGCTGCTCCCGGCCGTCTCCGGCATGATCGCGACGCTGGGCTTCAACACCGAGCGCATGCAGTCGCTGGCCCCACAGGGCTTCGCTCTGGCCACCGACGTGGCCGAGTGGCTGGTCCGCCAGGGTGTGCCGTTCCGGGAGGCGCACGAGCTCTCCGGTGCTGCCGTCAAGCAGGCGGAGAGCCGTGGCGTCGAGCTGTGGGATCTGACGGATGAGGAGTATGCGGCCATCTCCCCGCAGCTGACTCCCGAGGTCCGCACGGTGCTGTCCACGGAGGGCTCGCTGGCCAGCCGCAGCGCTCAGGGCGGCACCGCGCCGTCCGCCGTCGCGCGTCAGCTGGTGGCCCTGGAGGCAGAGCTGAGCGAGGCGAGGGCTTTCCTGGCCTGAGGCGTCGGCGCCGGGCCACAGGGTCCGGCAGCCCGAGGGGGCCGGGTTCCGCATCACTGCGGGACCCGGCCCCCTCGCATTCCCGCCTTCCCCGCGGCACGGCGGCGCGCCGCAGAATTCCGGTTCATGGGCACTCACTGAACCGCCCGTCCCTGTCCTAGGATTGCGGCATGAGCCAGATCACTCCCGGGTCCCCGGACACCGCCTCTGCCGACGACATCCTGCTTCGTGACCTCCGGTCCGCGGCCGAGCTGGTGAACAAGCTGGCCGCCTCCCTGGACGATGACGCCGTGAAGGCTCCATCCGGGCTCCCCGGGTGGAGCCGGGGCCACGTCCTGGCCCATGTGATGGGCATCAGCGAGGCGATGGCCCGGCAAGTGGAGTACGCGAAGCGCGGCGAACGGATCGATCTGTACGACGGCGGCTACGAAGGCCGGACGGCGCGGATCGAACTGGCCGCGGGGCACACGGCGGAACAGCACCGCGAAGACGTCCAGGCCGCGACCGACCGGGCACTGAACGCCCTCGGTGGCCTGACCCCGGAGGAGTGGGATGCCCCCATCAGCTACCGGGACGGCGTGGTGCGCGACGGCGCCTTCGCGCTCTGGCGCGAACTCACCATCCACGGCACGGATCTGGGGCTGGACTACGGCCCGGAGACCTGGTCCAAGGCCTTCTGCCTGCACCTCCTGGACTTCCTGGCCGCGCGGGTCCCCGCAGGTCGGCACCTGGTGCTTCAGCCGCTGGGTCTCCCGCCGCGGACCATCGGCCAGGGCGGTGAGGGTGTGGTGGTCAGCGGGATGCTGACGGACATCGCCGCCTGGCTGGCGGGCCGTGAGCCGAGCTTGGCCACGCTGCGCGCCTCGGCCGCCGCGGATGACGTGGACCTTCCCGAGCTCCTGCCCTGGCCTTCCGGCGTCCCCGCGACGAAGTAGCGTCCCGGCCACGAAAGAGCGTTGCGGGGTCAGATGATGTCCCTTCCGGAGTGATCGGGGGACATCATCTGACCCCGCATTCGTCAGGAAGCTGCGGCCTCGCGTGCCAGCAGGCTCTCCTTGACCGGCAGTCCCCAGCGGAAGCCGCCCAGTGAGCCGTCGGTGCGGACGATCCGGTGGCATGGCACGAACAGCGCCGCGGCGTTGAAGGCGCACGCGCTGGCCGCGGCCCGGACCGCCTTGGGATTTCCTGAGGCCAGTGCGTAGCCGGCGTAGCTGAGCGGACGGCCCGCCGCGACCTCCCGGAGGACGTCCCACGCGTGTTCGCGGAACGGCCCTGACTTCTGGTGCACGGGTACCGCCATGGGGGCGGCCAGATCGCCGTCGTAGTACGCCAGGACGGCGTCCGTCAGCTTGCCCAGCGACGCCGCTTCGTCCAGTGCCGCCGGCCGCAGGCTCGCGTGGACCTGGGGGAGCAGCTCCTCCAGTGAAGCGGTCCAGCCGGAGGCCAGGACCACGCCCTCCTGGGCGATGACGGTGAAGGGGCCGTCCGGGGTGGTGAGGGTGGTGTATTCAGCCATGATGCGGGGCTTTCCTCTCGGGGTTCGCAGGAGTCGTTGACGTCTTAGTGGCGCGCGGCCTGGCCGCAGCGTGCCAGAGATGCATGGTGGCGTAGGAGCGCCACGGGGTGACGGCGGTGAAGGCGGGGTCACCCCGGTCGCCGCCCAGTTCGCGGATCCCGTTGCGCACCGCCGCGTCGCCCGCCAGGAACACGTCCGGGGAGCCGAGCACGCGCATCGAGAGGTACCCGACGGTCCAGGGCCCGATCCCGGGCTGTGGCAGCAGAGTGGCGGCGAGCGTCTCAGGGGTGTCCCCGAAGCCGAAATCCAGCTCCCCGGTGGCCATGGCCGCAGTGACGGCCTGGAGCGCGGCCGTCCGGCGGGCCGGCCCGCGCAGCAGTGCCGGGAGGTGCTCCGCCAGGGACGACGGCGCCGGGAACAGCCGGGTGATGCGCGCCGCAGGGTGGGGGAGCGGCGTCGTCGTGCCCGGTTGAGGCGCTACGGCCTCGAAGGCATCCCCGCACTCGGAGAGCCCGGCCAGTGCGGTGCGCGCGGCGGCCACCGTGATCTGCTGGCCGACCATGGCACGGACCAGCATCTCCTGTGGGTCCAGAGCGCCGGGCAGGCGCAGCCCCGGGACCTCGGCCACCTGCGCCGCCAGACGGTGGTCCGCAGAGAGCGCCGCGTCGATGGCCAGAGGGTCCGAGTCCAGGTCGAAGAGCCGCCGGACGCGGGTGATGAGGCGGTGCAGGTCCTTGAGGTCCACGGAGTGGATCTGCAGTTCCAGGTGGCTGCGGCCCGTGGCGGTCACCCTGAAGTGAGCCACGCCATGGGGCAGGGCGAGGGCCCTCTCATAGGAGGTCTCATCCGCGATCTCCACGCCCGGGATGGCGCGCGCTGCCAGGAAACGGAAGATCCCGGGGTCGAAAGGTTCGCGGTAGGGAAGCCGGAGTGTGAGGGTGCCGCCGGTGCCGGCCGCGGCGTTCTTGCCGCCTGGTGCGGTGGCGCGGAGCTGGCCGGGCGTCCTGTCGAAGACGGTGGAGATGGTCTCGTTGAACTGCCGCACGCTGTTGAAGCCGGCGGCGAAGGCGACATCGGAGAAGCCCATCCGGGTGGAGACGAGCAACTGCCGGGCCGTCTGGGCGCGGGCCGCGCGGGCCAGGGCCAGCGGGCCCGCACCCAGTTCCTGGCTGAGGATGCGGCCCAGCTGCCGCGTCGAGTAACCGAGTCGGCCGGCCAGTGCGGGGACGCCGCCGTCGTCCACCAGCCCGTCGTTGATGAGTCGCATGGCGCGGGCCGCCACATCGGAGCGCACGTTCCAGGCGGGTGTGCCGGGCACGGCTTCGGGGAGGCAGCGTTTGCAGGCGCGGTAGCCCGATTCGTGGGCGGCTGCGGAGGTCTCGAAGAACTCCACGTTCTCCGGTCTGGGAGTGCGGGCCGGACAGGAGGGGCGGCAGTAGATGCCGGTGCTCTTGACGGCCGTGTAGAACTGCCCGTCGAAGCGGGCGTCCCTCGTGTCGATCGCCCGGTAGCGCTGCCAGAAGTCCATGGCTTCATTCTGGCAGTTTCCGGACATGTTCACTGGCGGTTTTCGGACACGGCAGTGAACGGGGATGTCGGTGCCGGGTGTTAGCGTCGTGCCCATGGACGGCATGGGAGGCGATGAGGACCGGCTGGAACCCGAGGAGGTCCGGGAGCTGCTGAGCGGCGACCCGGTGGAGCTGGCCCCACGCCTGCTGGGCACGGTGATCAGCCACAGCACTCCGGAAGGCACTGTGGCCATCCGGCTGACCGAGCTGGAGGCTTACCGTGGTCCCCGTGATTCCGGCTTCCCGGATCCCGGGGCTCACAGCTACCGCGGCAGAACGCCCCGGAACGCCCCGATGTTCGGTCCGCCGGCACATCTCTACTGCTACTTCACTTACGGGATGCACTACTGCGTGAATCTGGTGTGCGGCCCGGAGGAGCGTGCCGGGGGCATCCTCATGAGGGCCGGCGTGGTGGTGGAAGGCGCGGCGCTGGCCTGGAGCCGCAGGCCCACCGCCCGCAAGGAGACCGATCTCGCCCGAGGCCCCGCCAGGCTGGCCACCTGCCTGGCCCTGACCACCGCCGATTCAGGTGCGGACCTCCTGACCCCTCCCTTGGGCCTGCGTGTGCCGCGGAGCGCGCTCCTGCGCGACGGCGCCGCCGGACGTTCAGTGCTCTCCGGCCCCCGGGTGGGGGTTTCGGGAGCGGGTGGCGGTCCGGAGTACCCGTGGCGGTTCTGGCTGGAGGGTGAGGCGAGCGTCTCGCCCTATCGCCCGGCGAAGGCGCGTTGAGCGCACGGCGAGAGGGCATGGTGCCGGTGTCCGCCGTCGTCGTACCGTCTGAGGCGCGCCGCCGCGCCGGGGTTCAGCTGCCGAGCATCCCCGGGGACAGGCCGAGCACGCGCTCCGCGGTCCGTGGTGCGAGGCCCTCCAGGCTGGCGTGCCAGAAGCCGCTGGTGTCGTTGGCGTAGGAGCCCAGGCCGTCGATCACCACCAGGATCTCCAGTGTCGCGGCCAGCGGGTCCGGGCAGACGAAGAGGCCCTGTTCCCGCCCGTCCGTGAGCACCGCCAGGAGGCGCTCCCGCATGACGGCCTCCTGGAGCTGCACGGCCTCCTGCAAGGAGGGGCGGAAGCGGCTGGTGTGACGGGCATTGAGCCAGAGGCGGCTGAGAGCCAGGTAGTCGTCGCCGGAGGAGCGGCGGAAGAAATCCCGGAGCCGCTCCACTGGAGTGCCCACGGTGGGCGCCGCGGGGAGCAGTGTCTCCAGCTCGGCGAGGGCGGCGCGGGAGAATGCTTCACTCACCATCTCCTCGGCCGAGGGGAAGTAGTGGCTGATGAGTCCTGGACGCACCTGAAGGTCCTCCGCGACGCGCCTGACGGTCACGATCTCCAGGCCCTCGGCGAGGGCGATCCGGGCCGCCGCGTCCAGGATTTCATCGCGCCGTTCCACGGGGTTCTTCCGGATCCGTGGGGCGGAGGCTCTTGACACCATGCCTCCCACACTATTAGATGGATCACAATTATTGGACAAGTGACCAATAACATTCCTGCCAGCTGGAACTTGTGATCACGGAGGATTTCCCATGGCTGTCACGCACAGCGCTCCCGACGTGGACGGCACCCCGCGCAGCGGCGACGAAGCCCCTGCCACCGGTCTCCTGGGCGACGGCGCCCAGGATCGGGACACTGCCGTCCGCCTCGAAGCCCATGGCATCGACCACATCCCGGAAGGGGAACGCTACGGCAAGGCCAGCAGTCTCTTCGCCGTCTGGGCCGCGCCGAATGTCAGTTACCTGAGCCTGGTGGTGGGTGCCGCCTTGATCCTGATGGGGCTCAGCCTGGAGCAGGCGCTCTGGGTGATCGTGGCGGGCAACCTCTTCTGGGTGTTCACCGCGTTCATCGCCATCAGTGGACCGGCGGCGGGCACCACCGGCTCCGTGATCTCCCGCGCCATGTACGGCATCCGGGGCAACAAGGTGGTCCTGGTGGTCACCGGCTGGCTCATCGCCGCCGCCTATCTGGCGCTCAACTGGTCGGCCGCCTCGGTGGCGGGCATCGGCCTGGCCAAACAACTCGGCCTGGAGGAGAATCCGCTTCTCAGCGCCGCGGTGATCGTTCTCATCGCCGCGGCCACCATCGCTCTGGCCGTCTACGGTCACGGCACCATCCTGCGGCTCTACGGGCCACTCAGCATCCTGCTCACCCTGGTGTTCATCGCGGTGAGCGCCTTCATCCTGGTCCGCACCGACTGGTCCTACCAGCCGCCCGAAGCGCTGGAGGGCGCACCGCTCTGGGCCGCGCTCGCGGGTGGGTTCGCCATCGTGGCCTCCGCGCCGCTGTCCTACAGCAACAGCCCGGACCTCGCCCGGTACCTGCCTAGCAGGACCCGGCCAGCCGCCGTCGCGGGCTGGACCTTCCTGGGTGCCTTCCTGCCCAGCATCGTGTTCACCGCCATGGGCGCCTTCGCCGCGACCGCCCTGGACATGACGGACCCGGAGAAGGCCCTGGAAGGCATCATGCCCGGCTGGTTCGTGCCGGTCTTCGTGGTGGCGGTGGTTCTGAACACGGTCAGCAACAACGGTCTCACCGCCTACAGCGCGGGCCTGACCCTTCAGTCGATCGGCCTGCGCATCAGCCGCGTGTGGGCGGTGCTGGTGATCGGCATCCTGGGCACGGCCATGACGCTCTACTCGATCCTGGTGTTCGACTTCCTCACGAGCGTGAGCACCATGCTGGAACTCGTCACCATCCTCACGGGCCCGGCCATGGCCGTCTTCGTGATGGACATCGTGATGCGCCGCAACCACTACGACGGCAAGCAGCTCCTGGACCAGGACCGCGGCGGGCCCTTCTGGTATGACGCGGGCTTCAACTGGGCCGGAATCTCCGCCATGGCGCTGGGCGGCCTGGTGGCGGCACTCTTCGTGGGAACAACCTTCTGGATGGGCCCGTGGGCGGAAGCCGCCGGCGGCCTGAGCCTGTCGATCCCGGCCGGCATGGCCGTCGCGGCACTCGTCTACTGGCTGGTGGGCCGTTCGCCCCGCCTCGGTCTCTTCCGCGGGATCCAGGCGTGACCGCCCCGGAGCGCGCCGGGCGCGCCATCCATCCGGCGGACGCAGTCTACCGGGTGGCGGAAGTGGAGAACTTCGACGCCGCCGCATCCCACCCACGGGCCACGCCGCCGGAGCCGCTGGGCGTCTTCGTCGCGGTCCGGGACGGCCGGGTGCTCGCGGTCGGCGCGGACCCGGCCGCTTGGATCGGTGAAGGGACCGTGATCCACGAGTTCCCGGGCGCCACGCTCCTGCCCGGTCTGGTGGACCCCCACACTCATCCGGTCTGGGGCGCCATTGAGCAGGGCCAGGGCGTGGATCTCACCCCGGCGCGGACGCTGGCCGAGGTGCTGGACCTGCTCGCGGAGCGGGTGGAAGAGCGCGGACCCGGCGAATGGGTCACGGGCTACGGCCTGGACCTCAATGTCTTCCCCGCCGTGCCGGAGGGGCGGTTCCTCGCGGAGCGCTTCCCGGGGGTTCCGGTCTCCCTCATGACGGCCGATGCCCACAGCCTGGTGGTCAGTCCCGAGGTGGTGGCGCTCGCGGGCCTCACCGGCGGGGAGGTCTTCGATGACAAGTCCTCCGTGGAACTGGCGGGGGACGGCGCGCCCAGCGGTTACCTCCTGGAGTTGCAGGCCATGGACCTGGTCTTCGCGCACTATCCGGAGCTTCCTCTGGAAGAGTCCGCCGGTCACGTGCGGGAGCAGCTGGAGACCTTCGCCTCCTGGGGACTGACCGGCGTGCACGCGCTGGACTTCGCGGAGCCGGGCGAGGAGGTCTACCGCTGGATCGAGGAACACGGGCAACTGCCGGTGCGGGTCCGCTGTTCGCCGCTGGTCCCGGCCGATTCCACACCGGAGATCTGGGCGGAGACGGCCGCGCTCACCGGTGCGCACGGCCGTCGCTGGAGCGTGGAAGGCGTGAAGTTCATGCTGGACGGCACCGCGGACAACGGGACCGCCTGGTTCGAAGACGCGGACAGCCACGGGGAGAATGAGGACGCCCTCTGGCGTGATCCGCACGCCTATTCGGCCGCCGTCGCGTTCTTCACCTCCCGGGGCATCCCCACCGCGACACACGCCATCGGGGATCGCGCGGTGCGGCACGCCCTGGACGCCATCGAGGCGGCCGGGCCCGCCGCGGGTGGCCCGCACAGGATCGAGCACGTCGAGTCGATCCCGGATGCGCTCCTGCCGAGGTTCGCGGAGCTGGGTGTGGTGGCGAGCCTGCAACCGAGCCACGGCGCCCGCATGACCCTGGCGGACGGGAGCGACAACTGGTCCCGGCGGATCGGGCGTGAACGCGCCGCTCACGGCTGGCGTACGCGGGATCTTCTGGAGGCCGGGGCCGTGGTGACCCTGGGCTCCGATTGGCCGATCGGCCCCGGGGATCCCCGCGTGGGGCTGGCGGACGCCCAGCTCCGGCGTCCGGTGGAGGATCCGGGGGTCAGGCCGGTGCAGGAAGAGCAGGCTCTGGACGTGCGGCAGGCCTACCGCGGCATGACCTCGGCCGCTGCACTGGCGGGCGGTCGCGCGGACTCGGCCGGGAGAGTGGCTCCGGGGCGCATGGCCGACTTCACCCTTCTGGCCGGGAACCCGGTGCGTCTGGCTCCCGGGGAACAGGCCGTGAACCCCGTGCTCGGCACGGTGGTCGAGGGCCGTCCGGCATTCCAGGCCTCCCGCCCGGCGCCCGCAGCCGTCTGAGGCCGGGCCGGGCGGGGCGCGGAGGCGATTCCCGCCGCAGCGCCCGGGCCGGCCCGTACTACGCTGGAAGGCGTGCCTGAAACAGCCCATGAATCCGCCATCGCCCTTCTCGACCGGCTCTGTGCCGTCATCCCGGACTACCCGGAACCCGGAATCGTGTTCCGGGATCTGACACCCGTGTTCGCCGATGGTGAGGGGTTGCGCACCGTGGTGGACGCCCTGATCGAGCCCTTCGTGGGGCGCTTCGACGTGGTGGCCGGGGTGGAGGCCCGTGGTTTCCTGCTGGCCGCGGCCGCGGCCTATGCGTCCGGCAAGGGCGTCGTGGCCGTGCGCAAGGCGGGCAAGCTGCCGCGGGAGACCTTCGCTCAGGAATACGCGCTGGAGTACGGCACGGCCACGCTGGAGATCCACCGCGATGACCTGGCGCCCGGAACCCGGGTCCTGCTGCTCGACGACGTGCTGGCCACCGGTGGCACGCTCGCCGCGGCGCGTGAGCTGTTCGCCCGGGCCGGTGCCGAGGTGATCGGCATCGGTGTGGTCCTGGAACTGGAGGGCCTTCCGGGACGCGAGAGGCTGGCGGCCTCCGGCATCGATCTGAGCCTGGTGCACTCGCTCCAGGAGGTCTGAAGGAACCGCCTGCCCGGCGTGCGGCGGCCCGGCCTCACCGGCTTCCGATGTGACCTCTGCGGGGACGCCGGAGCGTTCCCTCCCGTTCACCCGAATGGCTGTAGAATGGACGGTCCGTTATCGACAATGGCGGGGAACCTTGGCGAAGAGGAGTTGCTTGATGCTCGAAGCTGAGCTGGCACGTGAACGGGACTATGTGCACGGCCTGTACCACCGGCTGGATGAGCTCCGCGAGGAGAAGCGGGGGCAGCTGGCCCGGGTGCGGCGTGGTGGCGCCGTGGGAAGCATGCAGAACGTCTCCGAGCGGGACGCGTTCGCCGCGCTCTATGAGGACCGGCTGGCGCAGCTCGACGCGGTCGAGGAGCGGCTGGTGTTCGGCCGTCTCGATCTGGACGACGGCGAGGCCCAGTACATCGGGCGCATCGGGCTCTCCACCGAGGACCTGCAGCGTCTTATGGTGGACTGGCGTGCCCCGGAGGCCGGCCACTTCTACC